>Ga0208357_1000068_pt1 | contig 75262 bp, 74 predicted proteins | sample NGESurdeep092012_6_FD_184487 | JGI IMG/M metagenome (GOLD analysis project Ga0208357, IMG submission 184487) | Arctic peat soil microbial communities from Barrow, Alaska - NGEE Surface sample F52-2 deep-092012 (SPAdes) | ecosystem: Environmental > Terrestrial > Soil > Wetlands > Peat ...
GAGCCGCGGGCCGCCGCGCGCAGCGCGGCGGCGAACAGGCTGGCGGGCTCGGGCAGCCGCCCCGGCCCGGTGTCGGCGCCGGTCAGCCGGCCGGAGGCGGGGTCCAGGACGATGGCGCCGCGGCCGCGCAGGGTCGCGACGTTGGCCCGGGTCGCCGGGTGCTCCCACATCTCGGTGTGCATGGCCGGGGCGAAGACCACGGGGCAGCGCGCGGTGAGCAGGACCGCGGTCAGCAGGTCTCCGGACATCCCGGCGGCGGCCCGGGCCATCAGGTCGGCGGTGGCCGGGGCCACCATGACCAGGTCGGCCTGCTGCCCGATCCGCACGTGCGGAACCTCATGCACGTCGTCCCAGGCCGTGGCGGTGACCGGCTGACCCGACAGCGCCGCCCAGGTGGCGGCGCCGACGAAGTTCAGTGCGTCCGGGGTCGGAGCGACGCGGACGCTATGACCGGCTTCGGTAAAGAGCCGGAGCAGCTCGCAGGCCTTGTAGGCGGCGATTCCGGCGCCGACGCCCAGGACGATGCGCATCGGCTGGCTCCGGGCTTAGCTAGGAGTGCCGGTCAGGACTCGGCAGGCGGGAGCTCTGCGGTGAGCAGGCGCTCGCTGATCTCGCGCAGCGCGATGGACAGCGGCTTCTCCTGGACGCGGGTCTCGACCAGCGGGCCCACGAACTCCAGCATGCCCTCGCCGAGCTGGGCGTAGTACGCGTTGATCTGCCGGGCGCGCTTGGACGCCATGATCACCAGGCCGTACTTGCTGTCGACCACCTGCAGCAGGTCGTCGATCGGCGGGTTGATGATGCCTTCTGTGGAGGGAGTCGCTGCCACCATGTGCCTTCCGGGTCTGAGGTAAGCGAGCTGACCGCGACAGGCCAGCCGGGCCAGGCACGGCCGCGGCGGGCGGTCAGTCGACCAGCTGCGCCGTCACCAAGGCTACCAGCTGGCTGCATACATCATCGACCGACGTGTTGACAAGGGTGATGTCGAACTCACTGCCCGCCGCCAGCTCGGCACGGGCGGCTGCCAGCCGCCTGCTGATGACCTCAGGCGGCTCGGTCTCCCGGCTGGTCAGCCGCCGCACGAGCTCATCCCAGGACGGCGGTGCCAGGAACACCAGCAAGGTCCCTGGCAACGCCTCCCGGACCTGCCGGGCACCCTCGACGTCGATCTCCAGCAACGTGGCGATTCCGGCCTGGAGCTTCTCCTCGACGGGCATTCGCGGGGTGCCGTACTTATTACCCGCAAACTGCGCCCATTCGAGAAGCCTTCCGTCAGCCACCATTGCGTCGAAATCACGCTCGCTGACAAAGAAATACTCCCGGCCATCGATCTCGCCCGGCCGAGGTGGCCGAGTAGTGACCGACACAGATTGCCAAATCTGCGGCTGCTGCTGCCGCAGTCTCGCGACAACGGTGCTCTTGCCGACGCCCGAGGGCCCGGACAGCGCGATCAGACGAACAGGAGACGGGGACGGCCAAGCCGGGCCGCACGCTGCGACCGGGCCAGACATGGACACGCGTCCCCTGCCCCCGTCCCTGATGTCTGACGTCGTGGTCAGATGTCCTTGAACTCGTTCTCCAGCGCGGTGCGCTGGTTTGCTCCCAGACCACGGACGCGCCGCGACTCGGCGATGCCCAGCCGCTCCATGATCTGCTTCGCACGGACCTTGCCGACGCCGGGCATGGACTCAAGGAGAGCCGACACCTTCATTTTGCCGACAACGTCGTCGGTCTGACCCTCTTTTAGAACCTGGGGCAAGGTCATCGAACCGTGCTTGAGTCGGTTCTTAACCTCCGCACGATCTTTACGTGCCTTGGCCGCCTTCTCAAGGGCCGCCGCCCGCTGCTCGGGGGTGAGTGGAGGAAGAGCCACGCTGAGGTCACCTCGGGTTTCGTATCGAAAAACTCGCTCCGCGAGGGGAAACTAGCGACTTCGGCTCGGCTCGGCAACGCGAACCCCCGTTTGTGTCGTCACAAATTGCCCATTATTACGTGACGCAATCGGTCAAAGACTTAGCGTAGTCGATCTGGCGCCCGAAAGTACAGGACGGCACGCCACGACGGGTCAGCGTCCTGCGACCTCGGCCCGGCGCAGGGAGGCCGCGATCGCCGCCGCCGCGGCGCCGGGATCGGCCGCTCCGGTGATCGGGCGGCCAATCACCAGGAGGTCGGCACCGGCCCGCAGCGCCGCCTCAGGGGTGGCTACGCGGGCCTGATCGTGCGTCTCAGCGCCCGACAGCCGCACCCCCGGGGTGATGAGCATGATGTCCGTGCCGACCTCGCTACGGACGGCAGCAACCTCCTGCGGCGAGCACACGAGGCCGCGGGCTCCGGCCGCCACCGCGAGCACGGCCAGCCGCCGGACCGCGTCGCTGGCCGGGCCGGCCAGCCCGATCCGCTCGAGGTCGGCGTCGCTCAGCGACGTCAGCACCGTCACGGCGACGATCTTGGTGTTCGGAGCCGCCGCCGCGGCGGCCCGGATCGCGGCCGGCCCGGCGGCCGCGTGCACGGTCAGCAGGGTCGGGCGCAGCCGGGCGACGGCACTGGCCGCGCCCGCCACGGTGGCGGGGATATCGTGCAGTTTCAGGTCCAGGAAAACATCGACGGCACTAGCCCCGCGAATCGAGGCGACCGCTTCCGGCCCATAACGCAAATACAGTTCCAGCCCGATCTTCACTGTGCTGACATGCGGGGTTACCAGGCTCGCCCAGCGGGCCGCGGTATTCAGGTCGGGCGCGTCCAGCGCCACCGCAATTGGTGCCAGTTCCGTCACGATGTTCTCCTCACTGGGCGTCTTTGCCCACTCAGGCGTGCTGCCCCGCCAAGCGCCGGCTGCGGCAGCTACCCGGCACCCGCTTGGCCGCGCGGCCTACTCCCGGAGCCCGGTGAGCCGGCGGCGGGGCGCCGCGCGCGGCTCATGAGCGATCCCGATCACGTCAGAGAGCCGCTCGATGCCGCGGCGCCCGAGTTCCTCGTCCAGCTCGCGCAGGATCCGGGCGCAGGCTGACGGGTCGTGGAAGATGGCGGTCCCGACGCTCACCATCGACGCCCCGGCCAGGATGAGCTCCAGCGCGTCCTGCCCGGTCCTGACCCCGCCCATGCCGATGATCGGGACGTCGGGCAGGGCCTCGCGGACCTGCCAGATGCAGCGTACGGCGACCGGGCGGATGGCGGGGCCGGACAGGCCGCCGGTCACCCCGGCCAGCGCCGGCCGCATGGTGTGGGTGTCGATGACCATCCCGAGCAGCGTGTTGATGAGCGAGAGGCCGTCGGCGCCGGCCGACACGCAGGCCTTCGCGATCGCGACGATATCGGTGACATCCGGCGAGAGCTTGGCGAAAACCGGGATGTCATAACGCGCCCGGCCGCGGACCGCCTCGATGACCGCCGCCGCGGCTCCGGGATCACAGGCGAAGACCTGGCCGCGGTGCTCGACGTTCGGGCAGGAGATGTTGACCTCGATGGCGGTGACGCCGGCCGCGTCGGACAGGCGCGCCGCCAGGTCGCCGAACTCGGCTACCGTCCCCCCGGCGATCGAGACCACGGCGCGGGCACCGCGCGACAGCAGCCAGGGCAGGTCACGCTGGAGGAACGAGTCGATGCCGGGCCCCTGCAGGCCGATCGAGTTGAGCATCCCGCTCGGCGTCTCCGCCATCCGCGGCGTCGGCCGCCCGGCCCGCGGGCTGGCCATCACCGACTTGGTGACGATGGCGCCGATCTTGGAGACATCGATGAACTGCGCGAGCTCCCGGCCGGCGCCCGCGCAGCCCGAGGCGGTCAGGATGGGGTTGGGCAGCTCGACGTGACCCAGCCTGGTCCGCAGGTCAGTCATGGCGCGGCCGCCTGCCCGCGCCCGGCCCCGGCCCGCGGCCCGCCTCAGCGCGAGGCGGGCGGCCGTCAGCCGCGGCGCCGCCCGCCAGGACCTCGCTGGCGGCGGCCGCGCGCCTGGACCGCGGCTCCCAGCCCGGCGCGCCGAACGCGTCGAACGGGATCGTGCCCACATCGTCCCAGCGCACCTGGTCGCCCCGGAACACCGGTCCGTCCACGCAGGACCGCACCATCCGGGTGATCCCGTCGCTGCCGGTCACCGGCAGCACGCAGGTCATGCACACCCCGATGCCGCAGGCCATCGACTCCTCCACGCAGGCCTGCACCGGGATGTCATACCGCCCGGCCAGCGCCGTGACCTGGCGCAGCATCGGCATGGGGCCGCAGGCGTAGATGACGTCGGTCCGCGCCTCGTGGATCACCTGGCCGAGCATGTCGGTGACCAGGCCCCGGACGCCGAGCGATCCGTCCTCGGTGGTGATGGTGGCCGTCCGCCCGGTGCGCCGGGCGGTCAGCGCGCCGAACACCCGGTCCCCGCTGGCGGCGCCGATGAGGAAGTCGACCGTGCAGCGCCGCTCACGCAGGCGGCTGGCCAGCGCGAACAGCGGTGCACTGCCGTAGCCGCCGCCGACCAGCAGGCAGCTTGCCGGATCGCGGGGTACCGGGAAGGGGCGGCCGAGCGGGCCGGTCACGTCGAGCACGTCCCGGCCCCGGCGCTCGGCCAGCCACCTGGTGCCGGGGCCGTGCACGGCGAAGACGAACTCCACCGTGCCGCCGTGGTCGGGGCGGACATCGTGGATGGAGAAGGCGCGGCGCAGCAGCATGGACGTCTCGTCGCCGCCGACCGCCAGGGCGACGAACTGGCCGGGCCGGAAGCGCGCCGCTACCGCCGGCGCCACCACGGTCATGGCGTAGTAGGCGTCCACCCGGCGCACGGTCAGCACCGTCCCGCGCACCTGCACGGGGCCGGCCTGCACCTCGGTCTCGCTGTGACTCACGTGCCGTCCACCCTCAGTTCCTTCTCCCTCGCTTCTTTCTCCCGCGCACCGCGCAGCCGCGCCGCGTGCTCCTGGAGAGATCGCACGCCCACCTCATCGCGGGTAATCGCCTCGATGCCCTGCACGGCGGCGGCGAGTCCCTGCACGGTGGTCACGCACGGGATGCCCCGCCGGACCGCCGCGGTGCGGATCTCGTAGCCGTCCAGCCGCGGGCCGGACTGACCGGGGCTGCCGAACGGCGTGTTCACGATCAGGTCGACCTGGCCGGCCAGGATCTTCTCGACGATCGTCGGCTCCCCGCCCGGACCGGTCCCATCGCTATGCTTCCGGACGATCGTGGCACGGACCCCGTTACGCCGCAGCACCTCCCCGGTGCCCCGGGTGGCCAGGATCTCGAAGCCCAGGTCAGCCAGGCGCTTGACCGGGAAGATCATCGAGCGCTTGTCCTTGCTGGCCACCGAGACGAACGCCCGGCCCTTGACCGGCAGCGAGCCGTACGCGGCCGCCTGGGACTTGGCGTAGGCGGTGCCGAACACCTCGTCGATGCCCATGACCTCGCCGGTGGAGCGCATCTCCGGGCCGAGCACGGTGTCCACGCCCTGGCCGGCCTCGTCCGCGAACCGGCTGAAGGGCAGCACCGCCTCCTTGACCGCGATCGGCGCGTCCAGGGGCAGGGTGCCGCCGTCCCCGCTGGCCGGCAGCATGCCCTCGGCCCGCAGGCCGGCCACCGTAGCCCCGAGCATGATCCGCGCCGCGGCCTTGGCCAGCGGCACGGCGGTGGCCTTGGAGACGAACGGGACGGTGCGCGAGGCCCGCGGATTGGCCTCCAGGACGTACAGCACCCCGGCCGCCAGCGCGTACTGCACGTTCAGCAGGCCGCGCACGCCGACGCCCCTGGCGATGGCCCGGGTCGAGTCCCGGATCAGGCCGATGTACTCACTGCCGAGCGTGATCGGCGGCAGGGCGCAGGCCGAGTCGCCGGAGTGGATCCCGGCCTCCTCGATGTGCTCCATCACGCCGCCGAGGTAGAGCTCGGTGCCGTCGTACAGGGCATCCACGTCGATCTCGATGGCGTCGTCCAGGAACCTGTCGATGAGCACCGGATGCTCCGGGCCGGCCTCGGTGGCGCGGCGCACGTAGGCGGCCAGCGTGGCGTCGTCGTAGACGATCTCCATGCCGCGGCCGCCCAGCACGTAGGAGGGCCGGACCAGCACCGGGTAGCCGATCTCGCCGGCCACCGCGGTGGCCTCCGCCGCCGAGGTGGCCATCCCGGACCGGGGCGCGAGCAGGCCCGCCTCGGCCAGCACGCGGCCGAACTCGCCCCGGTCCTCGGCCAGGTGAATGGCCTCCGGCGAGGTGCCGACCACCGGGACGCCCGCGGCCGCCAGCCCGCGGGCCAGGTGCAGCGGCGTCTGCCCGCCGAGCTGCACGATGACTCCGGCCACCGGGCCGGCCGCCTGCTCGGCCGCCACGACCTCCAGGACGTCCTCCAGCGTCAGCGGCTCGAAGTACAGCCGGTCGGAGGTGTCGTAGTCGGTCGAGACGGTCTCCGGATTGCAGTTGACCATCACGGTCTCGTATCCGGCCGCCGACAGCGCGAACGAGGCATGCACGCAGGCGTAGTCGAACTCGATCCCCTGGCCGATCCGGTTCGGCCCGCTGCCCAGGATGATCACCTTGGGCCGGTCCCCCGGCGGCACCTCGGACTCCTGGTCATAGGTCGAGTACAGGTACGGCGTGCGCGCCGCGAACTCCGCGGCGCAGGTATCGACCGTGTGATAGACGGGCACGATGCCCAGCTCCCGCCGGAGCCGCCGGACGGCCGCCTCATCCGTGCCGGTCAGCTGGCCGAGCTGGTCGTCGGAGAAGCCGGCGGACTTCGCGGCGGCGATCAGCCGGGCACCCGGTGACGGGCGGGAAGCGAGCGTTATCGCTAGGTTTTCAATGCCGGTGATCTGGTCGATGAACCACGGGTCGATGCTCGATGCCCCGGCGACCTCGGCCACGCTGGCGCCCGCCCGGATGGCCTGGTGCACGGTGGCCAGCCGGCCGTCATGCGGGACCGCGCAGCGGGCCAGCAGCTCGGCCTTGTCGCCCGGCGGCTGCCGCCAGCTGAACGGCGCGCCGGGGCTCTCCAGCGAGCGCAGCGCCTTCTGCAGGGCCTCGGGGAAGCTGCGGCCGATGGCCATCGCCTCGCCGACCGACTTCATGTGCGTGGTCAGCGCCGGGTCGGCGCCGGGAAACTTCTCGAACGCGAACCTGGGCACCTTGACAACGACGTAGTCCAGCGCCGGCTCGAAGCTGGCCGGGGTCTCGCCGGTGATGTCGTTGCGGATCTCGTCCAGGGTGTAGCCGATGGCCAGCCGGGCGGCGATCTTGGCGATGGGGAACCCGGTCGCCTTGGAGGCCAGGGCGCTGGACCGCGACACCCGGGGGTTCATCTCGATGACGACCATCCGGCCGGTCTGCGGGTGCACGGCGAACTGGATGTTGCAGCCGCCGGTGTCGACCCCGACCGCGCGGGCGGTGGCGATCCCCACGTCGCGCATGTGCTGGTACTCCCGGTCGGTCAGCGTCATGGCCGGCGCGACCGTCACCGAGTCCCCGGTATGCACGCCCATCGGGTCGATGTTCTCGATCGAGCAGACGATGACCACGTTGTCCTTGCGGTCCCGCATCAGCTCGAGCTCGAACTCCTTCCAGCCGAGCACCGACTCCTCCAGCAGGACCTCGGTCACCGGGCTGGCATCGAGCCCGGCTCCGGCGATGCGCTGCAGGTCCGCCTCGTCCCGGGCGATGCCCGAGCCGGTGCCGCCGAGGGTGAAGGAGGGCCGGATCACTGCGGGGAAGCCGAGCTCCGCCGCGGCCCGCTCGCATTCGGCCAGCGAGTGGCAGATCCGGCTGTCGGGCACCTGCGCGCCGACGCCGGTCACGATCTCCTTGAACCGGCTCCGGTCCTCACCGGCCTGGATCGCGTCGATGCCCGCGCCGATGAGTTCCACGTGATAACGGTCCAGTATGCCGGCCTCGTGCAGCGCGACGGCCGCGTTCAGTGCGGTCTGGCCGCCCAGGGTCGGCAGGATCGCGTCCGGCCGCTCCTTGGCGATCACCTTCTCGAGCACGTCGAGCGTGATCGGCTCGACGTAGGTGGCGTCGGCGAACTCGGGGTCGGTCATGATCGTCGCGGGGTTGGAGTTCACCAGGCTGACCCGAATGCCCTCCTGGCGCAGCACCCGGCAGGCCTGGGTCCCGGAGTAGTCGAACTCGCAGGCCTGGCCGATGATGATGGGCCCGGAGCCGATGACCAGGACCGATTTCAGGTCAGCGCGCTTCGGCATGCCGCCCCGCCTCCATGAGGTCGCAGAACTGCGCGAACAGGCCGGTGGCGTCGTGCGGGCCGGGAGCCGCCTCCGGGTGGTACTGCACGGCGAAGGCCGGCGCGTCCAGCAGGCGCAGGCCCTCCACGACGCCGTCGTTGAGGTTGATGTGCGTGACCTCCGCAGGGCCGAACTCGGTCTCGAACCGGCCGCCGCCGGGCGGCGCGCCTTGACCCGCCTGCGGCGGGGCCAGCGCGAAGCCGTGGTTGTGGCTGGTGATCTCGACCCGGCCGGTGCGCAGGTCCTGCACCGGCTGGTTGACCCCCCGGTGGCCGAACCGCAGCTTGTAGGTCTCCAGGCCGAGCGCGCGGCCCAGGATCTGGCTGCCCAGGCAGATGCCGAAGACCGGCAGGCCCGCGCGCAGGACGCCGCGCATGGCCTCGACGGCGTAGCCCAGTGCCGCCGGGTCACCGGGGCCGTTGGCGAAGAAGACGCCGTCCGGGTCCAGCGCCGCGATCTCGCCGGCCGACGCGCTGCCGGGCAGGACGTGGACCTCGCAGCCGAGGGCGGCCATGTAGCGGGGGGTGGAGGACTTGATGCCGAGGTCGACCGCGGCCACCCGGTACCGGGCCGGGGTGCCGCCGGGTGGCCGGACCACATAGCGCTCGGCCGTGCTGACCTCGCGGACCAGGTCGGCACCCGCCATCGGAGGGCTGGCCAGCACCCGGTCCAGCAGCGCGGCGGGATCGGCCTCGGTCGTGCTCAGGCCGGCCCGCATGGCACCGCGGTCGCGCAGGTGCCGGGTCAGCGCCCTGGTGCCGGTCATCGCGATCCCGATGACGCCGGAGGCCAGCAGCTCGTCGTGCAGGCTGCGCCGGGCCCGCCAGCTGGAGGTCAGCCGGGCCGGTTCGCGCACGACGTAGCCGCGCACCCAGATGCGCCGCGACTCGTTGTCCTCGTCGTTGATGCCGGTATTGCCGATGTGCGGTGCGGTCATGGCCACGATCTGGCCGCAGTACGACGGGTCAGTCAGCGTCTCCTGGTACCCGGTCATGCCGGTATTGAAGACCATCTCGCCGAAGCTCTCGCCGTCGGCGCCGAACGCCTGGCCGCGGAAGGTGACGCCGTCCTCCAGGACGAGGATCGCCGGCCGTTCCCGCTGGTTGTCGTCACTGCCGAGGTGGGTCACCGGGCCAGCTTCCCGTCCAGCACCGTGGGGGTGCCCCTCAGGAATGTGGCGACCACCCGGCCGGGCAGCGTCATCCCGGCGAACGGGGAGTTGCGGCTGCGCGAGGCGTGCGCGGCCGGGTCGACGACGTCGCGGGCCGCGGGGTCATAGAGCACCAGGTTGGCCGGGGACCCGGTCACCAGCGGGCAGCCGTGCAGCTCGGCTCCGACTCCGTCCAGCCGGCCGATGACGGCCGGCCGGACCGACATCCGGTCGGCCACTCCGGCCCAGTCGAGCAGGCCGGTCTCCACCATGGCCTCCTGGACTGCCCGCAGCGCGGTCTCCAGCCCGGTCATCCCGAACGCGGCTACCTGCCACTCGGTCTCCTTGGCCTCCACCGGGTGCGGCGCGTGGTCGGTGGCGACGCAGTCGATAGTCCCGTCGGCCAGCCCCGCCCGCAGCGCCGCTACGTCGGCGGCCGTCCGCAGCGGCGGGTTGACCTTGTAGACCGGGTCGTAGTCGGCCACGAGGTCGTCGGTGAGCAGCAGGTGGTGCGGAGTCACCTCGGCGGTGACCCGCCAGCCCTTGGACTTGGCCCAGCGGATGATCTCCACCGAGCCCGCCGTCGAGACGTGGCAGACATGCAGGGCCGACCCGACGTGCGCCGCCAGCAGGCAGTCCCGGGCGATGATCGCTTCCTCGGCCACCGCCGGCCAGCCGGCCAGGCCTAGCCGGCCTGACATCTCGCCCTCGTTGACCTGGGCTCCGTCGGTCAGCCGCGGCTCCTGCGCGTGCTGCGCGATCACCCCGTCAAAGGCCTTCACGTACTCCAGGGCCCGGCGCATCAGGACGGCGTCGGACACGCACCGGCCGTCGTCGGAGAAGACCCGGACCCGCGCGGCCGAGTCGGCCATCGCCCCGAGCTCGGCCAGCCTGCTGCCGGCCAGGCCGGTCGTGACCGCGCCCACGGGCCGCACGTCGCAGCGGCCCGCCCGGCGGCCGAGCCGCCAGATCTGCTCGACGACGCCTGCGGTGTCGGCGACCGGGTCAGTGTTCGCCATCGCGTGAACGGCCGTGAAGCCGCCCAGCGCCGCCGCGGCGGTACCGGTCTCGACTGTCTCGGCATCCTCCCGGCCGGGCTCGCGCAGGTGAGTATGCAGGTCGACCAGGCCGGGCAGCGCGATCAGGCCGGTGGCGTCCAGGACTTGCGCTCCGGCCGGCAGGCTGCCGGCGGCCGCCGGGCCGGCCTCCGCGATCAGGCCGCCGGCCAGTAGCAGGTCGGCGGCCGCGCCGCCGAGCAGCCGGGCCCCCCGGATCAGCCAGGGCGGCTGGTCCTGTTCGGCCGGCCACGGGCCGGACCAGTCCGTCATCGCTGTGCCTCCGATCCGCCGAGCAGCAGGTACAAGACCGCCATGCGCACGCTGACGCCGTTGCTCACCTGCTCGACGATCGTGGAGCGCACGGAGTCGGCGACGTCCGCCGCGATCTCCACGCCCCGGTTCATCGGGCCGGGATGCATGATGATGGCGTGCTCGGGCAGCAGGGCCATCCGGCGCGAGTCCAGCCCGTACCTGCGGCTGTACTCGCGGACGGTCGGGAAGTAAGCGGCGTTCATCCGCTCCTGCTGGACCCGCAGCATCATGACCACGTCGGCCTTGGGCAGCGCCGCATCCAGGTCGTAGCTGACCTCGCACGGCCAGCCGCCTACCGCGACCGGCAGCAGGGTCGGCGGCGCGACCAGCATGACCTCGGCGCCGAGGGTGCGCAGGAGCCGGACGTTCGACCGGGCCACCCGGCTGTGCAGCACGTCGCCGACGATGGCCACCCGCAGGCCCTCGAGCCGCCCCAGCCTGCGCCGCATGGTGAACGCGTCCAGCAGTGCCTGCGTCGGGTGCTCGTGCGCGCCGTCGCCGGCGTTCACCACGCTGCCCCGGACCCAGCCCGCCAGCCGGTGCGGCGCGCCGGAGGCGCTGTGCCGGATGACGACCGCGTCGGCGCCCATGGCCTCCAGGGTCAGCGCGGTGTCCTTGAGGCTCTCGCCCTTGGCGACGCTGGATCCCTTGGCGGAGAAGTTGATGACGTCGGCGGACAGCCGCTTGGCGGCCGCCTCGAACGAGATCCTGGTCCGCGTCGAGTCCTCGTAGAACAGGTTGACGACGGTCCGGCCGCGCAGTGTCGGCAGCTTCCGGATGGGCCGGTCGGCCATCTGGGCCAGTTCCTCGGCCGTGTCGAGGATGAGCAGGGCGTCGTCCCGGCTGAGATCCGCCGCGGAAATGAGATGACGGTTCATGCCCCGCTGCCGTTCTCGCTGAGCAGGACGGCGTCCTGCCCGTCGGTTTCCTCCAGCAGGACCCGGACCAGCTCGCGCTGCGAGGTCGGCAGGTTCTTGCCCACGTAGTCGGCCCGGATCGGCAGTTCCCGGTGCCCCCGGTCGACGAGGACCGCCAGCTGGACGGCGCGCGGCCGGCCCAGGTCGACCAGGGCGTCGAGGGCGGCCCGCACGGTCCGGCCCGAGTACAGGACGTCGTCCACCAGCACGACGACGCGGCCGTCGATCCCCTCGGGCGGGACGTCGGTGTGGCCGAGGGTCCGGGCCGGGCGGAGCCGGAGGTCGTCGCGGTACATGGTGACGTCCAGGGAGCCGGCCGGGACCAGGCCGTGCTCGGCCTGGGAGAGCCGGTCGGCCAGCCGGTAGGCGAGCGGCACGCCTCCGGTCGGGATGCCCAGGAGCACGACATCGGCCGCGCCGTCGGTGCGCTCCAGGATCTCGTGCGCGATCCGGGTCAGCGCCCGGCGGATCTCGGCCGCCCCGAGGACGGTCTTGGCGCCTTGCGGCAGCGCACTGGCACCCGGCTGAACGCCCGGGCTTTCCTGCGTGCCGACGGCTGCCTGCGGGCCGGGACCGGCGTCGCCGCCGGCAGGACCATGTGCATGCATAACTAAGGACCCCCTTTCCCGCCTCACTGGACGGGCCTTAAAGGACGTCTGGCCGCACTCACCGTACCAGTCAGAACTGGCTATCCGCCCCAGCCGACACAGACGTGATCGTCGTCACCTTTCCCGGCGTTTCCCGGACAGCAGCCCCGGAGCGCCTGGGCCGGCGGGGGCCGGCGGGCTTGGCACTATCAGCGGTTCTCTGCCGCAGTGCACAACGCGTAACTAGAAGTGATCTCCGTCACACCTGTTACCGTTTTGTGACGAAATAAGCATTGTGCGACGGCCGGAAATTCCGCCCGCCCGAGGCCATCAGCCCCGGTGGCGTCAGGCTTATCGCCGCCTTCGCGGATACTGGAACGGGCCGAGTTAGGATGCGCCAACGCGCGTAAGTTCATCCGCTTTTTGGCGTTCGGCTTGACCTTGTGCCCTGAGCGGCTTACCGTCACTGTGCGTAACCATCACCATCAGCAAACACCAGGCCAGGGGGCCAAGCACCATGCCATCTGATTACGCCAAGACTCTCGGCGCGAGGCTGCGCGCCATTCGCACCCAGCAGGGCCTCTCGCTGCATGGTGTGGAAGAGAAGTCACGCGGCCGGTGGAAGGCGGTTGTCGTCGGCTCGTACGAGCGCGGTGACCGGTCCGTGACCGTCCAGAAACTTGCCGAGCTGGCCGAGTTTTACGGAGTACCGGTCTCCGAGCTGCTTCCCGGCGACGTGCTGCCAACCCTGCTCGCACCCTCCCCGAAGCTGGTCATCGACCTTGAGCGGATGGCCCAGCTGCCCAAGGAGAAGGCCGGGCCGCTTGCCCGCTACGTGGCGACGATCCAGAGCCAGCGCGGCGATTACAACGGACGCGTGCTGTCGATCCGCCAGGAGGATCTGCGCTCGCTCGCCGTGATCTACGACCGGTCCCCCGCCGACCTGACCGAGGAACTCATCAACTGGGGCATTCTCGACGCAGACGCGCGGGGAGCTATCGACTCGTTCTGACCGCCGGCCGCTGTCCTCGGCTATCCGGCCGGGCGCAGCGGCAGGACCTCCTGAGCAGGTATTCCGAGAGCGCTCTCGGCCAGCCCGACGAAGGTCCCCGCGTCCCGGAGCAGGTCGTCGGCCTCGTGCCCCGATACCGCCCGGAGCAGGCCGGCCTCGGCGGCGGCGCGCTTCCCCGCGCCAGCCGCGAAGAACGCCGCCCACTCGCACAGCGCGGGCTCGACCCTCGGCAGCAGCTCCCACACGCTCTGCGGCCGCTTGCGCCGCCCCGAGCCACCCGGCTCCGATCGCGCGGCCACAACCGCCGCTGCGGCGCGCAGGGCAGCGAGATGCGCAGCAACGTACCTGGCTGCGGCCGAGTCCTCATCCTCGGCCGCCGCTAGCCCCTGCCGCGCTGACGCCATCAGCGCCAGTGCGGAGGGCGCGACTCGGCACCTCGGCCGATCCGGCCGGACCTGGGCGATCGCGCTCATCTGTGTCCTCCTCTTCGTGGCGGACCCGGCCAGGCCCGGCGCTCCCGCGCCGGCCCGATCGGTGCCCCGCAGCTCAAGGGGGGTGAGCTGCGGGGCTCCGCACACTTATTCGAACATGAATTCGTTCAGCTGTCCATCTATTTGGATGTGCGTTCGAAGTTACAAGGAGGGACTGACAATTGCCCCGCAACCGCGGCGCCGCGCGGGCACCGGCGTGCCTGGCCACGTACCTGGCCACGTACCTGGCCACGTGCCTGGCGGCCCCGCTCAGCTGACTCGGGACTCGGGGGCCGGCCAGGCCGGCCCGCTGCCAGGTTCGGAGGGCCGCTTCCCCGGCCACCCACTACGCTGGCCGGCGTGCCGGGCCGAGCGCTGATTGGCGAGATCAGCCAGACAGACTTCCTCGCCGAGCTGGACACGCTGCTCGCGGTCTATACCGCTGCGATGCAGCCCGAGCCGGCGTACCTGCCTGGCCGGCTGTCGATCATGGAGCGACATGCCGGCTATCCGGGCTTCCGGGCCATCGCGGTCCGGGCGGGAACCCAGATCGTCGGGTTCAGTTACGGGTTCCGCGGTGCTCCGGGCCAGTGGTGGCACGACGTCGTCAGGGCAGGCATCACCGCCGCCTCAGGCGCGCAGGTCGCCGAGCGATGGCTGTCGGATCCTCTGGAAGTCGCGGAGGTGCACGTCCGGCCCGAGTACCAGCACCAGGGCATCGGCCGCAGGGTGGTGCTCATGCTGGCGGCCGGGCGCGTTGAGCGGACAGCCGTGCTGTCGACTCAGGACGCTGACTCGCCTGCCCGCCACCTGTACCGCAGCCTCGGGTTCGGCGACCTGCTCACGCGGTTTACCTTTCCGGGCGGCGGCCCGCCCTACGCCGTCATGGGCGCGGTCCTGCCACTGGCCGGCGCGGACCGGGCCGGCCCGAGGCCGAGTAGCTCGTAGATCTCCCTGGTGGCGCGGGATCCGTTCAGCGTGTAGAAGTGCAGTCCCGGCACGCCCTCGGCCAGCAGTCGCTCACACATCCGCGCCGCGTACTCCACGCCGATCTGCCGCACGGCCGGCTTGTCCTCGGCATGCTCGCGCAGGTTGGCCGCCAGGTCAGGGGGGAACCGCGCGCCAGATAGCACCAGGGCGCGCTCGATCATCGCCACGCTGATGATGGGCATGATTCCCGCGATGATCGGCACATCGCAGCCGCGCGCCGCGACCATGTCGCGCAGCCGCAGATAGTCGTCGACGTAGAAGAACATCTGCGTGACGGCGAAATCCGCGCCAGCCTCGCACTTGCGGACGAAGTGCGCGACGTCCGCCTCGAGGCTGGCCGAACGGGCGTGGCCCTCGGGAAACGCGGCCACGCCGACGCAGAAGTCGCCGGACAGCTTCAGCAGGCGCACCAGTTCCTGGGCGTAACCCAGTCCGTCGGGGTGCTGGTGCCACTCCCCTCCCGGATCACCGGGCGGGTCGCCGCGCAGCGCGAGCACATTGCGCACGCCAACCGCGGCATAGGAGCCGATGACATGCCGGAGCTCGGCCACGGAGTGGTTGACCGCCGTCAGGTGGCCGACCGGGGTGAGCGTCGTCTCCTCGGCGATGCGGCCGGTGACCCGGACTGTGCGGTCCCGGGTCGAGCCGCCGGCGCCGTAGGTGACCGAGACGAAGGTCGGCTGCAGCGGCTCAAGCTGGCGGATGGACATCCACAGCCGTCGTTCCTCCGCCTCCGTCTTCGGCGGCATGAACTCGAAGGAGAACGACCGGCCGCCGGCGGCCAGCAGGTCCTTGATCACGGGCGATAGCTCTGTCTCCGGTGGCCGCATCCACCTAGCCTAGCTAGCGGAGGCCGCACTGCGGAGCCGTGACGCCAGCCGCGCGGCCGCCGCGCCGGGCTCCGGCGCCTCGGTAATGGCCCGTACCACCACGGCCCGCCGGGCGCCGGCGCCCAGCACCTCACCCAGGTTGGACTCGCTGATGCCGCCAATTGCGAACCACGGCCGCGAAGTGCCCAGGCCGGCGGCGTACCGCAGCAGGCTCAGGCCAGGGGCCCGCCGGCCCGGCTTGGTGGGGGTCGGCCAGACCGGCCCGGCGCAGAAGTAGTCGGCTGCGGGCTCCCCGCTGGCGGCGTCGGCCTCGGCCTCAGCATGGGTCGACAGCCCGATCACCGGGGCCACGCCGAGAATCTGCCTGGCCACCGCGACCGGAAGGTCATCCTGGCCCAGGTGGAGCACGTCCGCGCCGACCGCGTAGGCCACGTCGGCGCGGTCGTTGACGGCCAGCAGCGCGCCGTGCGCGTCGCAGGCCCGGCGGAACACCTCCAGCAGGCGAAGCTCCTCGCCGGCCTCCAGGCCCTTCTGCCGCAGCTGCACGATGTCCACGCCTGCGCTCAGCACGGCCGACAGGAAGGCCGCCAGGTCACCCTGCCGCTGCCGGGCGTCCGTGCACAGGTACAGGCGCGCCTGCGCCAGCCTTGACCGCAGGTCGTCGGGCACCGGGCGGTCAGAACGCGAGGGCTTGCGCCCGCCGGTTGACCTCGGTGCCGCGGTTCTCCGCGATCGCCTGGATGGGCGTGCCGGGGAGCGAATCGTCCTCGGTGAACAGCCAGCGCAGCGCCTCGTCCTCGGCGAATCCGCAATCGAAGAGCAGGTTCAGGGTTCCGGGCAGGCCCCGGACCACCTGATCGTGATCAATGAACGCGGCCGGGACGCAGAACGTGCCGTCGGGACGCTGGACAGCCAGGAGCTTGCGTTCCCGCAGGAGTTGCTTGACGCGGCTGGCCGGCAGGCCGAGCTGTTCGCCGACGTCGGAAATGGTCAGCCAGTCACCGACGATGGTGTCGGTCGGGGGGTCGATCTGTGCCACGTCTCCAGACTTTCCACGTCAGCCAACGGTAAAACCTCAGCAATGCCGAGCTCTGCCACCGCGCTGGCGGCGGTTCATCGCGGGCCGGGCAGAGCCAGGCTAGCGCCCGGCCCGCAGAACTAGCCACCCGCAATCCGCCGGGTCGCCCGCCGGCCCCTGGCCAGATCCTGGATGTCCCAGAGGTAACGCCCTGGTGTTATCAACGGGACATCCACGATCGACGCAGCCAGGTCGGCGGAGCCTGACGGGGCGGGGCGGCCGTCTAGGTGAGGACGGAGTCTCGGAGCGGGATCCGCGGATCGGCCAGGCGGCCGGGGTCCACTGGCAGTCCCGCGCTAATCAGGCGGCGGCCCTGCAGCAGGTCACGCGGCAGCCCGACGGTCAGCAGGGCAACCAGGCGCTCCCCCGCGAGCCAGGCCGCCGCCCAGCGCTCGCCGCTAGGGTCGCCGCGCCACACAAGCCGCTCGCCATACCCGTCGCCGCCCGTCCCCTGACCGCCGGCCCCACGGCCGCCCGCACCGAGGTGGCCGACGTACTGGACCATCCGGCCGAACTGCTCCGACCAGAAGTAGGGGACCGGGTCGTAGGCCTGGCTGCCGCCGAGGATGTTGGCCGCTACCACCTCGGGGGCATGCAGCGCCACGTCCCAGTGCTCGAACCGGAGCCTGCGGCCGTAGCGCAGCGACTCGAAGGCCGCGCAGTCGCCGACGGCGAACACCCCCGCTGCCGAGGTCCGCAGCTGGGCGTCGACGGCGACCCCGTTATCCAGAGCAACACCCGAGTCGGCCAGCCAGGAGACCGTCGGCCGGACGCCCACGGCGGTGACGATGACGTCGGCAGCGAGCCAGCCGCCGCCGGCCAGGGCGAGCCCGCCCGGCCGCACGGACTCCACGCCCTGGCCCAGCCGCAGGTCGACGCCGGCCGCCGCGTACCACTGCGCCGTGAGCCTGCCCACCTCGGGGCCTACGGCGGCCGCCAGCGGCGTCTGGGCGGCTTCCAGGACCGTCACCCGGCCACCCAGCTGGACGGCGGCGGTCGCCAGCTCGGCCCCGATCCAGCCCGCGCCGACGATGGCCAGGGTGACGCCGGGCCGCAGCAGCTCACGCAGCTCCAGGGCATCCTCGATGGTGCGCAGGACGTGCTGGCGGCCGTCGCCGGGCAGCGTTACCGGCGTGGCCCCTGTCGCCAGCACCAGTGCGTCGAAGGGATGCTCGCCGCGATCAGTGGTCAGGACACCGTCGTCCAGCGAGACCGCCCGCTCGCCCAGGCGCACCTCAGCGTGCAGCGGGTCCAGGTCGTGGCGCAGCGTGGTGTCGTCCAGCGCACCGGTCATCAGTTTCTTGGACAGCGGCGGGCGGTCATAGGGCAGCCTCGGCTCGGCGCCGACGAGCGTTACCTGGCCGCCGTAGCCCCGGCCGCGCAGTTCCTCGACCGTGCGCAGGCCGGCCAGCCCGCCGCCCACCACCACGACCTGCCCAGGACTGGTCATCCTCGGGTTCCTTCCTGCCCGGGCTGCTGCACGGGTCCCGGCGCGGCCCCCATCCTGACCCAGGCGCGTCATCATCGCCGAACGCGGCCCGCCAGCGCCTGGCCGGGGCCGGGCTGGCCGGGGCCGGGCTGGCCGGGGCCGGGCTGGCCGGCCACGGGCTAGGCTGAAGGTCATCGCGCGGGAGTCCGGTGCTGACCGGGCTGAGAGGGCGGCTAGCAGCCGCCGACCGCAGGAACCTGATCCGGGTCATGCCGGCGAAGGGAGCGCCTCATGGACGGCCAGCCCGGCCAGCCAGGCCCCTCAGCCCAGGCCGCCCCGCCACGCCACGCGGAGGCCGACCCGGCCGCCGACGTGCTGGTCATCGGGGGAGGCGTCATCGGCCTGGCCATCGCCTGGCGCGCCGCGCAGCGCGGCCTGCGGGTGACCCTCGCCGATCCCGCCCCGGCCGGGGGCGCCACCCACGCGGCCGCCGGCATGCTCACCCCGGTAGCCGAGGCGGCCTACGCCGAGCGCGAGTTGTTCGCGCTCGGCAGCGAGTCACTGGACCGTTACCCCGCCTTCGCGGCCGAGCTCACCGAGCTGACCGGCCTGCCGACCGGATTCCGCCCGACCGGGACCCTGCAGGTCGCCTACGACAGCGACGACCTGGCCGTGCTGACGGAGCAGCACCGGCTGCAGGAGTCCTTCGGCCGGGCGGCCCGGCGGCTGACGGGGCGGGAGTGCCGGGCCGCCGAGCCGATGCTGGACCCGTCCGTGCGCGGCGGGCTGCTGGCCGACGGCGACGGGTCCGTTGACCCTCGCCTGCTGGCCCGGGCCCTGCTGGCGGCCGCCCGGCAGGCCGGTGTGTGCTTCCGGCACCAGCGGGCCGCCGAGATCGGCACCGCCGGCGACCCGGCCGACCGGGTGACCGGCGCCCGGCTGGCCGACGGCAGCGCCGTGCTCGCGCCCCGCGTGGTGCTCGCGGCGGGCTGGGAGTCCGTCGCCATCGCCGGGCTCCCGGCAGCGGCCGTCCTGCCGGTGCGGCCGGTGAAGGGTCAGATCCTGCGGCTGCGGCCGACCGCGGCCATGCGCGCCGCCGGGCTGCCGGCCGCCCTGCTGAGCCGCACCGTGCGGGGGCTGGTCCGGGGCTCCGCGGTTTACCTGGTGCCCCGGCAGGACGGGGAGCTGGTGGTCGGTGCCACCCAGGAGGAGATGGGGCCCGACACCACCGTCACCGCCGGCGGGGTCTGGGAGCTGCTGCGCGACGCCCGGCTGCTCGTGCCTGGCATCACCGAGCTCGAGCTGGCCGAGGCGGTGGCCGGGCTGCGGCCGGGAACGCCGGACAACGCACCAGTGATCGGGCCCGGCGCGCTGGCCGGCCTGGTCTGGGCCACCGGCCACTTCCGGGGCGGGGTCCTGCTGGCCCCCGTGACCGCCGACCTGGTGACCGGGTACCTAGAGTCAGAACGCCTGCCCGCGCTGGCGCTGCCCTTCACCGCGCAGCGGTTCCGGGCCGTCCTGCCCGGGGGCCAGGAGATGAGGGCGGCATCGTGGAGATAGTTGTCAACGGGGAACGGCACCAGGTGGCCGAGCAGGCCTCGCTGGCTGCGGCCGTCTCGCTGGTCACCTCGGCGGCCACCGGAGTGGCGGCGGCCCGCAACGGCGACGTGGTGCGCCGCGCGGCCTGGGAGTCGACGCGGCTGGCCGAGGGCGACCAGGTCGAGGTGCTGACCGCTGTGCAGGGAGGCTGACGGTGGACGATCCGTTCGTGCTGGCCGGGGAGAGCTTCAGCTCGCGGCTGATCATGGGAACTGGCGGGGCGCCCAGCCTGGACGTGCTCGACCGTGCGCTGGCTGCCTCCGGCACCGAGCTGACCACCGTCGCGATGCGCCGGGTCAACCCGGCCACGTCCGGCTCCGTCCTGGACGTGCTGACCGCGCGCGGGATCCGGGTGCTGCCCAACACCGCTGGCTGCTTCACCGCGGCCGAGGCGGTACGGGTGGCTCGCCTAGCCCGGGAGGCCCTGGGCACGAGCTGGGTGAAGCTGGAGGTCATCGCCGACGAGCGGACGCTGCTGCCAGACGGCGTGGAGCTGCTGGCCGCCGCCGAGCAGCTGGTGGCCGAGGGCTTCACCGTGCTGCCTTACAGCTCCGATGACCCGGTGCTGGCCCGGCGGCTCGAGCAGGCCGGCTGCGCGGCGGTCATGCCGCTGGGCTCGCCGATCGGCTCGGGCCTCGGGATCAGGAACGAGCACAACATCGAGCTGATCGTCGAGGCGGCCGGGGTGCCGGTCATCCTGGACGCCGGCATCGGCACGGCCAGCGACGCGGCGATCGCGATGGAGCTGGGCTGCGACGCGGTGCTGCTGGCGACGTCGGTAACCCGGGCCCGGGACGCTGAGCTGATGGCCGCGGCGATGCGGTCCGCAGTCCGGGCGGGGCGGCTGGCGTTCCGGGCCGGCCGGGTGCCCCGGCGCCGGCACGCCCGCGCTTCGTCGCCGCCCGCCGAATGAGCCGCCCGCCGAATGAGCGGGCCTGCCCCGGCCCGTCCTGGCGCGTCCCGGCTCGGCCGGAGGAGTCCGACTAGTTGCGTTGCGCGATGATGTGGCTGCGGAGCGCTGTTACAGGGGCGAGAGCACCGTTGCCCGCCTTACACTGCTCCCGATGGACACCACCCTGTCGCCGGTAACCGGGCAGCTGCTGGACGGCCGCTACCAGGTGGAGTCCCGGCTTGCCCACGGCGGGATGGCCACGGTGTACCTCGGCCGGGACACCCGGCTCGACCGCGCCGTCGCGCTCAAGATCGCGCATCAGGAACTGGCCAGCGACCGCGAGTTCGTCCGGCGCTTCATGACCGAGGCGCGCGCCGTCGCGCAGCTGTCCGGCCCGCATGTCGTGGCCGTCTACGACCAGGGCTCCGTCGGTGACCTGCACTACATCGCCATGGAATACGTGGCCGGCCCCACGCTGCGCGAGGTGCTGAACGCGCGCGGCTCACTGAGCGTCCGAGAGTCGCTGGACGTCACCGAGGGCGTCCTGGCGGGCCTGGCGGTGGCGCACCGGGCCGGCATCATCCACCGCGACGTCAAGCCCGAGAACGTGCTGCTGGGCACCGACGGCGCGGTAAAGGTCGCGGACTTCGGGCTGGCCAGGGCGGCCGCCGCGGCCGCCCACACCAAGACGGGCATGATCATCGGCACGGCCGCCTACCTGGCGCCGGAGCAGGTGTCGGCCAGTACCTCCGATGCCCGCACCGACGTGTACGCGGCCGGGGTGATGCTGTTCGAGATGCTCACCGGCGCCCAGCCGCACACCGGCGAGTCCCCGCTCGCGGTCGCCTACAAGCACGTGAACGACGTGGTGCCGCCGCCGTCGAGCGTGGTGCCGGGGCTGCCGCCCGCCCTCGACGCCCTCGTCGCGCTGGCCACGAGCCGGGACCCGGACCTGCGGCCCGCGGACGCCGGGCAGTTCCTGCACGCGGTCACCGAGGTCCGGCACGGCACGCCGCTGTCGGCCGCGCGACGCGGCCAGCACGCGGCTCCCGACGGCCCGCCAGCCGCGGACGCCGGTCCCGGCGCGCTGGCGGGCTCCCCGCCGGTCACCGAGGACCTGGCCGATACCGACCTCAGGCCCGCGGTCAGGTTCCGCGAGGCGGGGCTGGGAGGCGCGGGCCCGGGGCTCGGGGGCACGGACGCGACCGAGGCGATGGGCGCCGCAGTCGCCGGACGGAACGGCTTCCCTCGCCACTCGCTGACCAGCGGTAGTAACGGCACGGGGAGTGGCAGCCTCCTGCCGGCGCGCCGCGACCCGGACGACGGCAGCTACCGGCCGCCTAACCACACGCTGGTCGTGTCCGCGGGGAGCATCCTGCCCGGCTTCGGCGACCCCGGTGACGACCGGCGCGGCCGCCGCGCGTACGACCGGCAGCCGGACCACGAGCCGCCGCTGCAGCGGCTGCTGTTCAGCCGGCGGCTCCTCTACGTGCTCGGCGCCCTCGCGGTGGTCCTCGTCGCGGTGCTGCTGGGCTGGTGGCTCACCTCCGGGCAGTACACCAACGTGCCGCAGGTCAGCGGGTGGTCGGCGAGCCTGGCCCGGACCGAGCTGACCGGCCTGGGCTTCAAGGTGCACGACGGCCCGGGCCTGCACAGCAACGTGGCTACGGGCCACATCGTGCGCACCAGCCCGAGGGCCGGCGCCAGGGCCACCACCGGCGCCACCATCACGCTCAGGCTGTCGCTCGGACCCGTCACGGTCAAGATGCCAGCGGTGACCGGCCAGCCGCTCCAGCAGGCCCAGCAGGAGCTCCGGCAGGCCGGGCTGCAGGTCGCCGCGCCGCAGGAAACGCCGTCCACGACGATCAGCGCTGGCGTCGTGATCAGTACCAACCCGGTGGCCAACACGCCCTGGCCGAAGAACAAGCCGGTCGGCATCACCGTGAGCGCGGGGGCGCCGCTGCCCAACTTCGTCAACGGCCAGCTATCGGCGGCGCAGCAGGCCGCGCAGTCCGGCGGCTACCAGATCAATCCGGTTCAGGACCCCAAGAGCAGCCAGCCGGCGAACACCGTCACCCAGCAGTCGCCCGCCGCGGGCACCCCGATCCAGCCCGGTGAGGTCGTGACCGTCTACTTCTCGGCCGGCCCGCCGCAGACGAACGTGCCGAATGTCCGGGGCATGAGCAGCGACCAGGCCCAGCAGGTCCTGCAGCAAGCCGGATTCCAGGTCAACGTCAACAAGGTCGGGCCCGGCAACCGGGTCTTCAACTACAGCCCGACGGGTCAGGCGCCGCCCGGCTCGACGATCACCATCAACGTCGGGTTCTCGTTCTTCTAGCTGCTGGCTTCCCGCCGGCACCCGCGCGCGGCGGCTCACGCGCAGCGGCTCACGATGGTGCCGCGTCGCCTTCGTCTTCCTGGTAGGAGTAGCGCTGCTCGTGCCAGGGATCGGCGGTGTTGTGGTAACCCCGCTCCTCCCAGAATCCCCGGCGATCCCTGGTCAGGTACTCGATGACGCGCACCCACTTGACGCTCTTCCACGCGTACAGCGAGGGCACCACCAGGCGCAGCGGATAGCCGTGCTCGGGCGTCAGCGGGGCGCCGTTCAGGTGGGTCGCCAGCAGGGTGGTGTCCGCCGCGAAGTCGGCGATCCGCACGTTAGCGCTGTAGCCGTAGTCGGCCCAGATCATCACGTGGGTGACCGAGTCGCCGGGCGGCACCGCCCGGAGCACCTCGGCGGCGCACACGCCGCCCCAGGCATTCCCCGGCACGGTGAACCTGGTGACGCAGTGCAGGTCGGCCACCACCTCGCAGTGCGGCAGGGCGCAGACCTCGTCCCAGGACCAGATCTGCTCGGTCCCGGACTCTGTGGCCCCGCAGACGCGCAGGCTCCAGCTCCGGGGATCGAACTTAGGGACCGGGCCGTAATGCAGGACCGGGAGCTTGCGCGGGATGTACTGGCCGGGCGGCAGCTCGCAGGCCTGGTTTGCTGACCGCTGGTCGCATTGGTCGCCCGTGCTAGCCGCGCCGGCGTGACGGGTCGCGTTAGCGCCTGGCTGTCCGCTGCCGGTCTCACGCGCACCGGTATCCGGCTGCCTCATGTCCGGCTGACCTGCCCCTTCCCGAAATCTCAGCCGTGCCATCCTGACGCTGCCCCAGGCTAACTGCTCATGAACTCGGCGCTAACTCCCGCTCCCTCCCCGGCTGCTCCGGCAGGTTCAGCTATCTTGCCACCTCGTGTTTGAACGCTGAGCCGGGCCCACCCGCGACTGGACCTCCCGCCGCGATGCGCTAGGCTACGGCTCGTGCAGCGCGAGTACTGGTTCTGGTTTGGCTACTTTCCCGGCCCTGGGACGGTCGCCCGCCAGACTCTGCGCTGACGCAAGCGACGTATGTAGCCCCGGGCCTCGTCGGCTCGGGGCTTTTGTCATTCTGGAGACTAGGAGGAGACCGGCATGGTGGTGGTGATGGCCCCGGAGGCCACCCAGAGTGAGGTGGACGCGATCGTCGACCTGGTGCGCACAGCTGGTGGCGAGGCCTTCGTCAGCAGCGGCGTATCCCGCACGATCATCGGCCTCGTCGGTGACTTCGAGCAGTTCGGGGCGCTGAACCTGCGCAGCTACCCGGGGGTCCTGGACGTGATGCGGATCTCGGTGCCCTACAAGCTTGTCAGCAGGGAACATCGCCCCAGCCGCTCAGTGATCATGGTGGGCGGCGTGCCGATCGGCCCGGATAACTTCACTGTCATTGCCGGACCCTGCACGGTTGAGACCCCCGAGCAGACCCTGACCGCGGCCCGGATGGCCCAGGCGGCCGGCGCCTCGCTGCTGCGCGGCGGCGCGTTCAAGCCCAGGACGTCGCCGTATGCCTTCCAGGGCCTGGGCGTGGCCGGGCTGAAGATCCTGGCCGATGTGCGCGCCGAGACCGGCATGCCGGTGGTGACCGAGGTCATCGACCCGGCATCAGTCGACCTCGTCTCCTCCTACGCCGACATGCTCCAGGTCGGCACCCGGAGCATGCAGAATTTCACCCTGCTGCAGGCCGTCGGGTCGGCGAGCAAGCCGGTCCTGCTCAAGCGAGGCATGAACGCGACCATTGAGGAGTGGCTGATGGCCGCGGAGTACATCGCGCAGCGCGGCAACCTGGACATCGTGCTCTGCGAGCGGGGCATCCGGACGTTCGAGACCGCGACCCGCAACACCCTGGACATCAGCGCCGTCCCGGTGGCCCAGCGCCTGTCCCACCTGCCCGTCATCATCGACCCGTCGCATTCAGGCGGCCGACGGGACCTCGTCCTGCCGCTTAGCCGGGCCGCTATCGCGGTGGGCGCCGACGGGATCATCGTCGACATGCACCCGCAGCCCGCCACGGCGATGTGCGATGGCGACCAGGCGCTGACCGGCGACGACATCAGCGAGCTGGCCACCGCGGTGGCCACGCTGCCGGGGCTGCTCGGCAAGACGCTGACCCCGGCCCGGGCCGCGGCCCCGGCACCGGTGGGCTGAGGCGGCGGCAGGCGGCCACGGAGGGCTGATGGCCAGGCTCACCGCCGCGCAGGCGCGGCAGCGGCTGGGCGCGGCCAGGATCGCCCGGCTGGCCTCGGTCTCGGCTGATGGCACGCCGCACGTGGTGCCGGTGACCTTTGCCCTCGACGGCGACACCATCTACACGGCCGTGGACGGCAAGCCCAAGACGACCCGGGGGCTGCGCCGGCTGGACAACATCCGGCGCAGCCCGCGGGTGGCCGTCCTGGCCGATCATTACGACGAGGACTGGGCGCAGCTGTGGTGGGTCCGCGCTGACGGCACGGCTGCCATCATCGGTGAGCCCGCGCTGATGGCAGCTCCCGCCGCCCTGCTCGCACGGCGGTATCCGCAGTACGCCCAGGTCCCCCTGCCGGGCCCGGTCATCGCCATTGAGGTCACGGCCTGGACCGGCTGGACGGCGGCGGAGGCTACCGGTCCCAGCGGCTAGAGGCTCGCCACCGCGGGGATGACCTCGCTGCCGATGACCTCCAGCGGGGTCACGTCCCACACGTTCGCTACCGCCCCGATGGCCGCGTCGAAGCCCATCTCAGCGAGCCCGCCCAGCTGGTCCACGACCTGCGCGGCGTTCTCGCCGTTCTTCCCGACGTCGTAGAGGAAGTAGCAGGTCTTCTCGATCTCGTCGTAGTCGCGGCCCTCGGCCTCGCAGTGCTCGCGCAGGACGTCCAGCTTGTGAGTCAGATCCGGGCCGGGGAACAGGTTGCAGGCCTGGGCATAGCGCGCGACGAAGCGCAGCGTCTTGCGCTCTCCCGACCCGCCGATCAGGATCGGCGGATGCGGCTGCGAGATCGGCAGGGGGTGGTTCAGCGGCCGCTCGAGCTGGTAGTGCCGGCCCTGATAGAGGGACTGGTCGTCGCGCCACATCTGCAGGCAGATCTGCAGCGTCTCCTCTAGGCGCTCGAAGCGCTCGGCGACCGGCGGGAACGGGATGCCGAGCCCGCGCGATTCCTCCTCATTCCAGGCCGCTCCGACGCCGAGCCAGGCCCGGCCCCCCGACAGGACGTCCAGGGTGGTCACGATCTTGGCCAGGATGCCGGGATGCCGGTAGACCACCCCGGTCACCAGCGTGAGCAGCCTGGCGCGCGACGTGCAGGCGGCCAGGTATCCCAGCGTGGTATACGCCTCGAGCATGTCGCTCTCGGGCGGCCCCACCTGGGGAATCTGGAAAAAATGGTCCATAAGGGCGATGAACTCGAAACCCGCGTCGTCGGCCGTCCTGGCGACCGTGGCCAGGTCGGTCCCGAGGCGGGCGGCGCCGCCCGCGTGGGTGAAGTCGGGGATCTGCAGTCCTATGCGCATGCTCATACCTCCGGGCACAGCCTCCCATAGCCAGCCACGGCCGATGTCCGCGGATCGCCGGACCAGCGATTTGGTAATTCTTTGCCGTCTCTATGTGCGAGCCTTAGCCTGACGTTGTGCGTCCGCCGATGGCATCGGGCCACGGCGCGGAGCGGAGACCACGACAGCATGCGTATCACCAGCAGCGCCCGTGCCGTCTCAGTGCTGGCACTCGCGTTCGGCCTCCTGCTGGCCTGGGCGGTTACCGCTCAGGCGGCCAGCACGGGTGGCGGCTGGTCCCTGACCGTGACCCGGCACTACGGCTCCCCCGACCATGCCTCCGGCTACTCGGCCATCGTCGCGCCGAGCGCTACCGACGTGTGGGCGCTGGGCGGCACCAACCCCGGCGGCGCCAGCGAGCCGGCCGCCGTGCACTGGAACGGCAGCAGCTGGCAGTCCTGGCCGCTGCCGCCGGGTCTGTCAGGCTTCATCGGTGATGCGAGCGCGCCGGCAGCAGACGACATCTGGGCGGTGAGCTACGCCGCCGGCTACGCGTTGCACTGGAATGGCGAGCAGTGGTCGGTGGCCAAGCGGTGGCACCAGCACGCCGTGCTGAGCGGCGTGACCGCTCTCAGCCCGTCGGACGTCTGGGTCTTCGGCACCGGCACGGACGGGGTACGGGGCCTCGGCACCTGGCACTTCGACGGCCGGTCCTGGGCCCGGGTGCCGGGCCGCGCGAAGCAGATCTACCGGGCCAGCGCGATATCGGCCAGGGACATCTGGGCGGTGGCGGCCACGCCCCAGGGCGGCTTCGTCGAGCACTACGACGGGCGGGCCTGGCGATACGTCCCGACCGACGGCACCCTGGTCCGCGCCAGCCTGGACGATGTGCTCGCCCTGGCCTGGAACAACGTCTGGGTCGTCGGGAACCTCCCGTCGCGCGGCGGCGAGGGTCAGCTCGTCCTCTCGCACTTCAACGGCCGGCGATGGACCCGGACGCTGACCTCGCGGCACGCCGATACCGGCCGGCTGGCCCCAGACGGGTCCGGCGGGGTCTGGGTGACGGCCGACGCCAGCGGGGCCGCCACGGAGGCCTACATCGGGCACCTGTCGTTCCGGGGCAAGCTCACCTGGTCGATCCTGCGGCAAGGGCTGGGCAGCGGCGTCAGTGACATCGCCCATGGGCGCCATACGAAGATGGTCTGGCTGAGCGGCGGCTTCCTGACGCAGACGGGCGGCGATGCTGCCATCTGGTCGCACGGCAGCGCCGGTCAGCCCCTGGCCGCCGCCCGTGCTAGCCAGGCCACCCGTGCCCGCCAGGCCGCGGCTCGGGCCATCCAGGCCGCCCGGGCCCGCCAGGACAGCCTGCCGGATCGGCTGCTGGCCGGCCGGTCCTGGATCGCTGACCTGGCGGCGCTGCTGTGGCCAGGCCGGCCGGGCATCACGTAGGACCGGCCTGACTCAGCCGAAGAAGACCTCGGCCTCGGCGTACCGATCGGGCGGAACCAGCTTGAGCTGGCTCGTGGCCTCGGCCAGCGACACCCGGGCGATGCTGGTGCCGCGCAGGGCCACCATCGTCCCGAACGCGCCGTCGGCCACGGCCCGGATCGCGTGCACTCCGAAGCGCGTCGCCAGCACCCGGTCAAACGCCGTCGGGGTGCCACCGCGCTGGATGTGCCCGAGCACCGTGCAGCGCGCTTCCTTGCCGGTACGCCGCTCGATCTCGTCGGCCAGCAGCTGGCCTACTCCGCCGAGCCGGGCGTGGCCGAAGGCGTCAACCTTCTCGTCGGCGACCTCGTCGGAGCTCTTGGGATGCGCGCCCTCGGAGACGACCACGATCGGGGCGTACCTGGTCTGGAAGCGGTGCTCCACGTAGGCGCAGACCTGCTCGATATCGAACGGCTTCTCGGGGATGAGGATGACGTTCGCGCCGCCGGCCACGCCGGCGTGCAGGGCTATCCAGCCCGCGCTGCGCCCCATGACCTCGACGATCAGCGCCCGGTGATGGCTCTCCGCCGTGGTGTGCAGCCGGTCAATTGCCTCCATCGCGATGTTGACCGCGGTGTCGAAGCCGAAGGTGTAATCGGTGGCGCCCAGGTCGTTGTCGATGGTCTTGGGGACGCCGACGACGTGGGCTCCCGCCTCGTGCAGCTTGCTGGCCACGCCGAGGGTGTCCTCGCCGCCGATGGCCACGAGCGCGTCGACGCCGAGGCTGGACAGGTTCTCCTTGATCCGCTCCAGGCCGGTCTGGCCGCCCGAGGATGCCGACTCGGCCAGCGGATTGGTCCGGGACGAGCCCAGGATCGTCCCGCCGAGCGGCAGGATGCCGCGGACCGCCTGCACGTCGAGGGCCATCGTGTCGCCCTCCAGCGGACCCCGCCAGCCGTCGCGGAACCCGATGAATTCAAAGCCGTGCTCCGCCGCGCCGGTCCGCACAACCGCGCGGATCACCGCATTCAGGCCGGGGCAGTCACCGCCTCCGGTCAGGACTCCGACTCGCATGAATCTTCCTCTCAGCGTTTGCGCGCCCCGTCACCGTAGCGCCATGAGCGTCCTCGCGATTGACACCGGCACGACGGGCGCTGCTGCGCTGATCGTGACCGCCGATGGCACGGTAGCAGGTCCCGAGGGCTGGCGAATTCAGCCAGTATTTCCGGCCCCCGGGCCCCTTCTGTCCGGCCGCTATCGGGGATTCCCGATCCGACGGATCGGGGGTTGACCGATCCGGCGTCCTAGCAGCGTATCCGGGCCCTGACCGGCCCGGCCAGCGCCGACACGGGTGAGCCGCCGCGCTAGCGGCCGATCAGCCGCTGGCCGGGCGAGTGGTAATGCTTGGTGGCGGGCCGGCCGGCAGCAGGTGCCATTCCTGCGAGTCGACCTCTGCCGCTACTCGGGTCTGGGGGGATCACCGACTGGGGTTGCTGGGGCTCGCGGGGCCACGGGGATGGCTGGGGCTGGCTGCTCCGCGGACTCGGCAGGCTGACCAGGCGGGAGCGGCGGGAGCGGCGGCTCAGCGGGCTGGGCCGGGGAGTGCGGGACGGGTGCCGGGGCCGCCGTCGGGGCCGGGGCCGCCGCCTCGGCCGGGGCGGGAGCCGGGGCGGCCTTGCGCAGGGCTGGGCGGCGTCCCTTGCCCTTGCTACGCTGCGCGTACTTGTCGACGTACTCCTGGCCGGACAGCTTCATGAGCTCGTACATGATCTCGTCGGTCATGGCCCGCAGGACGATATGGTCTTCCTCCATGCCGTAGTAGCGGGAGAAGTCGAGCGGCTTCCCGAACCGCACCCCGGGCCGGATCCGGAGCCGGGGGGCGATCTTGCCCGGCGGCTGGAACTCGAAGCCCCCGATCATTGCGGTGGGAACCACCGGGGCGCGGGCTTCCAGGGCTAGCCTGGCCACGCCCGTCTTGCCCCGGTACAGCCGCCCATCGGGCGTCCGGGTGCCCTCCGGGTAGATGCCGAGAATCTCGCCCTGGGCGAGCACGCGCAACCCGGTCCGCAGCGCTCGCTCACTAGCCTCCCCGCCCGACCGGTCCACCGGTATCTGCCCGACACCACTGAAAAAAGCCTTGCTGATCAGGCCTTTCAGGCCCCGGCCGGTAAAGTACTCGGACTTGGCCAGGAACACGACCTTGCGCGGGATGGGCAGCGGCGCGAAGAAGTGGTCGGAGAACGACAGGTGGTTGCTGGCCAGGATCGCCGGACCCTCCCGGGGCACATTCTGTGACCCCTCGAACCACGGCCGGAAGACGATCCGCAGGAAGGGCCCCAGCACGGCCTTGACCACCCAGTAGAACACGGTCATATGGTCGCACGTCATCTGCCGTTAACGACACGGTCCGAGCTTCCCGGTCACCAGCAGGCCAGCGATCTTCCGGCCGGCCGCTTTCAGCCGGCCAACAGCCGCCGCATCGGCGCCCGGCGTGGCACGATCAGAGAGTAAGCCGCAGCATGCCCGAAAGGATCCCTGACATGCCGCTCATGCCCGGCGCCGAGGCCTTCACGCACGAGGGCGGCGCTACCGGCGTGCTGCTGTGTCACGGGTTCACCGGGAGCCCGCAGTCCCTGCGCCCCTGGGGCGAGTACCTCGCCGGAGCCGGGCTGAGCGTCTCCCTGCCACGGCTGCCGGGCCACGGCACGACCTGGCAGGAGATGGCGCGGACCCGCTGGGAGGACTGGTTCGCCGAGGTCAACCGCGCGTTCGAGGAACTGCGCGGCGGCTGCGATGAGGTTTTCGTCATGGGCCTGTCCATGGGCGGCTGCCTGGCCCTGCGGCTGGCCGAGCTGCACGGCCCCGCTGTCAGCGGGCTGGTCCTGGTCAATCCCTCGGTTGCCGCCGATACCAGGCTGTTCATGCTCGCGCCCGCGCTCAAGTTCCTGGTCCCCTCCCTCAAGGGAATCGTCAGCGACATCAAGAAAGAGCAGGCCAGCGAGCTCGGTTACGGCCGGATCCCGGTGAAGGCCGCGGCTACGCTGCCAGGCCTGTGGCGCATCACCCGCGAGCATCTGGGTGACCTGACCCAGCCGGTGCTGGCCTACCGCAGCGTGACCGACCACGTGGTCGGCCCGGCCAGCCTCTCGCTGCTCCGCAAGGCGCTGCCGGCCGGTCAGCTCGAAGTCCGCGAACTAGCCGATAGCTATCACGTTGCGACCCTGGACAACGACGCCGAGGTCATCTTCACTGGGAGCCTGGAGTTCGTCCGGGCGCACAGTCGGCTCGGGCGGGAATCGGGCAGGGAATGAGGTAGTGGCCGGAAACGAGGACGGGGACGGGGACGTCAGCGGCGAAGAGGCGGCCTGGCGTGACTTGATCGCGCGTTTTGACCTACCCGTGGATACCACGACGCGGCAGGCGCCCTGGCCGGCCCGCGAGAGCCTGGCCGAGCCCTCCGCCGACCGCCAGCTGCCGGAGCATGACACGGCCGTGGGCCGGGAGCACGGCGGCCCGGGCGGCCCCGGCAGCCGCGCCGGACCCGCCAGCCTTCCCGGACCCGCGGGCGGTCCCGGCCCGCTGCGGCTGCCCGGCTCAGGCCTTCCTGGACCGCCCAGGCGCGGCGGGCAGGACAGCCCCGACGACACCGGCCAAGGCCCCGCCAGCCAGGACGGCGCCGGCCCGGCAGGCGCCGACCGGGACGGCATCGATCCGGGCCCCACCGACCCCGGTGACGATGATGGCATCGGCTGGGCCAGCACCATCCTGGACGACGACTGGGGCAGTAACGGCCGCCCCCGGCCCGGGCTGACCGACGGGCGCGACGCCGGAACCGGTCCAGCCGGAACCGGTCCAGCCGGAGCCGGCCAGGCCGGAAGCCGGTCCGCCCGGGACCGGGCGCACATCATCCGGCGTGCGGAGCCCGTTCCGCGACCGGCGCCCCCGGGTGACGACGATGACGACGACGACCGGTATGTGCCGCCACCGCCCTCTCCGCTGCCGCAGCTAGACTCGGTAGCCAAGGGCGCCTGGGTGGCCCTGCTCGGCGGACCCGGCTACCTGCTGCTCGCGACGCTGGCCGGCTGGCAGATCGCCGACTGGGCCGCCCTGGTAGCGATCATGGCGTTCGTCGCCGGATTCGCCACGCTGGTCCTGCGCATGAGCGACCGGCCCCGCGACGATGACGACGACGGCGCCGTCGTCTGACCGGCCGCGGATCGCTGCCCGGCCACTGGCTACCCGGCTGAGCTCAGCCGCTGCGGGCCAGGTCTGCCGCTCCGATCAGCCCGGCGTCACTGCCTAGCTGCGCGGGCTTGATCTCGGCGAACGGACGGTAGGCGCCGCCGGTCAGGCCGTTCTCGAACGCCTTGCGGGCCGGGCTGATGAGCAGGTCACCGGCCTCGGACACCCCGCCGCCGATCACGAAGCAGCCAGGATCGAGGATCGCGGCCAGGTCGGCCAGCCCGGTGCCCAGCCAGTGCCCGATGATCTCGAAGCAGCGCAGCGCCACAGCATCGCCCTCGAGCGCGGCCTGGGTGACAGCGGGGCCGTCGATGCCCTCGGCGCTCCCGCCCGCCAGCTGCAGGAGCCGCACGGCCGCACCCGGAGAGCGGCGTGCGAACTCTCGCGCCTCGGCGACCAGGGCGTTGCCGCTCACGTACTGCTCCCAGCAGCCCCGGTTCCCGCAGCCGCAGAGCCTGCCGTCCGGCACGACCCGGTAGTGGCCGGGCTCCCCCGCCGATCCCCACCGGCCACGGTACAGACGGCCGTCGAGCATCAGGGCGGCCCCGATTCCGGTGCCCACCGCGATGAGCACCACCTGATCGTTTCCCCGGGCGGCGCCGAACTTGGTCTCGGCCCAGACGGCCGCGTTGGCGTCGTTCTCGACCAGGACGGCGCGGCCGAGCCGTTCCTCGACCCGCTTTTTCACGGGCTCATCCCGCCAGGCGAGGTTGGGCGCGAAAAGCACCGTGGACCGGGCCTCATCGACAAAGCCGGCCGCGCCGATGCCCACCGCGCCGATGTCATGACGGCTCAGCAGCTCGGTAACCGCCTCGACGATGACCTGCTCGGTGCCCGCGGGGCTGGCCGCCGGAGTCGGTCGCTTGAGCTTCTCGACAATCTTGCCCTGGTCATCCACCACGCCGGCGGCCACTTTCGTACCGCCAACGTCAACCCCGATGGCCAGGCTCATCCTGTGCCCTTCCCGCCTCGTCTCCGGCTGAGCCGGCGGAGCGCGGGTACCTGTCCGCTCGCGGCGGCGGTCCAGGAGTCACTGGGGGCCGTGACAGTACCGCGTCGACGGCCACGATCGCGTCCTGAACTGCCGTGGCCACCACATCCGAGGCACCGGAGAGCTGCGAGCCCAGCCCCGGACCGGATTCCCGCATGCGGCGAGCGGCGCGGCATATCGGGCACCAGGCGCATTCCGGCGACTCGCCGACACCGGGCGACGGCTCGGTCGTCGCCGTCCCCCAGACATCCGCTGACTGTGCCCCGCCGCTGAAGGTCCGGCGGACCTGGCCCTCGATCTCCCGGCGCATGCTCTTGGCGCTCGAACGGAGCAGCCAGCGCTGCAGGTCATTCAGCAGCTCACCGCCGGGCGGGCCCGGACGCCGGCCATCCGAGCGACGGGCAACCGAACTACGGGCATCCGAAGCACGGGCATCCGAAGCACGGGGACCCGGGGCACGGGTATCCGGGCGCCGGGTCGGGGCGGACTGGCTCACGGGACGGCTGGACGCACGGCCAGGCCCGGCACCCGGCCCCGGAACGGTGCCGCGCCCGGGAACAGCACCAGGACCAGGGACAGCGCTAGGGGCCGGAACGGCACCGCCGGCGGGCTCCCCGGCCGCGTCCTCGCGGTCAGCTAGCTCCGCGCCGGCCAGCTCCGCGTCCGCCGGGCGGGAAGGCTGACCTACGGGATCGGTAGCGGCGCTCCAGGCGCCGGGATGACCCCGGCCACGCCGGTCGGCGGGCGGCTGCTGGCTGGCGGCCCCGTCAGTCATGACCGCCACCGCTGGCCACGCCGGTGCCGGCACTGCCGGTCGCCGGCAGGCTATCGACCCGGGCTCGGAGCCCTGTCAGCGCCGTATCGATGATGGTCTTCTCGGCCCTGCGCCTGAGCATGCCGAGCATCGGCACGCGCAGGCCCACGGCAAGCTCGTACGTCACCCTCGTCCCTCCGCCCTCATCGGCGAGCTGGTATCCGCCCGACATTTCAGAGATCATCGTGCCCGTCTGAGCCAGGTCCCAGCGGACCGCGGCGTCGGCGTCCCATTGATAAGCGAGCACGTAGCTGTCCTTAATGATTCCGGCATCGAGCACGAACCGCACCTGACGGGCGCGGCCATCGGCGCCGGGCACGGTGACCTCGGCGGAACGGACCCCGGTGGCCCACTGCGGATAGGCCGGAAAATCCGCGATCACCCTCATCACGACCTCCCGGGGCGCTCCCACGGTCATGCTGGAGCTGGTCTTGTCCGCCATGACTCGGAGCGTACCTCCAGCGCGGCGGACTCCGGCTACGGCGGGAGAGCCAGTGGCTACCACTCCAGGACGAACGGCTGCCCGGTCGCACGGAAATGCCCCACGTTGACGCATTCGGTGACGCCGATCCGGATGCGGCTGGCCTGCGGCTGGTGCACGTGGCCAAAGAGCGCGTATCGCGGCTGGGTCCGCTGGATCGCGGCCAGCAGCGCCTCGCTGCCCCGTTCCATCCGGCGCGCGACGGTGTCGTAGAGCAGTTCGGGCACCGCGGGCGGGATGTGCGCGCAGAGCACGTCTACCTCGCCGATCGCCTCCACCTTGGCCGCGAAGACATCGTCGTCGAGCTCGTTGGGCGTCCGGTAGACCGAGCGCAGCCCGCCCCCGACGAACCCGAACGACCGGCCGCCGAGCTCCAGGCGCTCGCCGTCCAGTACCTGCTGGCCTGGCCGCAGGTGGTCGTCCCACAGTCGCGGGACATCGACGTTGCCGTAGGTCAGGTAGGCCGGCGTGGGCATGGCCGCGAACAGCGCGGCGTACTGCCGGGAGACCGCGGCGTCGATGTGCTCACGAGGATCGCCGCCCAGCCCGGCCCACAGCCGGGCCGACATGGCCCGTGCCTCGTCGAACCGCTGCGCGGTCCGCAGCCTGATCAGCTCCAGCGCCGCCTCGGCTCCGAACAGCTCGGGAAAGATCCCCTGCCCGGGGTCCGCGTAGTCCACGAACAGCAGCAGGTCACCCAGGCACAGCAGGGCCTGCGCGTCGCTGCCCGCCCCGCGCAGCGCATCGATCCGGCCGTGCACGTCGCTCACCACGTTGACCCGCATGGCCACACCTTAGGCAGCCGAGCGGCGCTGCCCAAGCGCGGGCCGCCCGCGGTGCACCGCATCGCGTGCACCGCCCCGATCCGCCCGGCCTGCGGGGCCCGGGCCCCCTGGGCGCGCACCGGGCCGGCGTTGTACGGTCCATAAGCATCAGGCGTCGACGCCGCAGGGCCAGGAGGTTACGTGCGCGAGTACAGCGCTCCCGCGCTCGCGGAGATCAGCGATGACGCCGGCCTCGCTGACGTCGTCTTCGAGCGGGCCGCGAGCCAGCCGGGCAAGGTGGTGATGCGCCGGCGCTCCCCCGGCGGCAGCTGGCACGATGTTACCGCCGCCACGTTTCATGCCGAGGTCACCGGCCTGGCCAAGGGCCTGGTCGCCGCCGGAATCGAGCCGGGTGACCGGGTCGGGCTGATGTCGGCGACCCGTTATGAATGGACCCTGATCGACTACGCGATCTGGACGGCCGGCGCCGTCACGGTCCCCATCTACGACACGTCCTCGGCTGAGCAGGTCGAGTGGATGCTCGGGGACTCCGGGGCCCGGGCGGTCTTCGCTGAAAACGGCAAGCACACCGGACTCATCGAGGCCGCGCGCGGCCGCCTGGCCGACCTGAGCCAGCTGTGGCCGATCGAGCAGCTGGAGGCGCTGGCGGCTGGCGGGTCGCAGGTGACCGACGAGCAGCTGGCTCAGCGCCGCGGCGCCCGGACGGCGGACGACCTGGCCACGATCATCTACACGTCCGGGACGACGGGCCGGCCCAAGGGATGCGAGCTGAGTCACCGCAACCTGCTGGCCGATGTCCGCAACGCGGTCGCCGGGGCGCTTCCGGAGGTGTTCGAGATCGAGGGCGGCTCGACCCTGCTGTTCCTGCCGCTCGCCCATTCCTTCGCGCGGATCATCCAGGTCGGCTGCCTGGAGTCGGGAGCCATCCTCGGGCACTGGCCCGATGCCAGGACCGTGGCCCAGGGGCTGCCCGAGTTCCAGCCCACCTTCCTGCTCGCGGTCCCGCGGGTGTTCGAGAAAGTCTTCAACACCGCCCAGCAGCAGGCGTCGGGCAGCACCGCCAAGCAGCGGATCTTCGCGGCCTCGGTGGATACGGCGATCGCCTGGAGCCGGGCCCGTGACGAGGCCGGCGGCCCCGCACTCGGCCTGCGGCTGCGCCGCGGCCTGTACGACCGGCTGGTGTACGGCAAGCTCCGGGCCGCCGTCGGCGGCAAGGTCCAGTACGCGGTCTCCGGGGGCGCCCCGCTCGGCGAGCGGCTCGGCCATTTCTTCCGCGGCGTCGGCCTGACCGTCCTGGAGGGCTACGGCCTGACCGAGACGTCGGCGGCCGCCGCGGTGAACAGGCCAGCCCAGATCAAGATCGGCACCGTGGGACTGCCGCTGCCCGGGGTTCACCTGCGGATCGCTGACGACGGCGAGATCCTGATCAAGGGCCCGAACGTGTTCCCCGGTTACTGGCGCAACCCGGCCGCGACGGGCGAGGTCCTTGACGCGGACGGCTGGCTGCTGACCGGCGATCTCGGCGAGCTGGACGACGAGGGCTTCCTGCGGGTGACCGGCCGGAAGAAGGAGCTCATCGTGACGGCCGGCGGCAAGAACGTCGCGCCAGCCGTCCTGGAGGACCGGCTGCGCGCCCACCCGCTCGTCAGCCAGTGCATGGTGGTCGGCGACGGCCGCGCGTACATCGCCTGCCTGGTGACGCTGGACCCGGAGGCCCTGGACTACTGGAAGCAGCAGCACGGGAAGCCGGCCAGCGCCACGGCCGGGGACCTGGCCGACGATCCGGACTTGATCGCCGAGATCCAGGGCGCCGTCGACGCGGCGAACAAGGCGGTGTCCCGCGCCGAGTCAATCCGCCGGTTCCGCGTCCTGGACACCGACTTCACCGAGGAGAGCGGGCACCTGACGCCCTCGCTGAAGGTCCGGCGCGCGGTCGTGGCCAAGGACTTCTCGGCCGACATCGACGCCCTCTACAGCTGACTGGCCCAGTCGGAACCGGGCGGTTCCGGCCGGGCCTCAGCCAGCCCGTGACGCTATGACTCAGTGACCCCGCTACTTCAGTGACCCGGCGCGGCGGGATCCTCGTTATCGGAGGTGATCTGGGCTGCCCCGGAACTGCCGGACGGCACCGCGGCCGGCGCGGGCCCGTCGTGGCCGTTGCCCTCGGCGGAGTGACCGTTGCCTTCGGCAGAGTGACCGTTGCCCCCGATGGCATGGCCGTTTCCGTGACCGTTACCGTGCCCGTTGACGGGCAGTGGCACGCTCTCGGTGATGACGGAGTAGAGCCGCTCCCGGATCTTGCCGACCGCGCCCCGCATGCCGGGGGCCGGCACCCCTTCGCCGTCGGCGTCGGCGCCCGCCGGCAGGCCCTGGTAGTGCGGCCTGGCTTCCAGGACGGCCCGCGCCTCCTCGTCGACCGGCCTGGTCTCCTCGATGTACTCGCCGTTGGGCAGCTGCCGGATGATGCCGGTCTCCACGCCGTGCTCGAGCAGGTGTACGTCCTTGAGCTGCAGGCCGAGGCAGATCCGCTTGGTGATGATGTAGGCGATGATCGGCCCCACCACCCACGCGATCCGGGCGATCTCGGTGGTCAGGTAGAGCGAGATATCAAAGTGCTCGGCCAGGACGTCGTTCGCGCCCTCGGCCCACAGGACGCCGTAGAAGGTGATCACCGCGATGCCGATCGCGGTCCTGGTCGGCGCGTTGCGCGGCCGGTCGTTGATGTGGTGCTCCAGCTTGTCGCCGGTCACCCACTGCTCGATGAACGGCCAGAACGCGGCCCCGGTGAACAGCGCGCCGAGCGGCAGCAGCGCCGGGATGAACACGTTGAAGGCAAACGTATGCCCGAAGACCACCCACTGCCAGGCCGGGAAGACCCGCAGCGCGCCCTCCAGCATGCCCATGTAAAAGTCCGGCTGCGACCCGGCCGACATGGCCACCGCGTTATACGGCCCGTACAGCCAGATCGGGTTGATCTGCGCGAAGGCCCCGGCCAGCGCCAGGATGCCGAAGGTAAAAAAGAAGAACGCGCCCGTCTTGGCCATGAAGTACGGGTACATCGGCTGGCCGACCACGTTGGTGTTAGTGCGTCCCTTGCCCGGCATCTGGGTGTGCTTCTGGAAGACCATGATGAACAGGTGCGCGGTGACCAGGGCCAGGATCACGCCGGGGATGAGCAGGACGTGCAGGATGTACATCCGCGGGATGATGACGTCGCCGGGGAACGCCCCGCCGAACAGGAAGAACGCCAGGTAGGTCCCGACAATCGGGATGGACTGCAAGACGCCCTCAAGGATCCGCAGGCCAGCACCCGACAGCAGGTCGTCGGGCAGCGAGTAACCGAACAGGCCCTCGACCAGGCCCAGGGTGAACAGGGTGATCCCGATCAGCCAGTTCACCTCGCGCGGCTTGCGGTAGGCGCCGGTGAAGAAGATGCGGATCATGTGGGCCATGATCGCGGCCATGAACAGGTCGGCCGCCCAGTGGTGGATCTGCCGCATGAGCAGGCCGCCGCGCACGTCGAAGCTGATGTTCAGCGTCGAGGCGTAGGACCGGCTCATCGAGACGCCGTCGAGGTGGGTATAGGAGCCGTGATAGATGACCGTGCTCATGCTGGGCTGGAAGAACAGCGTCAGGAACGTTCCGGTCAGCAGCAGGATGATGAACGAGTAGAGCGCGATTTCCCCGAGCAGGAACGTCCAGTGGTCCGGGAACACCTTCCGCAGCAAGACGCGGACACCGCGGGCAGCGTGCAGCCGGTCGTCGAGGACAGTTCCGACACCTGCCAGCACTCGGTTGGTGCTCATGACCGCTCCCAGAAGCTCGGCCCTACTGCCTCATGATAGTCACTCTGGGCCACCAGGAAGCCCTGTGCATTAGTCGTCAGCGGCAACTGCGGCAGCGGCCGCGTGGCCGGCCCGAACAGCACTTGCGCGCCGCGTGTGGCATCGAAGGTGGACTGGTGGCATGGGCAGAGAATGTGGTGAGTTGTCTGCTCGTACAGGGCAGCCGGGCAGCCAAGGTGCGTACATATCTTTGAATACGCCACGATACCCTCCACCGTCCAGTTCATCACCGTGGGCGCCTGCAGCTGGCCGGGGCGGAACTTGATGAGGGTGGTGGCTGCCTTGGCCAGCGCGGTGTCGTTGTCGGCGTAGCCCTCCGGGATAACGCTCAGCGAGGAACCGGGCGTGTCGAAGTCGGCCGGCGTGAGCGGCCGGTTGGTACCGTAAACGACGACCCGGGTGCCCTTCTTCCAGACCGTGTGGTCCAGACTCTGGCGCGGCAGCGGGCCCAGGTCACGCAGCAGCACGATCGGGGCGATGGCGACCGGCACCGTGGCGGCTATCAGGGTCCGGCGAACCAGCGGGCGCTTGACGAACTGGCTGGCCTCGGCGCCTTCCTCGAACGTCTCGGCGAACGCCGCCCGGTCCTCCGGCGTGGAGGCCAGGGGATGGCGCTCCTCGCTCACCTCGACGTTCGGCATGAGGCGGCGCACCCAGATGGTGGCGCCGGCGCCCATGGCCAGGAACGCCACCCCCATGGTGGTCCCGAGCGCGAGGTTGGAGTAGAAGGTCTTCTCGACCGTGTGCACCTGGAAGATGACGTAGGCCGCGATGAAGCCCAGACCTGCGAGCATGGCCAGGATGAAGCAGGCCGCCACGACCCGCTCGGCCCGCTTGGCCGCGACCGGGTCGTCCGGGTCCGCGGGCAGCTCCCGCGGCGCGGGGCGGTCGTCAGCCTTGTCGGCCAGCATCGTCCGGCTCTCCGCGGGCGGCGGAGTCCCGACAACACGGTGCCGCGTCTGCGGCGCGGCCGGCTGGCCCGTCTCATGCTCGCCCGCCGCCGCCAGGTCGGCCATCAGGTCATCGCCACGCGCGGACTCACCCGGCTGCCCGTGGGCGCTCGTGTCACTCATGAGATGTCTTCCCGTGCTTCGCAGTGATCCAGAGGGCCGCCAGCACCATGAACAGCAGCAGGCCGAGGAAGGCCACCAGACCCTCGGTCACCGGGCCGATCCGGCCCAGGCTGAATCCGCCCGGATTGGTCTGCACCCGCGTCTTGGTCACGTAGGCGACGATGGCGCGCTTCTGGTCCGGGGTGATGGTGGAGTCGTTGAAGACCGGCATCGCCTCCGGCCCGGTCAGCATCGCCTCGTAAATCTGGGTCGGCGTGGACTTGGTCAGCGGGGGCGCGTACTTGCCGTAGGTCAGCGCGCCGCCCGCGCCGACGAAGTTGTGACACTGCGCGCAGTTGGTGACAAACAGCTTCTGCCCCAGCCCGATGTTCGCGCCGGAGGTGTTGACCTCGGCGGCGGAGGGGATGGCCGGGCCGCCGCCGAGCGAGGCGATGTACGCCGCGACCGCGCGGGTCTGCGTGGGCGTCAGCTGCGGGGGCTTGCGCGGAGCCTCCGCCTCGTTCTGCCGCAGCGGCATGCGGCCGGTGCTCACCTGGAAGTCGACGGCGGCTGCGCCGACGCCGATCAGGCTGGGCGCTATGCCGGTCTGGCCCTGGGCGGCGAAGCCATGACAGGTCGCGCAGCTCTGCAGGAAAACGGTCCGCCCGGAGTTGATCTGCGTCTGGTCGGGCGCCGTCGGCGGCGCCGCCGAGGCCGCCGTCCCGCCGCCGACGACCGACGCGTAGACCGCGGCCACCAGGAGCAGTCCGAGCAGAAGGATGGCGTAACCCGCCGCCGGGTGCCGCCGCCTTGCAGTGATCCAGCTCACAGCTTTCCTCAAGTCCGGGTCAGTGGATCAGGTAGATGGTGGTGAACAGGCCAATCCAGACGACATCAACGAAGTGCCAGTAATAGGACACGACGATGGCGCTCACCTGCTGCTCATGGGTGAACTTCTTGGCGGCGAACGTCCTGCCCAGCAGGAACAGGAACGCGATGAGCCCGCCGGTCACGTGCAGGCCGTGAAAACCGGTGGTCAGGAAGAAGACCGAGCCGTAGTTAGTGGACGAGATCGTCACGTGCTGCTTGCGGATCAGGTCCAGGTACTCGTATCCCTGGCCGGACACAAAGTACAGGCCCATCAGGAAGGACAGCACGTACCACTCGCGCAGCCCCCAGCCCGCCACGTTCCAGATCCGGCCGCTGCGGCGGATCTGGCCGCGCTCGACCGCGAATACCCCCAGCTGGCAGGTGACGCTGGACAGCAGCAGCACGATGGTGTTGGCCGTGGCCAGAGGCAGGTCTAGATGGGCCTTCGGCCAGGCCTGGCCCATGCCCTTGTCGACGGCGCGGATCGTGAAATACATGGCAAACAGCGCCGCGAAGAACATGAGCTCTGAGGACAACCACACGATTGTCCCGACACTGACGAGGTTCGGACGGCTCGCGGGGGTGCGCGGGGCCACCTCTGTAGTTGCTGTCGCCACGGGGCCATTATTACGACACCGCGTAGGCCTTCGTTGCCCGACCCCCCGGGTCGGTAGCATCCAGTTCCATGAAGGTCGTTGTGTATAGCCATGATGCGGACGTAAGGGCCAGGATCAAGCTGGCGATCGGGCGCCGTCCAGCCGCTGACGTGCCCGAGGCAGAGATCACCGAGGTGGCCACCGAGCCCGCCCTGTTCCGGCTCCTCGATGCCGGCGGCGCCGACGTCATGGTGCTGGACGGCGAGGCTCAGCCCGCCGGCGGCATGGGCGTCTGCCGCCAGGCCAAGGACGAGATCTACAACTGCCCGCCCGTCCTGCTGATCATCGGGCGGGCAGACGACGGCTGGCTGGCCACCTGGTCCCGCGCGGACGCCGTGGTCAGCCATCCGATCGACCCGGTCGCGCTGGCCCAGGCGCTGGCGGGGCTGATGCGCCGGCGCGCCGGGGATGCCCCGGCCGTCCAGGCCTGACCGGCGCCGGCCCGACAACCGAGGGATCACCCATGGACGCGCGCACGACCTGGCCAGCGCTGATCGGCGCCCTGATCAAGGGCGAGACGCTCACCGCCGAGGAGACCGCCTGGGCGATGAACGAGATCATGGACGGCGCCGCGACGCCCGCTCAGATCGCCGGGTTCGGCGTGGCGCTGCGGGTGAAAGGCGAGACCGTCGGCGAGGTCAGCGGGCTGGCCAGCAGCATGCTCGCGCACGCCTCGCCGATCTCGGTTCCCGGCCCGGTCGTCGACCTGGTCGGGACCGGCGGGGACGGCGCCCACACGGTCAACATCTCCACCATGGGGGCCATCGTGGCCGCGGCGGCCGGCGCCCGGATCGTGAAGCACGGGAACCGGGCGGCCTCGTCGGCCTGCGGGGCGGCCGACGTGCTGGAGGCCCTCGGCGTGGTGATCGACCTGGCGCCCGGCGCGACCGAGCAGCTCGTGGCCGAGGTCGGTGTCGGGTTCCTGTTCGCTCCGCTGTATCACCCGGCGTTCCGGCACACGGCCGTCCCGCGCCGCGAGCTCGGGGTCCCCACCGTGTTCAATTGCCTCGGCCCGGTGACCAACCCGGCCCGGCCCTCGGCGCTGGCCGTCGGCGTGGCCGACCCGCGGATCGGACCGGTTCTGGCGGGCGTCCTGGCCGGGCGCGGCTGCTCGGCGCTGGTCTTTCACGGCGAGGACGGGCTGGACGAGCTGACGACGACCGCTGCGTCCACCGTCTGGGTCGTGCACGGCGGGACTGTGAGCAAGACCACGTTCGACCCGGCCGAGCTGGGCGTCGGCCGGGCCAGGCTGGCGGATCTGACCGGCGGTGACGCCGCTCACAATGCCACGGTGGCCCGGGCCTTCCTGAGCGCCAGCCCCGGCCCGGTCCGCGATGCCGTGCTGCTGAACGCGGCGGCCGCGCTGGCCGCCGAGGCCGGCGTGCCCGGTCCCGATGATCTCCGGCCAGCGCTGGCCGCCGCTCACCGGCGGGCCGCGGCGGCGGTAGATTCCGGCGCCGCCGCGGACCTGCTGGAGCGGTGGGCCGCGGCCAGCCAGCGGCTCGCAGCGGCCACCGCCTAATACTCCAGCCGGCCTCCGTGATCATGTGAGCCAGGCGGCTTGTCGCCGGTAGTGGCTGTGACGGGCTCGGGCTTGGTGTCCGTCCTACTCGTCCTCGCCGGCGCCGATCTGGCTCGCGACCGTCTGGCAGTAGAGCGCTGCCCGCCGCCAACCCCACCCGCTGATACATGCAGTTATCAGGGGGCCAGCGGCGCCGCGCCTTCCTGCCTGGGCCCGGTTGCCTAGTCCCCGTCGTCCGCCGGTCTGGCCCCCGGGTGTGCTCAGTCCTGGCCGTAGCCGATCGCGAAGGCGGCCTCCAGGTCGTGCCGCGAGTAGGCGCGGAACGCGATGTGCGTCTCGGTGTGCGTGACGCCGCTGACCCGGTTGAGCGTGCCCGGGATCACGTCGCCGAGCTCCTCGTGGCTGCGGACCCGGACGATCGCCACGAGGTCGAACTCGCCGGTCACGGAGTACACCTCGGTGACAGACGGCAGCTGGGCGATGGTCTCGGCCGTTTCCGGGATGCGGGCAACGTCCGCCTTGATCAGGACGATAGCGGTGACCACGGTCGCCTCCTGGGCCTGCCGGGATCGCGCGCCCCGGCCGCGGCAGTAGCGTACAGCGCCGGCCTGGCCTCCCGGCCGTCAGCGCTGGCCCCGGCGGCCGGGGCGGCCTGCCGCTGCCCTGGCTGGCCGGGCCGCCCGCGACTGGGCCACGGCCGGCCCGGCTGCTGGCCAGGTCCGCGTGCCGCCGCGACCTCCAGCAGCCCCAGCAGCACGTCCGCCGTGGCCTGCGCGTCGGGCAGGGCCCGGTGGCAGGGCGCGACGCGGGCGGCGAAGAACCCGGCCAGGGTGGACAGCTTGCAGTCCGGTACCTGATCGGGGCTCAGCAGCAGGCGGGCCAGGACCGCGGTGTCCAGGACCGCGGCGGGCGGCCAGGCGATGCCGCTAGCCTCGCATCCGCTGGTCAGGAAGCCGAGGTCGAACGGCGCGTTGTGCGCGACCAGGACGCAGCCGCGGGCGAAGGCCAGGAACGCGGGCAGTGCGCTGGCGGCCGCCGGCGCGCGGCGGACCATCGCGTCGCTGATCCCGGTGAGCTCGGTGATGGCAGCCGGGATCGGCGCGGCCGGGTTGACCAGCGAGAAGAACTCCCCCGTCACCCGCGCTCCGCTGAGCCGGACCGCGCCGATCTCGATGATCGTCGCCTCCGCCGGGAGGAAGCCGGTCGTCTCGACGTCGACGACCACCACGTTCAGGTCCGCCAGCGCCCCGGGGCCGGGTGCCCCTTGGTTCGGTGCCGCGTGGCTCTGTCCTGCGCTCACGCCTTCACGCTAGGGGGTAGCACCGACAGTGCCGCCCCGGCGCGCCGCCGGCCGGCGGCAGCCCGGCGGCAGCCCGGCAGCGGGCAACACGGCGCACTCCAGCCCCAGAGGTGATGAGTTTCGTGATGGCATTGTTATCCCGACCTAGACGACGCCCGAATCACGGGAGTTCGCGAACCGGTTGAATCCTCCCCGCCAGGTTCACTAGTCTCAGGCGCGAGCCGTACCGCTCATCAGCCACCAGCATGGTGGCGGCGGTCGGCCACTGCCGAGTCTCCGTGGCCAGCCATTCCGGTGGCCTGGAGAGCCGGGGAACCACCGGTGGGCCGCAGGTACGCCTGCGCACGGCCCGCCAGGGGTGAATCGGCCCGACCTAGCCGGGCCGTAGGGCGACTTCCACGGCCCGAACCCGTCAGCTGACCCGGTAGGCAGACAGTGGGAGAAGGAGCGTGTCACGCACGTGCATACGCCGCCAGAGGATCGCCCGTCGCGATCTCGACTGCCGCTACTCGCCAGGACGTCAGTGCTCACCAGGACAGCCGTGCTCGCCAGGACGGCAGCACTGCTCGCCAGGACGCCGGGAGACCGCAGGCTGAGGTCCGTCGCCGGGGTCCTGACGGCCGGAGCGGCCGCGCTGGGCCTCCTCGCTGCCACCGGCGGCATCGCCGTGGCCGCCCCGCAGCCCACCATCCCCCAGGTCCAGAAGAGGCTCACGCAGCTCACTACCCAGCTGGACCAGCTGGACCAGCAGTACGCCCAGGCCAAGCAGGAGTATCAGTCGGCGCAGCAGCGGCTGGCCGTAGTGAACAGCGAAGCCGCCCGTTACTCCAAGCAGTACAACTCGATGCGCGCCGAGGTCGGCCGGATCGCCGCGCAGGCCTATGAGCAGGGCAACATCAACTCGTCCGTGGCCCTGCTGACCTCAGGGAATCCGCAGCAGATCCTGAACCAGTCCTCGATCCTGACGGAACTGTCCGCCACCAACAAGGCGAAGATGAGCCAGTTCATCGTCGCTGCCCGCCAGCTCACGGCCACTCAGCAGGCCGCGAAGCGGACCAAGGCCGGGATCGCCCAGATCAAGGACGGCCTGGCCAAGAAGCAGGCGAAGCTGACGAAGGAGCAGGCGCAGCAGAAGACGCTGCTGGCCCAGCTCACACCCGCGCAGCAGGCCGTCGCCGGCCCGGGCGGCCCGCCGGTCGCCACCAGTCCCACCAGTCCCCCCAAGTACAACGGCCCCACCTCGACCCAGGCGCAGAAGGCTGTCGCCTTCGTGTACGCGCAGCTCGGCTGCCCCTACGTGTATGGCGGCACGGGTCCGTGCGGGTCCGGCTTCGACTGCTCCGGGCTGATGGAGATGGCCTGGGCGAGCGCCGGGGTGGCCATCCCCCGTACCAGCGAGGAGCAGGCCGGGCTGCCCGCCGTCAGTCTGTCGGAGCTGCAGCCGGGTGACATCCTGGAATTCGCCGGCGACAGCCACGTGGGCATGTACGTGGGCAACGGGATGCTGGTTGACGCGCCGCATACCGGCGCGGTGGTCGAGAAGGTCGCGCTCAGCGGCTGGTACCGCTCGGAGCTCGTCGGAGCCGTCCGCCCGTAACCAGCCGGTAGTCTCACGCTAGATCGCCGGCGCGTGCCGTCAGCAGGGCAGCTTCAGCCCTGCCGACGGCACGCGGCACAGGAGCGCCATGCGCAAGGTCCTGATCGTCACCAACGACTTCCCGCCGCGACGCGGCGGGATTCAGTCGTTCGTGCACGCGCTGGCCGTCGGGCTCCCCCAGGGCTCCGTCTGCGTCTACGCCCCGTCGTGGGACGGGGCGGCCACCTTCGACTCGCGGCAGCCCTTTCCCGTGGTCCGGCACCCCACGTCGCTCATGCTGCCGGTGCCGACCGTGACCCGGCGCGCGGCGGCGATTCTCAAGGAGTACGGCTGCGACACGGTGCTGTTCGGCGCCGCCGCGCCGCTGGGCCTGCTGGCCCCGTCGCTGCGCCGCGCCGGGGCGACCCGGCTAGTGGCGGTAACGCACGGCCACGAGGCGGGCTGGGCGGCGCTGCCCGTCGCCCGGACCCTGCTGCGCCGCATCGGCGAGGACGTCGACGTCGTTACCTACCTGGGCAACTATTTCCGGGTCCGGCTAGCTAGCGTGCTGACCCCGCAGGCGGCGGCGCGCATGGTCAGGCTCGCGCCCGGGGTCGATACCGCCGCCTTCCGGCCCGGCGCGGGCGGCGCCGCCATTCGGCAGCGCCTGGGCATCGGCCCCCATCGGCCGGTGGCCGTGTGCGTGTCCCGGATGGTGCCCCGCAAGGGCCAGGACACGCTGCTGCGGGCCTGGCCGCGGGTGCGGGCGCAGGTGGGCGGGGGCCCGCTGCTGCTGCTGGTTGGCGACGGGCCCTACCGCGCCGAGCTGGGCCGCCTGGCCAGCCGGCTGGGCCTGGCTGACTCCGTGCTGTTCGCCGGGCCGGTGCCCCGGCAGGAGCTGCCTGCCTACTACGACGCGGGCAACGTGTTCGCCATGCCCTGCCGGACCCGGCGCGGTGGCCTCGACGTCGAGGGCCTCGGAATCGTCTACCTGGAGGCGTCGGCGACCGGCCTGCCGGTGGTCGGCGGCGATTCCGGGGGCGCGCCCGATGCCATCCTGGACGGCGAGACCGGCTTCGTGGTGCCCGGCGGCCGGGAGGACGTGCTAGCCGACCGGCTCATCCAGGTGCTCGCCGACCCGGCGGCCGCCGCCGCGATGGGACTGAAGGGCCAGGCGTGGGTGGACCGGGAGTGGCGCTGGGACCTGGTGGCCCAGCGGCTCAGCCAGATCCTGGCCGGCCGCCCGGCCAGCCGGGAACCCTAGCGGCCGCGTGCCCGCGCGCCGATCAGGAACAGTAACGGATCAGTGGGCGTAAAGCCCTCGGTAGTACTCGAAGACAAAGCCGATCATGGACAGGATGATCGCCAGCGCGCCGATCAGGAACAGCCACCAGCCGATGGCGACTCCGATCGTGGCCAGGGCGGCCGACAGCCCCACGAACAGCGGCCACCAGCTGTGCGGGCTGAAGAAGCCCAGCTCGCCGGTGCCCTCGTAGATCTCGCCCTCGGGGTTGTCCTCCGGCCTGGGCGGCAGCCTGCGCCCCGTGAACAGCACGTAGAAGCCCGTGAGGAACGCCAGGCACACGGCCAGCGCCAGGGCGGTCGTGCCCGTCGGGTCGTGCGAGAAGCTCCAGTAGACGATGTCGGACGCCCCGAAGAACGCCGCGCAGCCCAGGAACAGGTAAGCCTCGACCTTCACTCGCCGACTCCGATCGACTGCCGCTCCAGCTCACGGTTGCGGCCGGAGGCGATGTGCGGGTAATGGAGGTCGAACGCCGGGCGCTCGGACCTGATCCGCGGGATAGAGGTGAAGTTATGCCGCGGCGGCGGGCAGGAGGTGGCCCACTCCAGCGAGTTGGCGAACCCCCAGGGATCGTCGGCCGTGACAGGGTCCGCGTTCTTGTGCGTCCAGTAGATGTTGTAGATGAAGACCAGCGTGGACGCGCCCAGGATGAAGGACCCGATCGAGGAGATGTCATTCAGCGTGGTCGCCAGGTGCGGCAGGAAGGGATAGTTGGCGATGCGCCGCGGCATGCCCATCACGCCCAGCCAGTGCTGCACCAGGAACGTCATGTTGAAGCCGATGAACACCAGCCAGAAGTGCCATTTCCCGAGCGTGCTGTTCAGGATCTTCCCGGTGAACTTGGGCCACCAGAAGTAGAAGCCGCCGAACATGCAGAACACCACCGTGCCGAACAGCACGTAGTGGAAGTGCGCGACCACGAAGTAGGAGTCGCTGACCGCGAAGTCCAGCGGCGGCGAGGCCAGGATGATGCCCGTCAGGCCGCCGAACAGGAACACGACCAGGAAGCCGACGATGAACAGCATGGCCGGCTCGAAGACGAGCTGGCCGCGCCACATCGTGCCGACCCAGTTGAAGAACTTCACCCCGGTCGGCACCGCGATCAGGAAGGTCATGAACGAGAAGAACGGCAGCAGCACCGCGCCGGTGGTGAACATGTGGTGCGCCCACACGGTCAGCGACAGGCCGGCGATCGCGATCGTCGCGCCCACCAGGCCCTTGTAGCCGAAGCAGGGCTTACGGGAGAACACCGGCAGGACCTCCGTGGCGATGCCGAAGAACGGCAGCGCCACGATATAGACCTCGGGATGGCCGAAGAACCAGAACAAATGCTGCCAGAGGATCGCGCCCCCGCTGTTGGCGGTGAACACCTGCGCGCCGAGCTTGCGGTCGGCCTCGAGCACCAGCAGCGCGCCGGTCAGCACCGGGAACGCCAGCAGGGCCAGCAGGCTGGTCAGCAGGATGTTCCAGGTGAAGATGGGCATCCGGAACATGGTCATGCCCGGCGCCCGCATGCACATGATGGTGGTCACGAAGTTGACGCTGCCCAGGATGGTGCCCAGGCCCGCCAGCACCAGGCCCATGATCCACATGTCACCGCCGATGCCCGGCGAGTAGAGGGCACTGGTCAGCGGCGAGTAGGCGTACCAGCCGAAGGCCGCCGCCCCGCCCGGGGTCAGGAAGCTTACTACCAGGGTCAGGCCGCCGAACAGGAACATGTAGTAGCTGAGCAGGTTCAGCCGCGGAAACGCCACGTCCGGCGCGCCGATCTGCAGCGGCATGATCTCGTTCGCGAAGCCGACGAACAGCGGCGTCGCGAACAGCAGCAGCATGATCGTCCCGTGCATCGTGAACAGCTGGTTGTACTGCTGATCCGAGACGATGTGATTGTCCGGTCCCATCAGCTGCGCCCGCATGATCATGGCCATGAGGCCGGCGATCAGGAAGAAGCCGAAGGAGGTAATCAGGTAGAGATGACCGATGACCTTATGGTCGGTGGACGACAGCCAGTCCGCGAGCAGCGAGCCCTTGCGGTAACCGGACGGCGCCGTCTGGGGGGCAGTCTGCGCTGGCTGTTGGATCGCGGTCACTGAGTACTCCCGGATGCGTTGTGCTGCGCCTGGGTCGCTGTGGTGGCGGGGGCTGCGTTCTGCTGCGCCTGCTGCGCCTGGACCCAGGTGTTGAACTGGGCTTTCGTCACGACCTTGAACCGGAACAGCATCCGGCTGTGATAGAGCCCGCACAGCTCGGAGCAGTGGGCGATCGAGCTGCCGGTGGCCGTCGGCGTTACCTCGAAGTGGTTCGGATGGCCGGGGATGACGTCCCGCTTGAACTCGAACGGGATGATCCAGAAGGCGTGGATGACGTCGATGGAGACCAGGTTGAAGCGCACGCTCTCGTGCACGGGGATCTCCAGCAGCGGCATCTGGTTCTCGTTATCGCTCGCGCCGAGATTCCCGTTCCAGGTGGAGCCGAGCTCGCACAGGTCGGCGTGCCCGCAGAGCGCCGACGAGCTGCGCACCGAGTACTGCGGGTACTGGAACGACCAGCTCCACTGCCATCCGGTGACGTTGACCACCAGGTCGGGGTGCTTGGAGAGCTTGTCGATCGAGTTCTCGTCCCGCGCGGTGTAGAAGAACAGCACGCCGATCATCACGAACGGCAGGACGGTGTACAGGACCTCGATCGGCAGGTTGTACCTGACCTGGCGGGGCACCCCGTCGGAGCGCTTGCGGTGGAAGATCACCGCCCAGAGGATCAGGCCCCAGACGACGATGCCGACGGCGATCGCGGCCACCCAGGACCCCTGCCAGAGGTGGGTGATCATCGAGCCTTGCTTGGTGTCCGGCTGACGCAGGCCCAGGTTCTCCCAGGCGCTCGTCTGGCACCCGGCTGTCATCGTCACCAGGGCGACGGCCAGGGCTGTGCGCGGCAGCCAGCGCCGAAGCTGGCCCACTCTCACCCCGAGGCGCGGGTGACTGCGGAAGAGACTCACAGATTGCCTTCCCAGCGGATGACTTCCGGCTCCGTACAGGCCGGAAACGCTCGCCCTACAGCCTGTCGTGGAAACAGTACAACGAACCCCCGCCGGCGTCGGGCGGGACCCCGGTACTGGAGCGGCCGATCCCCGCCACCGTGGGCGCTTATCCGTGGTGCCCGCTGGGTATCGTAGGCCCGTGACTGCCGACCAGCGCGGAGCGCGATCCGGCTGGCCAGGTGCGCCCGCGGCCGCGCTCACCATCGACGCGCTCGGGAAGAAATGCCCGATCCCGATCATCATGCTCGCCGAGCGGATCCGGGAGGTGGCCATCGGGCAGCTGATCGAGGTGCTGGCCGACGACCCGGCCGCCGAGAGCGACCTGCCCGCCTGGTGCCTGCTCAAGTCGCAGGAGTTCGTGCAGACCCGGGCACTGGTGTCCGGCTGGTCGTTCCTGGTCCGGCGGAGTTACTGAGCCTGCGGTTAGTCAGCGCCGTCCTTAGTCAGCGCCGTCCTTAGTCAGCGCCGTCGTCGACGGGCTGGAACCGCTCGGCGAAGCGCGGGTCGGACTCCCACCAGGGTCGCTGCACCGCAGCCGGCGTCTGCTCTCCCGTCGCTGATGAGCCGTCGCCGTCCCTGGCAGCAGCTAGCTTCGCGTCGGCGGCATCCAGCTCGGCGTCCACGACCTTCGCATCGGACTCGTCCTCCCGGATCATCTGGATCAGCTGGGCCGCGAGGAACGGCAGGCCGACGATGTCGCCCAGGACCCAGATCGTGCCGCCGCCCAGGACCTGGTCGGTGGCCAGGCTCGGGCCCCAGGGCCGCGCGACCAGGTGATAATAGGCGGCGGCGATGAGGTTCGGGTCGGCGATGATGGCCAGGCCCAGGACGGCGTCGCCGATGACCTCGGCCGCGCTGATCCACAGGGACACCACGTAGGGATAGGCCTTGGGCACCGGGTCGGCGCGCAGCAGCGTCCAGAAGAACACGAATCCCGGCGTCATCAGGGCCAGGAAGGTCAGCTCCCGGATCAGCGTGGAGTGAAAGCCGGCCACGTACCACGAGGTGAAGTAGACCAGGAACGGCGTTACCACCAGGACCAGGGTGGTGATCGCCGGGAACGTGGCCACCTTGGCGGTCCGGCTGGCGATAGCCCGGTCGATCCGGGGGCCGGCGACGGGCAGCGCGGCGATGGCGAGGCCGATCGGACGGCCCAGGGCCAGGAACAGCGGCACGACGAGCAGCATGAGGACCGTCTGCGCCGCCCGCGCGTAGAACAGGACCGGGGTGTAGACGGCCAGGAAGGACATCGTCGCGATGACCGCGAAGCCGAGCCCGAGCCCGCAGAAGGCGATAACGCGCCCGGCCGGCCACTGCTGCCCGCCCGCGCGCACCCGCCGCACGCCGGCCACGTAGGCCACGCCGAGCACGAGGATGACCGCCAGCGCCCACGGGTCGAGGACCCACTCCGTGAGGGCCCGGGAGACCGTCAGCTGCGGCGGCCCGTGGTAGCTGGCCCCGTGGTAGCTGGCCCCGTGGTAGCTGGCCGCTAGGTGATATCCGGGCATGCCGCCACGCTACCGCCAGCCTCCCCCGCCGTGGCCGGCGCCTCGGCCGCCCGGCGGCAGAAACGGCCGGCCCCGGGAGCATGTCTTGCCTGCCAGGACGGCCCGGCTGGTGGAGGGTGGGGCCTGCGACCGGAGGCCAGGCCACCTGACCACGGGTTCTCGCCCGCCCGCTCACCAACCCGAAGGGGACGCAATGCCTCAGCTCGCCCGGGGCCGGGACGTCTGCGCGGCCGTTGCGGTCGGCGCGTTAGGACTCGCGAGCCTGACGCTCGCCGGCGGCGGCGCCCAGGCTGCCGCGGCCCCGCGGGTCACCATCGCCAGCACCCACCCCGTCTGGGCTGTCCCCGCCCGCCGGGCCAGCTCGCGGGAAGTCACCCGCGGGACAGTGCGAGCCCGGGTGTACCTGGCGGCCCGTGATCCGGCCAGGCTGGCCGCGCTGGCCACCGCGGAATCAACCCCGGGCAACCCGAGCTACCGCCACTTCCTGCGCCCGGCACAGATCCAGGACCGGTTCGGTGTCCCGGCGCCCCGGCTTGACGCGATCCGGGCCTGGCTGACGAAGTCCGGCCTCGACGTGACCGGGGTCAGCGATCACGTCGCCGACGGGTACGTGGCGGTGCGCGGCCCGGTAGCGGCGGCCAGCCGGGCGTTCGGCGTCCGGTTCGCCGGCTACCGGCTGCGCGGTCAGGGCGTCGTCCGGGCGCCCCAGCAGGCGGCCAGCGTGCCCGCCGCCGTGGCGGGCTCGGTCCTGGCCATCGCCGGACTGTCCACCGCCCGGCAGACGATGCGTCCCGCCGCCGTGCGTCCCGCCGCCGTGCATCCCGCCGCCGTACATCCCGCCGCCGTGCATCCCGCCGCCGTGCATCCCGCGGCCGTACAAGCCAGGGCGGTCCGCCCGCTGGCAGCCGCCAAGCTGCCCCCGCCCGGGCCGAACTTCTGGGTCGCGCGCCCGTGCGGCTCCTCCTACAACCAGAAGATCGCGCTCAGCAAGCCCGCGGCCTACGGCAGGCACCGGCCCTGGGCGGTGTGCGGCTACATGCCCCGTCAGGTCCGCCGCGCCTATGGCGTGACCGCGTCGGGCATGACCGGTGCGGGCCAGACCGTCGCCATCGTGGACGCCTTCGCCTCCCCCACCATGTTGTCGGACGCGAACGCCTATGCCCGGGTAGTCGGTGATCAGCCCTTCGCGCGCGGCCAGTATCAGCAGTACCTGCCCGCGTCGTTCACTGGCGCCGCGGCGAACATGTGTGACGCCCAGGGCTGGTACGGCGAGCAGACCCTGGACGTGGAATCCGCGCACGGCATGGCGCCCGCTGCCCGGGTCCGGTACGTAGCCGCGGCGAGCTGCACCGGCCCGGCCCTGGCCGACGCCCTGGCCCGCATCGTGAACAACCACCTGGCCAGCATCATCAGCAACTCCTGGGGGGACACCGAGGACAGTACGGCCGGCTTCACCGACGTCTACCACCTGATCCTGCAGACGGCCGCGGCCGAGGGCATCGCGGTGATGTTCTCCTCCGGCGACAGCGGCTACGAGTCCCCGGGCGAGGATCCCGGCCTCTCCGACAAGATCCAGGTCGACTACCCGACCTCCGATTCGTGGGTAACGTCGGTGGGGGGTACCAGCCTGGCCATCGGCAAGAACCGCAACTACATGTTCGAGACGGCCTGGGGCACCATCCGCGACCCGCTCGCCGCCAGCGGGCAGTCCTGGCAGTACAAGCTGCCCGGCCCCTACCCCGCTGGATTCGCGGGCGGCAGCGGCGGCGGCACCTCGACGCTGTTCGCCCAGCCCGGCTACCAGCAGGGCGTGGTGCCGGCGCGGCTGTCGCAGCGGCTGCCCGACGGCAGCAAGAGCGCCACGCCGATGCGGGTGGTTCCCGACGTCTCCGCTTACGCCGACCCGGCGACCGGCTTCCTGATCGGCCAGACCGTGCTGGAGCCGAATGGCAAGACCTACCGCTTCGCGCTGAGCCGGATCGGCGGGACGAGCCTGTCGTCCCCGACGTTCGCCGGAATCGAGGCCGACGCGCAGCAGGCGGCGGGCGGACCGCTCGGGTTCGCCAACCCGGCCATCTACCACCGGTACGGCACGCCGGCCTTCCACGACGTCATCGGCCAGCCGCTCGGCCCGACGCCGCTCGCCCAGGTCCGTCCCGACTACACCGACCCCGCTACCAAGGGCGGCCCGCTGATCTACCACCTGCGCACGCTCGGCATTGACGGCGAGGGCGCCGCCGCCCTGCGGGCCACGTCCGGTTACGACGACGCGACGGGCGTGGGCTCACCGAAGGCCTATGTCCAGTCCTTCGGAAAGGTCTGAGCAACCGCGTCGGCGCGGCCGACGGGCTGGGCTAGCTGAAGTGCCGGGCGATGTCTTCCGCGGCGGCCGGGCCGTAGGCGTCGGTGAAGCGCTCGGCCAGGTTCCCCGGCTTGAGCTCGTACTCCTGCGTCCCGGTGGTCTCCAGCGCGTGGACGGCGATCATGTTGCCTAGCTGAGCCGCCCGCTCGAGGCTGAGCCCCCAGGCCACGGCGGCGAGAAATCCCGAGCGGAACGCGTCGCCCGCGCCGGTCGGCTCGCGCGGTGTGACATCGGGGATCGGCCCGACCACGACCGGCTGCTCCCCCGCCCGCTCCACGCGCGCGCCGGACGAGCCCAGGGTGGTCACCCGGATGCCCACCTGGCCGGTCAGGTCCGCCGTCGTCCAGCCGCTCTTGTGCTCGATGAGCTCCGCCTCGTACTCGTTGCTGAACAGGTAGGCGGCGCCGCCGACCAGCTCCCGGACCTGCGGGCCGTCCATCCGGGCCAGCTGCCAGGACGTGTCGGCCGCGAAGGGCAGGCCGAGCTCCTTGCACTGGGCCGTGAACCGGAACATGGCCTCGGGATCGCTGGCCCCGATCAGCACCAGGTCGGTGTTCCCGGCCAGGTCGCTGAGGTCCAGGTGAATGTCCTCGCTCATGGCCCCCGGGTAGAAGGAGGCGATCTGGTTCAGGTCGGCATCGGTGGTGCCGATGAACCTGGCCGTATGGTGCAGCGCCGTCTCGCGGACGCCGCTGGTGTCGACGCCGTGCCCCTCGAGCCAGCTCCGGTAATCGGCGAAATCGGTGCCGGCCGTGCCCACCAGCAGCGGCCGCAGGCCTAGGCAGCCCAGGCCGAAAGCGATGTTCGCGGCTACCCCGCCACGGCGGATCTCTAGCTTGTCCACCAGGAATGACAGCGCCACCTTGTCCAGCTTGTCCGGCATCAGCTGGTCCACGAAGCGGCCGGGGAACGTCATCAGCTCGTCGGTCGCGATCGACCCGGTTACGGCAATACGCACGGCTGTCCTTCACGGCAGGAGGATTGCGGGCAGGCGCGCCTAGGCTATCGCCTCACGCGTCCGCGCCGAACTCACGCCGAGGCACGGCCGGATCCCATCCGAGTCAGACCCGAAGTACGGGGCGCTGGACGCCGAGGCAGCTCAGCAGGCGGCCGATGTCATCCGGGTCAGTGCTGATCACCACCGCCTGGGAGCGAGCGGCCAGCAGTGCGACGAAGGCGTCCACCACGTCGGCCGTTCCGGATGCCGCCAGAAGCTGGCCGACCGGGACATGATGATCAGCATCGAACGGCACTAACTCGCAACCGCGCAGTACCCGCATCAGCCGGACCTGCACGGCTGGCTTGCGCACGACCTGCGCTGCGACAACGGTCGGGACCAGGATCTTTTTCCGCTGGCCAATCCGGTCGCGATGCAGGTCGAAGGCCATCCGATTGCGCTGATCACCAAGGGCGATGAGGGCGCCGCTGTCATAAACGACGGCGGTCATGCAGCGCCGCTTTCACGCCGCTCGGCGGCCAGCATCTCGGCGAGGAGCCGATCCTCCTCGTCCACTGCGGCCCTCGCAGCCGCTTCCTCCCCGGGAGTCGGGTATCTGGTCTCCCGGTACTCCTCCTCGATGGCGGCCAGGCCATCGGCGCGGATCTTGAACCACTTGAGCTGCTCGGCCAGGGCCGCCTCGACGACGCTGGAGATGGTGACGTTCCGAGTCGCCGCCTCCTGGCGGACTGCCTCGGCCACGGACTCGGGGACCGTGACGTTGAGCACAGCCTTCTTCTCGGTCATGTTACAAGCGTAACATGACCGGACGACAGTTACCCGTGGCGGCGAGACTCTGCCCACGACGAGGGGCGGGCATGCGAAAGCCGTCGCGCGGCGACGGGCTGGCGCGCGACGGCCTTCTAGCGGTGGATCAGTGGCGGCGGATTAGTGGAACGAGTCACCGCAAGCGCAGGAACCCGTGGCGTTCGGGTTCTCGATCGTGAAGCCCTGCTTCTCGATCGTGTCCACAAAGTCGATAGTGGCGCCGGACAGGTACGGCACGCTCATCTTGTCCGTCACGACCTGGACGCTGCCGAACTGGCTCACGACATCGCCGTCGATCTGGCGCTCATCGAAGTACAGCTGGTACTTCAGGCCCGAGCAGCCGCCCGGCTGCACGGCAATGCGCAGCCGCAGGTCGTCGCGGCCTTCCTGCTCCAGCAGGGTGCCCACCTTCGTCGCGGCAGCCTCAGTGAGGTTGATGCTCTGGGTGGTGGCCTGGTCCTGAACTGTCATCTGGCTTAACTCCCGGGTCGACTAGCCTGCGCCCCTGTGGCGGGGCCCCGTCACCTGCACTACCAACCAACCATAAGCCCGCCGCGCGCATTCCGGCCGGCCCCTGATCTTCCGCGAGCCTGATCTTCCGCCCATCCGGCCTACAGGCCGGGGGCCCCCCAGACCGGGAACCAGCGGCCGAGCTCAGGCTCGACCTTGAGGTCATCGCCGAGAGCGCCGCGGACCTGCAGCTCCAGCGCATTGTCGCGGTGCTCGCCCGATTGCGGCGCGAACGGGTAGAAGGTCCCGCGCTTATACAAGTAGACCAGGCCCAGGCTGCGGCCGGCCGAGTCGCGGAACGCCATGATCGTGCACAGCAGCTGCGGCCCGAAGCCGCCGGCCTCCAGCGAGGAATTGACCGCGTGCAGGTCGGTGACCAGCCCTTCGGGATCTGACGGGTCGTGCCGGCAGACCAGCCAGGTGAATCCGAAGGAATCGGTCGATACCTCGACCGACTGCTTGTCGGCGCCCATGCTGAGCAGCTCCCGGACGTCCTTCTCGATGTCGCCGAACGCCCGGCCCTCGACGGCGCGGAAACACACCGAGCCGCAGCCCGTCGGCGTGAAGTCCGTCCCCGCCTGCAGGGTGAGCGCGGCGCCCGGCAGGGCGAATAGCGCGTCCAGGTTCGCCGCGGCCGGCTTGGTCCGGCCGAGCAGCGTGTCCAGGAATCCCACCTGCTACCTCCCTCGAGCGGGCGCCGCCGGAGGCTGGCCGCGCCTGCGCCCGGGCCGGCGCGGCTGGGCCGGGCCGGGCCGGGGCGTTACTTACTGAGCTGCTGAGCAATCTTGTCGAGCTGCTTGAGGCGCTTCTCGAGCGGGGGGTGGGTGGAGAACAGCGCGGACAGGCTCAGCTCCCCCTCGCGCCGGGAGAACGCGGGTGCAAAGTAGAACGCGTTCAGCGGCTCAGCCGCCCGCAGGTCCCTGGTGGGGATCCGCGCCATCTCCCCGGTCACCTTGACCAGGGCGCTGGCCAGCTTGGACGGCCGCCCGGTCAGCAGCGCGCCCGAGCGATCAGCCGACAGCTCCCGGTACCGGGACAGCAAGCGGATCAGCAGGAAGCTGATGGCGTAGGTGACGATTCCCACCACCATGACGATCAGCATGATCGGCAGCGCGTTCTGGTTGTTGTTGTTGCCGCCCCGGCCCCGCCCGCCGCCGCCGCCGCCGAAAAGCTCGCCGTAGAAGGCGAACCTGACCAGCAGCGCGGCCACGATCCCAAGGAAGGAGGCCAGCGTCATGACCGCGACGTCCTTGTGGGCGACATGCGACATCTCGTGGGCCAGGACGCCCTCGAGCTCCTCGTTGTCGTCCAGCTTGTTCAGCAAGCCCTGGGTCGCGCACAGGACGGCCACCTTGCTGCTGCGACCGGTGGCGAAGGCGTTCGGCATGGAAGTGGGGGCGATCGCGATCCGCGGCTTGGGCATGTTAGCCAGGGCGCAGAGCCGGTCCACGACCGCGTGCAGCCGGGCCGCCTCGCGGGAGTCGGTCGGGCTGACCAGCTGGGCGCCGGAGGCGCGCAGCGCGATCTTGTCCGACCAGAAGTAGGACCCGAAGGCCACGGCGATGCCGATCACCGCGGCCAGGACCACGAACGAGGCGGTGCTGCCGCCGCCGCCGCCTGACCGGTGGCTGTAAATGTCGAGAATGTAGAACAGGCCCACGATGAGCCCGACGAAGACCAGGCCCAGCAGGAACATCGTCGCACCCATGCGCGCGATGAGCCCGGGGTCAGACGCGTAGCGAGTTCGCGCCATCGGGGGCGCCTCCGTTTCGTTAGCGGTCCACCTTGGGAGCCGCCTTACTTCATTACACCGCAGCGGCGCCGTGCTCTGTGCGGGACGCCCGGGCGATGCCGGTTAGCCCACACTGGTGCTTTTCCACGGCGGCTTGCCAGGGCGGCCGGCCAGAGGCGCACCGTCCGTCTACTGCAACGCCATCGGGGCCGTGATCGTTCCCCTGCCGCCCGCGGGCGGGCGGCAGGGGACGACCTGAATCAGCCCGGGATGAGCCCGTCGTCGGTGAGTAGCTTGCGCACGTCGTCCATGGTCGCGTCGGCCTGCGGCAGGATCAGCGCGGAAGGCTCAAGGTCATCGGGCTCGGTCGGGGCGCCGATCGCCCGGACCCGGCCCAGCAGCGCGGCCAGGGCATCGGCGAACGCGGCCTCGTCGCCGCTGTTGACTGCCGCCTCAAGCCTGGCGTCGAGCTCGTTGAGTTCGCTAAGGGCTGAGTCCTCGACGCGCAGCTGGCCCTCGCCGAGGATCCTGACGATCACTGCGCATCCCCCTGCGGCTGGTCGGCCGCCGGCTGGGCAGTGGCCGCGGGCGCCGGCTGCGCCTCCGGAACGGCGCTGGTGGCCTCGATCTCGCGCGGCGCGCTGCCCTGGCCCACCTCAGCCTTCATGCGCTCCAGCTCGTTGTCGACGCCGTGGGTCGCGCCCATCCGGTCCAGCTCAGCCTGGATGTCGTCGCGCGGGCCGCTGACAGCGTCGTCAAGCGCGCCCGAGGCCATCAGCTCGTCGATGGCGCCGGCCCGGGCCCGCATCTGCTCGGTCTTGTCCTCGGCACGCTGGATCGCCATGCCGACATCGCCCATCTCCTCGGAGATGCCGGTGAACGCCTCGTTGATCCGGGTCTGGGCCTCGGCCGCGGTGTAGGTGGCCTTGATGGTCTCCTTCCGGGTCCGGAAGGCGTCTACCTTGGCCTGCAGCCGCTGGGAGGCATTGGTGAGCTTCTCCTCCTCGCCCTGCAAGGAGGCGTACTGGACATTGAGGTCATTCATCTGCGACGCGACGGCGGACTTGCGGACCAGCGCCTCGCGGGCGAGGTCCTCGCGGCCGGCCGACAGCGAGTCGCGCGCCTGCCGGTCGAGCTTGTCCGAGCTCTGCTGCAGCGTGTTGATCTGCAGCTCGACGCGCTTGCGGGAGGTGGCGACGTCGGCCACCCCCCGGCGTACCTTCTGCAGGAGCTCCAGCTGGGTCTGGTAGGAGTAGTCCAGCGTCTCGCGCGGGTCCTCCATCCGGTCCAGCGCCTTGTTGGCCTTGGACTTGAAGACCAAGGACACTCTCTTCATGACGCCCATAGGCGCGACCATCCCCTTTGACATGTACACCGCAGCCGCAGGGCGGCAGTGCCGCGGTCTGGTGCCCGCGAGAGGCAACATTTCCGGCCCGTGTTTTTCCCAGCCTACGACTAGCTGATGCCAGCGTCATCACATAGGCCGCCGCGCCGCGCCCGCCGTCCCCGCGTCGGCACGGGCCCTGTCGCCCGGCTGACCAGAGCGGCCGCGGGGTAGCGTTCCGCGGCGTTCGTCCCGGTAGGCTGGGGCCGTGTTCCGACGACGTGCTAGCGCTGCCCCTGACGTGCTCGATCGAGATTCGGCCGACGAGCCGGGCGCGGAGGTAGATGCCGCGGGCCAGCCCGTGGCGCGGCCCGGTATGACCCCGGCCAAGGGCAAGCCCACGCCCAAGCGCAGCGAGGCCGAAAAGCGCCGCCGGCAGCCGTACACGGCGCCGGGTGATCGCAAGGCCGCCGCCACTCAGGGCCGGGACCGGGACCGGGCCGGCCGCCAGCGCCGGATGGAGGCCATGCGGCGCGGCGAGGACTGGGCGCTGCCGCGCAAGGACCAGGGGCCGGTCAAGGCGCTGGCCCGGGACGTCGTGGACGCCCGGCGCGGTTTCAGCGAGTACTACCTGTACGGGATAGTTATCCTGATCGCGCTGCTGTTCCTGCCGGCGCTGCGGGGCAACCCGATCGTCGACTACATCATCCTGGTCATCCTGCTGGTCATCATCGGTGAGGGCTGGTGGGTCGGCCGGAAGGTGCTCACCCTGGCCCAGCAGCGCCACCCGGGCGAGAGCACGCGCGGCTTGCGGCTGTACACCGCGATGCGCGGCACGCAGATCCGCCGGATGCGGGTCCCGGCGCCGCGGGTCAAGCCGGGCGACAAGGTCTGAGCGCCCCGCCGGGCCGATCCCGCCGACGGGCGGATCTGTAGGTTAGGCGCCATGGAATACCGTCATCTGGGCCGCAGCGGCCTCAAGATCAGCGAGATCGCCTACGGAAACTGGCTTACTCACGGATCGCAGATCGAGGAAGATGCGGCGCGCTCGTGCGTCGCGGCGGCCCTCGACGAGGGAATCACCACCTTCGACACGGCCGATGCCTACGCGGGCACGCGGGCCGAGGAGGTGCTCGGCCGGGCCCTGCACGGCGTCCGCCGCGAGTCGGTGGAGATCTTCACCAAGGTCTTCTGGCCGACCGGCGGCGGGGTGAACGACCGGGGCCTGTCGCGCAAGCACATCATGGAGTCGGCGCATGCGTCCCTGCGGCGGCTGCAGACCGACTACGTCGACCTCTACCAGGCCCACCGCTATGACCATGAGACGCCGCTGGAGGAGACCCTGCGGGCCTTCGATGACCTGGTCCGCCAGGGGAAGGCGCTCTACATCGGCGTGTCGGAGTGGCGGGCCGAGGAGATCGCCGCGGCGGTCAGGATCGCCAGCCAGATGGGGTTTGACCGGATTATCGCCAATCAGCCGCAGTACAACATGATCTGGCGGGTGATCGAGGCGGAGGTCGTCCCGCTGTGCGAGAAGGAGGGCATCGGCCAGGTGGTGTTCTCGCCCATCGCGCAGGGCATCCTGACCGGCAAGTACCTGCCGGGGGTGGACGCCCCGGCCGGCTCGCGAGCAGCCGACGAGAGCGGCGGTGCCGCGATGATCTCCCGGTTCATGAGCGACAGCCTGCTGGCGCGAGTGCAGGAGCTCCGCACGGTCGCCGACGAGGCCGGGCTGTCGCTGGCCCAGCTGGCGATCGCGTGGACCCTGCAGAACCCGAACGTCGCCGCGGCCATTGTCGGCGCCACCCGGCCCGACCAGGTCGCCGACAACGCCGGCGCCTCCGGGGTCCGCCTGGACGCCGGGCTGCTCCGGCGGATCGACGAGATCCTGGGCCCGGAGATCGTCACCGACCCGGCCCGGACGGCCAGCCCGCCCAGCCGCCCCTGATCCGGCCGCCCCTGATCCGGCTGGGCCGCGAGCCCCTAGTCGGCCGCCGGATGCAGGCTCATCGGGCCGTACTCGACCCGGCTGTCTTCCAGCAGGCTGACCTGGTCGACGCCCGAGTCCACCAGGCCGCGCCAGTTCTCGCCCAGCCAGCTCTCCGCGTCGCCCTGGCTGCTGAAGGTGTCCTTGGGCAGCTCACGGCCACTGACGACGCTGCCGTCCTGCTTCTCGAACTGCCAGGTCCAGGTCATCTCTCGCCTCGGTAGCTAGGATCGGGCCGGTCATCGGTCGACCATTCATCGGTCGGGCCGGCCGGCGGCGGCCATCTTCCGGCGAGGGCCATCTTCGCGGGCCGGCCGGCCGCCTCATCGTAGCCACACCGAGCGCGGGGCAGGCGAATGGACGTTCAGTTGCTCGGCACGGGCGGCCCGGCCGGCTGGCCGCAGGCTGGCTGCCGGTGCGCCTCGTGCCTGCGCGCCGCCGCGGCCGGCCGCCGCCGGGGCCCCGGCGGCCTGCTCGTCGACGGGCAGCTGCGGATTGACCCGGGCCAGCCGCCACGGCCCGCCCATCCCGGCGACGGCCAGGATTCGGTGGCCGGCTACCGGATCAAGGCCCTGGCCGGGGGCTGGGACATCACCGGGCCCGAGGGGGCGAGGCTGCTCGTGGCCGCCGGGCCCGGTGCGGTTCCCGACCCGCCCCCCGGAACCGCGCCGTACGACCTGGTCCTGCTCGACCTGCTGGACTCGGCGACGCAGCTCGGCGACCTGCGGGCGCGCAGCGTGGTCCGCGCGGATACCGTCGCCGTGGCCCTGTGCGCCGACCACCGGATCTCCACTGAGCAGGAGCTAGCGCGCCGCTGCCGCCACTGGCGGGCCCTCCTGCCGGCCGACGGGACCATCCTGAGCACTGACGAGCCGGGACCGGGCGACACCGCCGTTATCGCGCATCGGACCCTGGTTCTCGGCGGGGCCCGATCGGGCAAGTCGCGGGAGGCGGAGCTGCGGCTGGCCGCCGAGCCGCAGGTCACCTACCTGGCAGCCGGCCCGTGGCCCGACTCCGCGCGGACCGGCGCCCCCGACCCGGAGTGGGCGCAGCGGGTCGCGGCGCACCAGGCGCGCCGCCCGGCCTGGTGGCCGACGGTCGAGAGCGCCGACGTCGCCGGGGCGCTGCGGCGGCTGCGCGGAGCGGTGCTGGTCGACGGAATCGGCACCTGGCTGACGGCGGTCATGACCGAGGCCGGGGCCTGGCAGGAGCCGGGGGCGGGGCAGGCGAGCGGCCGCATTGCCGCCCGGGTGGACGAGCTGATCGCGGCCTGGCGGCAGGCCAGCGCGCGAGTGGTCGCGGTCAGCGACGAGGTGGGCTCGAGCGTGGTCCCGGCCACCCCGGCCGGCCGTCAGTTCCGGGATCAGCTCGGCTGGCTGAACCAGCGGCTCGCGGCGGAATCCGAGGAAACGGTGCTCGTGGTGGCCGGGCGGGCACTGAGTCTCCCAAGCTGACCGAATCGCTACTAATCACGGATTCGATGCCCGAACCGCACGAGAGCGGCCGTGCACCTGTTAAGTTCTATGCGCTAGCTCTGAGCCGGGCTTCATTCAAGAGGCGGGCCGGCTCTCAGCCCTGTGATCAAGGTGGTGAGACGACATGACGCGCGTCGTCGTCGTTGGTGATCTCATGACGGACACGGTCGCCCACGCCGCCCTGCCGCTGGCCAGGGGAAGCGACACGCCAGCGGTCGTCACCATGCACGGCGGCGGCTCTGGTGCGAATATCGCCGCCTGGCTGGCCGTGGACGGCGCCGAGGTCGCCTTCGTCGGACGCCGCGGAGCCGACATCGCCGGCCGCAACCGGGACATGGAGCTCATGGGCTACGGGGTGGATGCGCGCCTCGTGATGGACCCGGAGCGGCCCACCGGTACCTGCGTCGTCATGGTCACGCACAAGGGCGATCACACGATGCTGTCCGACCCGGGCGCCAACGCTGCCCTGTCGCCCGATGACCTGCCCAAGGACCTGTTCACGCCCGGCAGCCACTTGCACGTCTCGGGCTACACGCTGCTGAACGAGGGCTCCCGCCAGGCCACGCTGGCCGCCCTCTCCCACGCCCAGCGGGCCGGGATGACGATCTCGGTCGACGGCGCCTCCGCGGCCCCGCTGGAGCGGGTCGGCGCCGAGCCATTCCTGCAGCTCACCAACGGTGCCGCGCTCCTGTTCGTGAACGCGGACCAGGGCCGGGTGCTGACCGGCCGGGAGGAGCCCGAGCAGGCGGCCAGGGTGCTGAACGCCTGGTACCCGCACGTCGTCATGAAGATGGGCGCCGATGGCGCCCTGTTTTACGCCAACGGCCGCCCCGATCCGATCCGGGTGCCGGGCCCGCCGCTGGAGAAGCTGGTGGACCGCACCGGGGCCGGCGACGCGTTCTGCGCCGGGTTCCTGCCCTCGTGGCTGGACAAGAAGCCGCCGGCCGAGGCCCTGGTCAGCGGCTGCCGCCTGGCGTCCCGCGCGCTCAGCCTGGTCGGCGCGCGGCCGCTGCTGTAACCCCGGTGCCCGAACTAGCCGCCTCGCGGTGACCTCCTACCTGGAGCAGCTCTTCTCCCTCGGGGGACGGGTGGCGGTCGTCACGGGCGGGAGTTCCGGCATCGGCCGGGGCATCGCGCTGGCGCTCGGCCAGGCCGGCGCCGCGGCGGTCCTGGTGGCCCGGGACGAGGAGAAGCTGCGAGCCACCGTCGCCGACCTGCGGGCGGCCGGCTGCCAGGCCGCCTGGGTCAGTGCCGACCTGGGTGACCGCGCCGCCGTGGACCGGGCCGCGCAGGAGGCGGCCGCGGCCTTCGGGCCGCCCGATGTCCTGGTGAACTGCGCGGCGGTGAACCTCCGGCCGCCGCTCGCGGAGCTGACGATCGGCGGCTGGGACACCACGATCGCGGTCAACCTGACGGCGCCGTTCTTGCTCGGCCAGCATTTCGGCCCGGGAATGGCGGCCCGCGGCTGGGGCCGAATTATCAACATCAGCTCGCAGCAGGCGGACCGCGCATTCGGGAATAGCGGCGCTTACGGCGCTTCCAAGGGCGGCCTGGCCTCGCTGACCCGCTCGCAGTCCGAGGCGTGGGCGGCGCGCGGCGTCTGCTGCAACGCGATCTCGCCGGGATTCGTGGCCACCCCGCTGACCGCCTCGGTCGCCGGTGACCCGGTCCGGTGGGCGGCGCTGGCCGCGCGCACGATGCGAGGCCGCAACGGCGACCCGGCGGACTTCGCCGGCGCGGCGGTGTTCCTGGCCAGCCCGGCCAGCGACTACGTCACGGGCCAGGTGATCCGGGTAGACGGCGGCTTCTCGGCGACCTGAGCCCGCGACTGGCCGCATTGACCGTCATGAACGTGCCGCTGCTGCTGTAACAGGGTCGGCCACCGCACGTCCACGTCGTTCGCGGGGCTCGGGTCGGGCCGAGGTTCGCGGCGACGCGGCGACGTGACGACGTGGATGGGCATCTCCTGCTCTCGCAGCGACAGCTCCGGCCCAGCCACGTCGCTGGGCGAGCTCGGCCGGGGCAGCGGGAGCGCGGCTAGGATGCGCCGATGGGGCAGCGGGACGCACAGCGGCGGGACGCACAGCGGCGAGACGGGGATCAGGATCTCTCCCCCGCTCTCGTGTCCGAATTGGTCGCCGCCCGCTTTCCTGACCTGGCCGGGGCGCCGGCGTCCCGGCTTGGCGCGGGCTGCGACCACGAGCTGTTCCTGATCGGCGACGAGTGGATCTTCCGGTTCCCCAAGCGGGCCGAGCGAGTCGCCTGGCTGCGGCGAGAGATCCAGGTGGTGGCGATCGCCGCCGAGGCTCTCGGGGACAGGGTTCCGCGGTTCGAGCGGATCGCTGAGCCCTCCGGGGCATTCCCTTACCCCTTCGTCGGCTACCGGCGGCTGGCCGGCGTCGGCGCCGACCGGGTGACCGACGGCGACCGCGCCGAGCTGGCGGCAGACGTCGGCCGCGTGCTCAGCGGGCTGCACCGCATCGATCCCGCTCGGATCCCCGCGGTCCCCGGCGGCGGCCAGCGCGCGTCCTGGGACGAACTGCGAGCCGAGCTGGCCGCCGTCGGCCACCTGGCGCGACCGCTCCTGGCGGCCGGGCTCCTGGCCGAGGCTGAGCCCTACCTCGCCGGCCAGGTCGCGGCGCCTGCCCGGGCTGGTCCCCGGCGCTTCATCCATAACGACGTCTGCCCCGATCACGTGATCGTGGATCCGGCCACCGGCCGCCTGGTCGGGCTGATCGACTTCAGCGACGCCCTAGTCGGCGAGGTGGTACTCGACTTCGTCGGTCTTCTCGGCATCGGCGGGTACGGGTTCATCAGCCAGGTCGCGGCCGCCTATGACCTGCCCCTGGGGAGCGGCTTCGCCGCCAGCCTGGAATGGGTGTCCCGCACGCTCACCCTGACCTGGCTCGCCGACGCGGCCGCCCACGACCCCGGCGATATCCCCAAGCACCAGTCCTGGGTGGCCCGCGCCTTCGGCCGCTGACCCGGCGGCGGCACGACGGCGCGCGGCGCGCCGGACACGGGCGCTGGTCGCGGTCATAGCCAGCGGGACGGCACAATGACGGTCATGGCCAGACGCACCACGACAACTCCGCCGCCGGATGACTTCGAGGAAAACATCGTTGACATCGACGTCACCGATGAGATGCGCGGCAGCTTCCTGGAGTACGCCTACTCAGTGATCTACCAGCGCGCCCTGCCGGATGCCCGGGACGGGCTCAAGCCTGTCCAGCGCCGGATCCTCTACCAGATGAGCGAGATGGGCCTGCGCCCCGATCGCGCGCACGTCAAGTGCGCCCGGGTGGTCGGCGAGGTGATGGGCCGCCTGCACCCGCACGGGGACGGCGCCATCTACGATGCGCTGGTCCGGATGGCGCAGCCGTTCGCGATGCGGCTGCCGCTCATCGACGGGCACGGTAACTTCGGCTCGCTCGGCGGTGATGACGCCCCCGCGGCGATGCGCTACACCGAGGCCCGGCTGTCCGCCGCGGCCATCGAGATGACGGCCTCGCTGGACGAGGACACCGTCGATTTCATTCCCAACTACGACGGCCAGGACGTCCAGCCCGAGGTCCTCCCGGCCGCGCTCCCCAATCTCCTGGTCAACGGGGCGTCGGGGATCGCCGTCGGGATGGCCACCAACATGGCCCCGCACAACCTCGGCGAGGTCGTGGCGGCGGTTCGCCACCTCATCGCGCACCCGGACGCCGACCTCGAGACGCTCATGCGGTTCGTGCCCGGCCCGGACCTGCCCACCGGGGGGAAGATCGTCGGGCTGGACGGGATCAGGGACGCCTACCAGAGCGGGCGCGGGATCTTCCGGACGAGGGCGGCCGCGCGGATCGAGAAGATCACGCCGCGGCGGACCGGGATCGTGGTCACCGAGCTGCCCTACGGCGTCGGCCCCGAGAAGGTCATCGCCCGGATCAAGGACCTGGTCCAGGCCAAGAAGCTGAACGGCATCGCGGACCTGAAGGACCTGACCGACCGGCACCGCGGGCTGCACCTGGTGATCGAGGTGCGTAACGGCTTCGTCCCCGAGGCCGTGCTTGACGAGCTGTACCGGCTCACGCCGATGGAAGAGACGTTCGGCATCAACAACGTGGCCCTCGTGGACGGTCAGCCGCGGGTGCTGGGCCTGCGGGAGCTGCTGCAGATCTACGTCGACCACCGGATCGAGGTCGTCCGGCGCCGCACCGCCTACCGGCGCGGCAAGCGCGCGGACCGGCTGCACCTGGTGGATGGCCTGCTCGTCGCCCTGCTCAACATCGACGAGGTCATCCAGGTCATCCGCACCAGTGACGACGCGGCGGCGGCCCGGGACCGGCTGATGACGGTCTTCGAGCTCTCGCAGATCCAGGCGCAGTACATCCTGGACACCCCGCTCCGGCGGCTGACCCGGTTCGACAAGCTGGAGCTCGAGCGGGAGCGCGAGACGCTGCAGGCCGAGATCGCCGAGCTGACCGCGATCCTGGAGTCGGAATCCCGGCTGCGCGAGGTCGTGTCCGACGAGCTGGCCAGCGTCAGCGAGCGGTTCAGCACCCCCCGCCGGACCGTCCTGCTCGAAGGCAGCGGCGCGGCCCGGGCCGCGGCGGTGCCGCTGGAGGTGGCCGACGACCCGTGCACGGTGCTGCTGTCCTCCGCCGGGCTGCTGGCCCGGACGGCCGCGGGCCCCGGCGCGGGCCAGGAGACACTGCCAGTGGACGGCGCGGCAGACGCCGGGCGACGGCCCCGGGACGCCGGGCGGGCGGGCCGGAGCCAGCGGGCCGCGCACGATGTCATCGTCGGCTCCGTCGAGTCGACGGCTCGGGGCACGATCGGGGTGGTCACCTCCTACGGCCGGCTGATCAGGCTCGGCGTGCTGGAGCTGCCCGCCCTGCCGCCCAGTGCCCACTCCCCCGGTCTGTCGGGTGGCGCTCCCGTCAGCGAGTTCGTCTCGACGCAGCCGGGCGAGACCGTCGTCGGCCTGGTCGCGGCCGATGGCGCCGGGGCCGGGCTGGCCCTCGGCACCGCCCAGGGCGTCGTCAAGCGGGTCTCCCCCGACTACCCGCAGAGCGCCAGCGACTTCGAGGTGATCTCGCTGAAGGACGGGGACCGGGTGGTGGGCGCCGTCCAGCTCGCGGAGGAGGGACACGACCTGGTCTTCCTGACCAGCGACGCGCAGCTGCTGCGCTTCACCGCCGGCATTGTCCGGCCCCAGGGCCGGGCGGCCGGCGGCATGACGGGAATCCGGCTGTCCCCGAGGGCCAGCGTGATCTGGTTCGGCGCGGTCGACCCGGCCAGCCCGGCGGCCAGCGACTCGCCCGGCGACGGGCCGGGCGGGACTGGCGGGCCGGGCGGGCCGGGCGGGGTGCCGGTGGTCGTCACTGTCGCGGGGTCGGCGAGCGCGCTCCCGGGCACCACCGCGGCCACGGTGAAGGTAACCCCCTACGCGGAGTACCCCGCGAAGGGCCGGGCCACTGGCGGGGTCCGCTGTCACCGGTTCCTCAAGGGCGAGGACGCCCTGGTCCTGGCCTGGGCGGGTGCTGGTCCGGCGCGCGGCGCCACCGAGGCCGGGACGCCAGTCGAGCTCCCGCCGGCCGAGGGCCGGCGGGATGGCTCGGGTGAGCGGGTACGCCAGCCGGTCGCCGCGATCGGCGGCACCGCGCCCCCAGCCTGACGGCCGCCGACGGGCCCGTCGGCCCGGCGGCGGCTCGGCCAGGCGTCGGCTCGCCTAGCCGCGGCTCAGCCGGTCGCGGCTCAGCCGGGTGCGGCGCTGCGGGATCGGGGATCGGCGACCAGGGCGGCGAAGCGGTCCAGCCCCGTCTCGATCAGCTCGGGAGTGAGCTGACTGTAGGCCAGGCGGGCCTGGTGCCGGCCCCCGGTGCCGTCATAGAAGTGACGCATCGGAGTCCACAGCACGCCGTACTGACGGGCCGAGAACTCGAGCAGCTCGTCGCCGGCCGGGAAGGGCAGGGTGACGACGACGAAGAACCCGCCGGACGGCGAGTTCCAGGTCACCAGCCCGGTGCCGTCGCCGCCGGCGAACCGGCTGGCCAGCCCGGCCAGCAGCTGCCGGCGGTTGCCGCGATAAACGGCGGTCTCCCGGTGATTGGCCACGGTCAGGCTGCAGTCATGGGCCAGGAGCTTCCCGCCGACGACGGCCTGGGCCACCGGTGAGGTATTCACCGTGAGCATGCTCTTGATCTTGGACAGGTGATCGGCCAGCAGGATGACGTCCCCGCCGGAGCCCGCCACCCGCTGGTCCGCCACGGCATAGACGACCCGGGCGCCCGGGAAGCCGGTCTTGAGTTCCTCACCGCGCCCGCCGGCTACTACCGAGCCCTGCAAGCACGGCTGGGCGCGCTGGCGACCGCCCCGTCCCGGTGCTCCGGGAGCTGAACGTGCTCGCCGATCGCGACCGCTGGGGGCAGATGTTCCAGATCTTCGCCCGGTCCACCCATGACCGCCGGACCCTGTTCTTCGAGCTCATCGAGCGCCAGGGCGCGCTCACCTTCGGCAGCCGGAACATCAAGGCGCTGTACGAGGCCCTCGAGACCGAGCGCGCGGAGACCAGTCAGCTGACCTGACGGCTCAGCCGGGCGGCGGCCCGGCTGACTGAGTGGTGGGAGCCGGAACATGACCAGCACGGACGAGTTCACCCTTGCTCATGCCGCAGCGACCCTGCTGCCCTCCGACGCGGACGTGCGGGCCTACGCCGCGCACGGCTGGTACCTGTCGAAGAAGCTGCTGACCGACGACGAGGTGGACGCCCTGGCGGCCGCGAGCGAGCGGTTCTACGCCGGCCACCGGGACCGGGCGCTGCCGGTCAGGCCGCCCAACCTGGCCTACTGGGAACCGGAGCACGGGCCGGTGCAGCGGCACAACGACTACATCCACTACGAGTCCGACGAGATCGGGGAGATCCTGCGCAAGCCGCTGATCGGCGCGGTGGCCGCCCGGCTGGCCGGCGTGGACGCGATCCGGGTCTTCCAGTCCACGCTGATCTACAAGCCGCCGATCAGCGGCGAGACGAGCAATCTCGTGCCCTGGCACGCCGACCGCCACTACTGGCAGACCTGCACGTCCGACCAGATGCTGACCGCCTTCATCCCGTTCCACGACTGCGGCCCGGAGATGGGCACGATCACGATGATCGACGGCAGCCACCGCTGGACGGAGATAGCGGGCGACGACTCGACCCGGCACTTCGCCCAGCGGGACCGGAGCGAGCTGGAGTCGATCCTGGCGCAGACGGCGCTGGTGAACGGCACCCGGGTGGAGCCGGTCCCCATGGTGATCCCGAAGGGGCACATGAGCTTCCACCACTGCCGCACCTACCACGGCAGCGGCCACAACCGCAGCGGCCGGCCGCGCCGCGCTATCTCACTGCACCTGCAGGACGGCGAGAACCGCTGGCGGCCGTTCCACCGGCCGGACGGGAGCCTCCTGGCCTACAACCACGACACGGTCGTCCGCCAGGCCAGCGCGGGCGGGCCCGACTATGCCGATCCCGAATTCTGCCCGGTCGTCTGGCGGTCTCAGTGATCCAATAGCGGGATGGACTACGTTGACCTAGCCCGGCAGGGGCGCTCGTGACCGCGGCGCAGCCGACCATCATCGCGACCAGCATCAGCTTTCAGCCTTCCGCGGGCAGCCCCTGGGAGGGCGTCGCCGGGCCGGCGTTTGAGCTGGCCGGCCGGCTCGCCCGGGCCGGGAAGCACCCGCGCGTGTGCATCATCGCCACCGCGGTGGGTGACAACCCGGCCTACCTGACCATGTCCTACTCCGCCATCAGCCGGCGCAGCATGCTGGTCTCGCACCTGTCACTGTTCCCGATGCCGAGCGTCCCGGATATCCGAGCGCACCTGGCCAGCCAGGACATCATCTGGGTGGCCGGCGGGAGCACCGCGAACCTGCTCGCGCTGTGGCGCCTGCACGGACTCGACACGATCCTGCGCGAGTGCTGGGAGGCGGGGGTCGTGCTGATGGGCGTGTCCGCGGGCTCCATCTGCTGGCACGCGGGCGGCACGACCGACTCCTTCGGGCTGCCGCTGCAGCCGGTCACCGACGCGCTCGGCTTCCTGCCGTACTCCAACAGCCCGCACTACGACGCCGAGCCGGAGCGCCGCCCCCTGACCCAGCGGCTCATCACCGACGGCGTGCTGCCGGACGGATACGCGACCGACAACGGCGCCGGCCTGGTCTTCTACGGCCTGGAACTGCACGAGGCCATCACCGAGGTATCTGGCGCGAGCGCCTACTCGATCGTCCGCGGTCCGGGCGACGAGGCCATCGAGACGGCCCTGCCGACCCGCCTGCTGTAGCGGCTGCTCGGAGCCGGGCTGGCGCGGGCGGGACGGGACGGCTAGCGGCGGCGCGGCTGGCGCGGGGCGCAGCGAGGCGGGCAGGGCGAGCGGGCCAGCCGGGCGCCATGGCTGGACGTCCGCTGGTGCTCACGGATTGTGCCACCGCGGGCGGCCGCCGGCTGTGGCCCAGCGGGCTGGGGTAGCCGGGCGCCGCTGTCATGGCCGACTTCCGGTCGGCCAGCTCGCATGATCACCACCCTTTTGTGGCGCTCCCCGACTCGGAACGGTGGTGATCACAGGCGGACCGGGTTCCGGCGCGGCCTAAAAGCTGGCTGCAGTGACCGCAAGTCCTGCGCGCCGCTAGGCAAGCGCACCGGCCCCGACTGGAAACCACTGACGCCAGCCGCCATCGGACCTGCCCAGTCTCATCCGCCGCATAAGCCCCATGATCCCCCTTAGCCCGGCTGACACGGCTGGAGGTGGTCGGGGACGACGTCGCTGGGCATCTGCTGCCGTCCCAGCAGCAGCTCCGGCTCAGCCACGACGTCGTCAAGTCACGGGCGGCCTCCAGCGGATGCGCGCGCCAGCGGATGCGCGGGGCGTTAGGTGTCGATGCGGGCGGGGTCGAGCTCGGCGGCGCCGCCGACGATGAAATCGCGGCGCGGCGCCACCTCGCTGCCCATGAGCAGCTCGAAGATGCCCGTCGCCGCCGCCCCGTCCTCGATCCTGATCCGGCGCAGGGTGCGCTGGCGCGGATCCATGGTGGTCTCGGCCAGCTGGCCGGCGTCCATCTCGCCCAGGCCCTTGTAGCGCTGGGGTGGCTCCTTATAGCGCTGGCCCTTGCGCTCCAGTTCCAGCAGCGACCGGTGCAGCTCGGCATCGGAGTAGGTGTAGAGGTACTTCTGCTGGCCCTTGCGCGGGTTGGTCAGCTCCACCCGGTGCAGCGGCGGCACGGCCGCGAAGACGCGGCCGGCTTCCACCATGGGCCGCATGTACCGGTGGAACAGGGTGAGCAGCAGGGTGCGGATGTGCGCGCCGTCGACGTCGGCGTCGGCCATGAAGATCACTCGCTGGTAGCGCGCCGCGTCCAGGTTGAAGGCATTGCCTGAGCCGGCCCCGAGCACCTGGATGATCGCCGCGCACTCGGCGTTCTTCAGCATGTCGCTCAGCGAGGCCTTCTGCACGTTCAGGATCTTGCCGCGGATGGGCAGTAGCGCCTGGAACTCCGAGTCCCTGGCCAGCTTGGCCGTGCCGAGCGCGGAGTCACCCTCCACGATGAACAGCTCGCTGCGGTCATCGGCCGAGCGGCAGTCCACCAGCTTGGCCGGGAGCGCCGAGTTGGCCAGGGTCGACTTGCGCCGCTGGTTCTCCCGGTGCTCTCGCGCGGCGACCCGGGTCTTGGCCGCGGCGGCGACCTTGTCCAGCACCGCGCGGGCCTGCTGCTTGCTGCCCCGGGCCCGGCCCTCGAGGAACGACCTGAGCTCGGTCGAGATGACCTGGGCCACGATCTTGGCCGCGGCCGGGGTGCCGAGCACCTCCTTGGTCTGGCCCTCGAACTGCGGCTCGGGCAGCCGAACCGCGATCACCGCGGTCAGCCCCTCCAGCACGTCCTCCTTGATGACGGGCTCATCGCCGTTGCGCAGCAGCCTGGTCGCGCGCAGCTGCTCGTTCACCGTCCGGACGATCGCCCGCTCGAACCCGGTGACGTGCGTGCCGCCCTTGGGGGTAGCGATCACGTTGACGAACGACCGGATCGTGGTCTCGTAGCCGCTGTCCCAGCGCAGCGCCACGTCAACGGCCAGCTCGCGCTCGACATCGGTCGGGGTCAGGTGCCCCAGGTCGTCGAGGACGGGCACGGTCTCGGTGAACTGGCCGGAGCCGGTCAGCCGCAGGACGTCGGTGACCGGGCCGCCGGTCGACAGGTGCGCGCAGAACTCACTGATGCCGCCGGCGAACCGGAACTCGGCCTCCCGCGGGCTGGCGCCGTCCGGCCGCTGGGGCGATGCCTCCGAGGCGGCCAGGCCCGCCAGGGCCGCCTCAGCCCGCTCCGCCGCGTCATCGGGCGTCCGGGCGTCCTGATCCCGGTGGTCAGCGATCCGGATGGCCAGGCCGGGAACCAGGTAGGCCGTCTGCCGGGCGCGATCGGCCAGCAGCCCGTAGTGCCAGTCGGCGCCGGGCACGAACACCTGCCGGTCCGGCCAGAACCGGACCCTGGTGCCGGTCAGCGTCTTGGCCACCCGCCGTCCCTTGCGCAGGCCCGAGCCCGGCTGGAAGGGCGCGTCCGGCCCGTCGGCCGCGAACTCGCCGGGCACGCCGCGGCGGAAGCTCGCCGACCACTCGTGGCCGCCGCGGTCCACCTGCACGTCCAGCCGGGCCGACAGGGCGTTGACCACCGAGGCGCCGACGCCGTGCAGGCCGCCGGACGCCGTGTAGGACCCGCCGCCGAACTTCCCGCCCGCGTGCAGGCGCGTCATGACCAGCTCGACGCCGCTCAGGCCGGTCTTCGGCTCCACGTCCACGGGTATGCCGCGGCCGTCGTCCCGGACCTCGGCCGAGCCGTCCGCGTGCAGGATTACCTCGATTCGCGAGCAATGCCCGTTCAGCGACTCATCCACCGCGTTGTCGATGATCTCCCAGAGGCAGTGCAGCAGCCCCCGGCCGTCGGTCGAGCCGATGTACATGCCGGGACGCTTGCGGACAGCCTCCAGGCCCTCCAGCACCGTGAGGTGGCGCGCTGTATAGCCATCCGAGGCACTGGCCTGGCGGGCGGGAGCTGCGCTGACAGCGGTCACGACGAGGGTCTCCTGAGGTGGCGTTGCGGTCGGCCGTCCCGGATCGCCTTCCCGATCCGGCGAGGGCGGCCCTGAGGGCAGACTAGCCGTCCTGGCGGGATGTCCGGTGCCACCACGCCGCCACATAGGTGGCGACCTGGCACAACGGCGGACCTTTCTGGACGGTCACAGACCGTGGCGGCCGGGCTGACTATGTTCGCCTACGGCATACTCACGGTCTCTGGGGGATGACAAGGACCCCGGCCAGGTGTTGTGATGCGGTAAGAGATCACAGTGAGGCCCCCGGCACAGGCGCCAAGGGCCCGAGGCGAGGAGGCGACATGTCCGGAGCTCTAGCCCCTACAAAGCCGCTGACCGCCAGCGACCTGTGCGACCGGTGCGGGGCGTCAGCATACGTACGTGTGCTGCTTCCCGGGTCCGGAGAACTCTTGTTCTGCGCGCACCACAACCGCCAGCACGCTGCTGCGCTGGCCAAGGTCGCGGTCGAGATCCAGGACGAGACAGCACGGCTGGCCGCTAAGCCGGGTAGCGACTCGCGCTGACGAGATGACTTAAGGGGGCCCGGCAATCGCCGGGCCCCCCTAAGTTGTGCCGGTGAGCTGCCCGGCCGGTGAGCTGCCCGGCGGCGGCTCGTCCAAGTCGGCGGTCAGTCCAGGTAATCCCGGAGGACCTGGGACCGGGACGGGTGCCGCAGCTTCGACATGGTCTTGGACTCGATCTGCCGGATCCGCTCCCGGGTGACCCCGTAGACCTTGCCGATCTCATCCAGCGTCTTGGGCTGGCCGTCGGTCAGGCCGAATCGCATCGATACCACGCCGGCCTCGCGCTCGGACAGCGTGTCGAGGACCGAGTGCAGCTGCTCCTGCAGCAAGGTAAAGCTGACCGCCTCGCCCGGCTGGATCGCCTCGGAGTCCTCGATCAGGTCACCGAACTCGCTGTCGCCGTCCTCGCCCAGCGGAGTATGCAGCGAGATCGGCTCCCGGCCGTACTTCTGCACCTCGATGACCTTCTCCGGGGTCATGTCCAGCTCGGCCGCGAGCTCCTCGGGCGTCGGCTCCCGGCCCAGGTCCTGCAGCATCTGCCGCTGCACGCGGGCCAGCTTGTTGATGACCTCGACCATGTGCACGGGAATGCGGATTGTCCGGGCCTGGTCGGCCATGGCCCTGGTAATCGCCTGCCGGATCCACCAGGTCGCGTACGTCGAGAACTTGTAGCCCTTGGTGTAATCGAACTTCTCCACCGCGCGGATCAGCCCCAGGTTCCCCTCC
>Ga0208357_1000069_pt1 | contig 74978 bp, 67 predicted proteins | sample NGESurdeep092012_6_FD_184487 | JGI IMG/M metagenome (GOLD analysis project Ga0208357, IMG submission 184487) | Arctic peat soil microbial communities from Barrow, Alaska - NGEE Surface sample F52-2 deep-092012 (SPAdes) | ecosystem: Environmental > Terrestrial > Soil > Wetlands > Peat ...
CCCCAGGAACGATCCGCGAGGGTTGATCGATGGTTTTGCATCCCCCAAATTTCGCTCTTTCGCCTTCCATTTGGAGTTTTTCCGCAGCCTGTAAAGCCCTCATTGATACGACACCAATTTACGGCACGACTGAAGTCATGTCCCTTCAAAGCACATCCCAACTGACCCACAACCTTATGCTGGCGCGCGACTCGATCCGCGCCATGAGACACTTTCAACTGCGGCGTTCCTCGCATTCATTCCACCGCCGCGGGTTCACCCTGCATGGGCGTCTACTCACAATTTACTAATTTGCTCTTTGGCCGGCCGCTCGCCACGAGCGAGGAGCGCGCAGAGTGCATTGGGCCCCTGGGGGGAATCCCGGTTTTCGGGCTGGATGCGCTGAGTTCGGCGGCGTATGGGCCGGAAGCCGCGCTGACGCTGCTGATCCCTTTGGGTCTGATGGGCGTGAAGTACATCGTGCCCGTCAGCATGGCCATCGTAATTCTTCTGCTGATTGTGTATTTCAGCTACCGGCAGACGATCGAGGCTTATCCGCGCGGCGGCGGTTCCTACACCGTGGCGAGCCAGAACCTGGGCGAGGGCGCGGGACTGCTGGCGGCAGCGGCGCTGATGATCGACTATGTACTGACCGCGTCGGTGGGCATATCGGCGGGAGTGGGCGCGCTGATCTCGGCTGTGCCAAGCCTGCAACCACACACGCTGGAGCTTTGCCTGATCGTACTCGCGCTCCTGACCATGGTGAACATGCGGGGCGTGCACGACACGGGCGTAGCATTCATGCTTCCAACGTATCTGTTCACCGGAACGCTGCTCATCGTGCTTGCAGTAGGCGGATGGCAGGTAGTTCATGCGGCCGGGCATCCATTGCCCGTAACGCCACTGCCAGCGATTCCGATAGCGACACAAATGTTTAGTTGGTGGTTGATCCTGAAGGTTTTTTCATCCGGATGTACGGCGATGGCGGGCGTGGAAGCGGTGAGCAATGGCGTGATGGCTTTTCGCGAACCGACGCGCAAGAACGCCAAGATAACGCTGACCATCATTATTGCGCTGCTGGCCATTTTGCTGGCGGGCATCGCGCTGTTGTGCCGCGCCTACAACATTGCCGCCACCAATCCAGGCAAGCCGGGCTATGAGAGCGTGCTCTCGATGCTGACGCGCGCGGTGATGGGTCATGGGTGGTTTTATTACCTCACTATCGCGTCAGTGCTACTGGTGCTGTCGTTGAGTGCAAACACCGCATTTGCCGACTTTCCGCGGCTGACGCGGGCCATTGCAATCGACAACTACATGCCTCACGTTTTTATGATTCGCGGGCGACGGCTGTTGTATTCGTGGGGCATTTATGTACTGGTGGTGCTGACGGCGGTGCTGCTGATTCTGTTTGGCGGCGTCACGGACCGGTTGATTCCGCTTTACGCGATCGGCGCATTCCTGGCATTCACTCTGTCGCAGGCGGGCATGGTGATCCACTGGAAGCGGCAGGGCCACGCTACCGGGCGCATGATTGTGAACGGCGTAGGCGCTGTGGCGACTGGAATTACGACAATCGTCGTGCTGGTGGCCAAGTTCGCCGAGGGCGCATGGATCACGGCGCTGCTGGTGGTGGTGATGATCCTGTTTATGCGCGCCGTAAATCGGCACTACGTGCGGGTGAATCGCGAGATCGATCTTGACCGGCCTTTTATTCCTGCTGAGGTGGCCGAGCCCATCGTGGTTGTGCCGCTGGACCGATGGACTCGCATCAGCGAGAAGGCACTTTCGTTCGCGCTCTCAATGTCGAGCGACATTCACTGCGTGCATGTGCAGACCAGCGACGATCCCGATCCGTTTTGCGACCAGTGGGAGAAAGACATTGTTGCGCCGCTGAGGACGGCCGGCCGCGCGATTCCGAAGCTGGTGACGCTCAAGTCGCCTTATCGCTATGTCCTCTATCCAATCGTGGATTATGTGCTGAGAGTGGAGGGTGAGCGCGCGGCCTCGAAAGTGTGCGTGCTGATACCGGAGCTGGTGGTGCGGCATTGGTGGGAGGGTCTGTTGCACAACAGGCGCTCGGACCTTCTGAAGGTGATCCTGCTGATGCGAGGCAACAGGCGCATCGTGGTGATTAATATTCCGTGGTATCTGGAAAGGGGATGATCTCCACGCCGGACTCCCGTTCGGCGCACCTTTTCGGGCCAGATTCAGTCAAATATTGCGGTGCTTCCGTCGCCCGCGGGCTTCGTGAAAGGCGGGGGGAGAGGGTAGTCTAGGAATGTACCGGAAACCAGTCATGTTGCCTGCTCCGGAGAAGTCCGGATGCGGGAGGTTTTGTTTGCACAGGGTACCGATTGAGGAGAGTTTCAAGTTGAAGAGGACGCTACCGTTCTTGTTTTTGGCCGTGCTTCCGGCTGTGCTCATGCCCATAAGCGCTGTGGCCCAGGTGAATCCGGACTCGGCGCAAGCCCCTCAGCAAGCGCCGACCTACAAATACGAAGCCTACGCTGGATTGGCCTATACGAGCTTGAATCAGGTCAACCTGTCTCGCTACGGCTTGCTCGGCGGGAAAGCCTCGCTGACGCGCGATTTTGGCAAATATTTTGGACTGATGGGCACAGGGGACTACTACAGGGCTCCGATCAGCAGCCGCAGTCCCGGAAATCCCGGCGATCCGTCGGTGTATAGTTTCATGATTGGACCCGAGCTCCACGCCAACCTCTATGAGAAACTGACGGGCGAAGTTTTTGCGGAGCTGGGCGGAGAGCATACGGGCGGCGACGGCATGACTCCCACCATCTCGTTTGCGGGTGGCTTTGGCGGCGGGATCAAGTACTGGCTGACGGACCGCGTGGCTATTCGCATCGATGGCGATCGCGTTGCGGGCTCGTTTTCTCTCAACAACAACACGCCGCAGCTCGCCAATTCGACGCATAGAACATGGAATCCGCGCGCAACCATCGGGGTCGTGTACCGGTTCTGACGTTGGGCGTATGAAAAAAGGGGGATGCTTGCGCATCCCCCTCCGTTTTTGCGCGACGTTCGGATCGAACAAGCTTCTTGGTGAGAGCGAAATCCAGGCGCATCTTAAGTGCGAGCTGGGTCGAGGTCGGAGCGCGGGGTGGCGGACGCTGTTGAATTGTCCGAAAGAGCGAGTTTGCCCTCGGCCATGCGCACAGCAAGGCGCATCGCGGCCTTCATGTTTGTAGCGTCAGCCTGATTGCGGCCGGCGATATCGAAGGCCGTGCCGTGATCGACGGAGGTGCGGATGATGGAAAGTCCGAGCGAAACGTTGACGCCGCCTTCGAAATCGATCAGCTTCATGGGAATGTGGCCCTGGTCGTGATACATGGCCACGATGAGATCGAACTCACCGCGCAGAGCGCGAACGAAGATGGTGTCCCCCGAGTGAGGGCCGGAGCAATCGATGCCGAGCGCGCGGGCCTCTGCGATTGCGGGCGCGATGATTTCGGCGTCCTGACGGCCAAAGAGGCCGTGTTCGCCGGCATGAGGATTGAGGCCGCAAACTGCGATGCGTGGCGCGTGACGGCGCATCCAGAGCAACGCATCGTGGCCGAGCTGGATGGTTCGAACAATGTGCGCGCGGTCGAGACGGCAGGCCCGCTCAAGAGAAATGTGAGTGCTGACGTGGACCGTCGCGAGCTTCTCGGAGTAGAGCAACATGCGCGGCTCCGGCGCTCCGGTTAGCTCGGCGATGTATTCGGTGTGACCACAGAAGGGCTGACCGGAAAGTGTGACGGCCTCTTTGTTGAGAGGCGCGGTGACCATGGCGTCAGCTTCGCCGCTCATGCAAAGCTCGACGGCGCGACGAACGTAGGCGATGGCGGCGGCGCCGTATTCGGCACAGAGCTGGCCGAAGGCGATATGGTGATCGGCCGAGAGTGCGCCGGGACCGATGAGAGAGCAGGGCAACGAGCCGGGGTCGATGCCGCAGACGCGACCCGCGGCGTTGAGCGCGGCCGAATCGCCAATGAGAAGCCAGCGCGCGAGCGAGGCGATGCTTTGATCCTGAAGAGCTTTGAGGGCGACTTCAGCGCCAATGCCAGCCGGGTCTCCGATGCTGATGGCGATGCGTGCTTGCCTGCTCATGCTCGACCTCGTAACGCGGCAAGAATCTCATTGAATATCGTGGGTGAGCCAAAGCCGCCCGACTTGGTGACGACGGTGCATCCGTGCGCGTCGCCGCCCTGCACGACGCCCCATGGAATGCCCGGCGCGAACTCGCCCTGGAGAATAAAAGAGTGGGCGTCGAGAGCCTGAACGGCAAGCTGCGCGGTTTCGCCGCCGGTGAGGATGAGTGCCTGGGGAGCGTAGGAACGGAATGCCGAACGAATGCGGCCGGCGGCGCCGAATTGGAATTTGAGACGGAGGATGCGTACATTGTCGGCGTAATCGGAATCGAGCTCCTGAAGCTGGAGTTTGGTGACGGGATGCGACGTTCCAGCGATAAGCAGCGTGCGCTCTGCTTGCGGCACGAGCGCTTCCATCGGGCGAGCGGGAATGAGCCCGGCGAGTGCCTGTGCCAATCCTGCTGAGCCGGCGTAGAGCAGGCCGGGTAGATCCTTCGCGGCTTGAGCCAGTGCATTGAGATCGGCTTGAGTGGCACTGTCGCAGATGAAGATGGTCTTGCCGGAATCGGAGTCCAGCGCGGGCGCGAGCTCACGCGCATGGGAGACGTGGAAGATGCGGCTGCGAGACGTGATCGGGAAGAGGCGGTGAAGGCGAGTTTGCGATTGCTGGCCTGTGGAGTCCTCGATCTCCAGAACGCCGTCGCTCACGGTGCGGCCAGCTGCGGGAAATGCGGGAGCGAAGAGGATGGCGCGAGTTCCGAGGGCGTGGTGCGCGGCGAGCAACTCGGCAGCGAGCGGGCCCCGACCGGCGGAGTCAACTTTCTTAAAGAAGAGCGCATTGGGATCGCCGGCAAGAGCCGCGCAGGCTTGTGTGACGGCGCGGGCCGCGTGGCGATTTGAAAGCGCGCGTGAGCTGGTGTTGAACGCCTGCACGGAATCCGGGGTGGAAAACTGAACGCTCGTGCCGAACCAGACGCGAACGGAGCGCCCGGCGTGGAGGAAAGCCGCTCCGGCATCGCAGGCACCGGTAAGATCGTCGGCAAGAAGGACAATGCGGCCGGTGCCCGGGTCAGCGAATGAGGGTGGAACGAAGTCCGGGTCGCGGGCTTCGGTGGGCATGAGGGCAGACCTCGCTATATTTTTGAGAGTATACGATTATTTGGTGATTTGTGAGCCTGGCGGCATGAGGGGAGCGGGGATGCTGGACAAATCGAGCCAAATTGGTGAAGGTGAATAGGATGGATCGCCGGAGCTTTTGCCTTTCCGCAGTTGCCACGGTTGCCGCGAGCCGCGCGAGAGTATTCGCGCAGGCGGTTCCTACTACGCCTGCCGTTTCGACTGTGCCTTCGGTTCCGCATATTGGACCGCTGATTACGCTTAACGAGATCGAGAGAATCGATCGCGAGCGGATTCTGCGCGCGGCAATTGAATATTTAACTGCGCCGCCGATCACGATTACTGCATCGTCTTCGCCGCGGAGCAAAGGCGGCAAGCACGACTATTTTTCCGAGGCGGATTACTGGTGGCCTGACCCGAAAAATCTGGGCGGCCCGTACATCGAACGCGATGGCTACTCCGATCCGACGAACTTCAACGATCATCGCCTGGCGCTGATCCGGTTGAGCCTGATTGTGCCGGCGCTTACGGCGGCGTGGCTTATCACCCAGGACAAGCGCTATGCGGATCACGCGGCGGCGCATTTGCGCGCGTGGTTTCTCGCGCCTGAAACGCGCATGAATCCGTCGCTCGACTACGCGCAGGCGGTGTGGGGACATTCGCCCGGCCGGAGTTACGGCATTATCGACACGCTGCATCTGGTCGAGGTGACGCGCGCCGCGCGGCATCTTGAGGCGGCGCAAGCTATGACGGCGGCCGAATTCGCAGGCGTGCGCGAGTGGTTTACTGAGTATCTGCTGTGGATGCGCGCGTCAACGAATGGACAAGCTGAGGAAGCGGCCCAGAACAATCACGGAACCTGTTGGACGGTTCAAGTGGCAGCGTTTGCGGCTTATATCGGCAACGAGAATGCGATGTCGCTGTGCCGCGAGCGATTCCGCGACCATCTTCTGCCCGATCAGATGGCGGCGGACGGAAGCTTTCCGCTGGAGCTTAAGCGCAGCAAGCCTTATAACTATTCCTTGTTTGACCTGGACATGCTGGCGATGGTGTGCGTGATTGCGTCGGCGTCCGGCACTTCGCCGAGCGGCGCTACGAATAATCTGTGGCAGTTCGCGCTGCCTAACGGCAACCTTTACAAGAAGGCTGTCGATTTCATGTTTCCGTTTATCGAGGACAAGAGCAAGTGGCCCTACCCGCACGACGTTGAATACTTCGACGACCTTCCCAACCGGCAACCCAGCCTGCTGTTTGCGGGACTGGCGTATCGCGAGCCGAAGTTCATTGCGCTGTGGCGCACGCTGCCGGTTGAGCCGAAGACTCCTGAGATCATTCGCAACTTTCCTATTCGGCAGCCGGTGTTGTGGGTGCGGCCGGTTTAGGGGCGACGGACTAGGGAACAGGGAATAGGGAATAGGGATTCAAAGATGAGCAATCGCGTGCTTTCGGGCGGCGCGCTTGTCAACCCCAAAATTCCTCCGTGACGCTCACGCCGCAGCGTTTCGCGCACATTTTTTGGACCCCCCGCCCCTCCTCCCGGTATGCCATACCTCCATATTTGATTACGTTGGAGTTAGGAGAGGGCCTCATACCTTTTCCATACCTTGTCCATACCGTATGCATACCTTGAGGCAGGGACCGAGGGAACAAGGGAACAAGGGAACGACGGACCGAGAGACAAGGGAATAGCCAATAGCCAAGACAAAAGATCCTTCAACTTTCCACGGGGCTGGCTCCGGGACCAGAAGAACGGCGGATCGCAGGGGTGCTGGCGCGCGAGCGATTGTGGCCTGTGACTCGATCATGGAATGAGTATGCGCCAAGTGGGATTAATTATCGGCAAACCTGGGCGGAAGATATTTTGGTTTGGAATGTGGGGGATGGGGTTGGATGAGGCGGGAGAAGGGGTTGACAGGGGCGAAGCGGGGTTAGCGGAGCAAGCGGAGTTGGCGGGGTTAGTTGGTCGGGTTGGGAGCGGAGGGTTCGTATCGATGGGTGGGGCGTCATCGAAGGCGGAACGGGCGTTTTTCACGGCTAACCTGCGAGCTACTTTCTGTGCGTGACGACGAGGCTTATACTGAAAGTGCCATGCGTCGCTCGACCAGCATCTTCGCGATCTTCATCCTGCTTCTGACCGCAGCGCCGTTGCTGGCCTGCATGACAGATAGCAGCGCGATGGGCCAGAAAGAAACTGCCTGCTGTCGCGTTATGCACGGCAAATGCGACGGCATGGAGAATATGGGCTGCTGCCAGACCGATGTTCGGAGTGACGAGCATCCTCAACTTGCAGCCTCCGCTCCGACGATCGACCTACATCTTTCGGCAGTCGATTGGCTTGAGCCGTTTGCCGTCGAAACTCAGAGTGTGCCGCCCGCCGTTCTCGGGATGGCCGAGGCGCATTCGCCGCCGGGCTTAATCATTTCCAGAATAACTGTCCTGCGAATCTGATTCGCTCCTTGATCCGATGATCCGAAGACCTGCACACACATGTGTGCCCGCGCCTCATTTGGTCCAAACAAAGGAGCATCTATGAAGTCTTTTATTGTTCTAGCCTGTGCGTTTGCACTGCCGTGCATCGCTCTGGCCGCTGATCACGGCCCTGTCTTCAGTTATGCAACTCCCGTCAATTCGGAGCGAGAGCTGAGTTTCGATTCCGGCATCTTTGGCCGAAGCGGCTCTCTCGGGACACAGCTTTCAACTGGTTCCAGCTTCGGATATGGCCTCACTCCGCAGATAACGGTGAATGCTTTTCTACCAGCTACCTTTGGCGGCGGGTCGCTGCCTGAGAGCCGAATGGTGTCCGGAGGCGAGTGGTCGACGGGCGTTTCGTGGCGTTTCCTCCACTCGGTCACCAGCGTTGGAAAACGAGTGGAATCGACCGCGTCGCTTGGCATTGTCGTTCCTGGTCCGCAGCAGGATTCCGGTGTACTCGCCGGCCTCCATCGCGCGCCGGGAGTTGCCGGAAGCCTGGCGAGCGGTCTCGCTTCAAGAAGCCAATACTTCTGGGTCGGTGGCGGCTATACGCGGTTTCGAGAAGCATCGAACGATCACCGTCCCGACACACTGTCATGGAGCGGAGTCTATGGATATCGCCCCGCCAAACTTCGTCGCGGATATGACAAATGGGACTATCGAGGCTTCGCAGAACTGACCGGAGAGCACACGGGGAACGTACTGAAGAGTGGCGCGACCCGGCCAGGCAGCAGCACGACAAGTGTCTGGCTCGGACCCTCAGTTCTCGCGATATTCAAAGACGTCGCGATTTCTGGAGGGGTGCAGGCTCCTGTTTTCCGCGACGCTTCGGACTCGATTTACGGTCGTGAGCATCTTCGCTTCGCCATCAACTTCAGCTATCTCAAATACTCCTCACACACCAGCTCCCACTGAAAGGAAGCGCCATGAAAAAGATAATTGCCGCAGCGTTTTTCGTATTGCTACCGCTCGCCGCCCATGCGGAGTATGAGCAAGTCAACCTCACTGTCTTTGGGATGGATTGTGCCCCGTGTGCCCATGCGATTCATGTTTCGATGAAAGGAATTGAAGGCGTGAACACAGTCGATGTGGATCTCAACACGGGGCTCGTCATCATCAAGCTCGCCCCTGGCAACAGCGCATCGATGAGGCAATTCAACCAGGCGGTAGAGAAGAACGGATTCACTCACAAAGATGCGGAGGTCATCGTTAAAGGCAATTTGACAGGCACGGCGAACGCGCCGGTTCTGGAAGTCTCTGGAACTTCCGATCGTTATGCCCTGTCTGCAACGGCTGCCAACCTGGATATTGTCTCTCTGCTTGGCAAGACGGTGACTGTCGTTGGAGTAATTCCACAAGCGCCTAAAGGGAAGCAATCCGACACCCTGCTGTACAAGACGATCACGGAGGTCCGATGAACTCGACACATCTCTCCTTCGCTCCAGAGCAAAGAGCGAGACGAGCGGCCCTCCTCAACTATTTCTCGCTGTTTAGTTCGTTCAGCACGCTCATCTGCTGTGCGCTGCCATCTGTTCTTGTCTTGCTCGGGATGGGAACAGCGGTTGCTTCGTTGCTGTCTGCCGCACCGTGGCTTGTGAGCTTATCTCGTCACAAGATATGGACCTTCAGCATCGCAGGAATACTGATCGCAGCGAGTTTCGTTATGACATACGTCGTGGCGCCGAGCCTTCAACGCGGCGATGTTTGTACAGCCGACGATCCAACAACGTGCGGTGAAGTCAGCAAACTCAGTAGAGCTGTCCTCTGGGGTTCAGCTCTGATCTGGAGTGGGGGCTTTTTTGTAGCCTACTTGCTCGGACCGATATTGGAATACATGGATCGATAGCCCTCAAGCCGGGATGATGGTTTATCCCGGCTTGACACTTACAGCTCCGACTAAGAGATGAATGGAGGATTGGTACTGGCAAGCCGGCTTGTCGGGTGGAATCTTGAGCGCGGTTGTCGGAGGCGGGGTCGGTTTGGGGCGCGGCGTGTTGCGGGCGTGTTTTACGGCGGCGTTTTTTGAATTTTGATCGGTCCAGCGAGGTTGGCTCGCTGGGCCGTACTTTGTTTCCGGGGTTTTTGTGGGACGGTTTATGTACGGGCTGAAGCCCGTACCCTTCAGCTGAAGCCCCGGTATTATTTCAGTCCCTGCGGCAGTCGGGGATGAATCCCCGACCTACCAGTCGTGCCCTGATACAGGCTCGCGAGTTTAGGTTCGTGGTGTCCCAGCCTAGGCGCAAAAACAAAGACGCGCCAAGGATGGGGCAACCGTTGTTCGTCGGGCCCGGGCGGCGGCCCTCAGATGAGGGCGTGCCACTTCAAATCGGCCCTCATGCAAGGCGGTTTTAGGCGGCCCTCAGGTCGACGGCGCGTACTTTGAAGCGCTTCATTGAGATTGCCAGTGTGCGCTCGATTTTGCGCAGGTCGCCGCGCTCGGCTGGAATTGCGAATGTGGATGCAATGCCTTTCGCCGAGGCTCGACCCGTGCGGCCGACGCGGTGTACGAAATCTTCTGCCAGCTTGGGCATGTCAAAATTGATGACGTGCGCCACATTGGCAACGTCGATGCCGCGCGCCGCCACATCTGTCGCCACGAGCACACGGTGACGGCCTTCGGAAAAGCTCTTGAGCGCCTGGTTGCGCTGCGCCTGTGAACGGTCGCCGTGAATCTGCGTGGCCGACCAGCCTGAACGGCTGAGGCGGCGCGCGACGCGATCGGCGCCGTGCTTGGTGCGCACGAACACTAGGAAGCTGCCTTGCTCGGCGTCGAGCAGGTGTTCGAGGAGCTCCTGCTTCTTGTCGGGATCGACTTCAAAGGTGCGCAGCTCGACATTTTCAGCCGGCTTGAGCACGGAGCCGATCTCGATGCGCACAGGATTCTTGAGATAATTGCGCGCCACATCTCTGACCGCGCCCTCGAGCGTGGCGGAGTAGCAGAGCGTTTGCCGCTCCTGGGGCAGCACGCGTGCGATGCGCGCAATGGCCGGCTGAAAGCCCATATCCAACATGCGGTCAACTTCGTCGAGCACGAGGATCTTGACCTGGTCGAGGCGCACCAGCTTGCGCTTGAGAAAGTCTTCCAAACGGCCCGGAGTGGCGACGATGAGGCGCGCTCCGCGACGGATGGCGTCGAGCTGCGTGTGCTCGGACAAGCCGCCTACGACGACAGCCGCCGTTGGGCCATTATTCCCGCGTAGCGCGCGAAACGCGGCTTCAACCTGCATGGCCAGCTCGCGCGTGGGCAGCAGAATGAGTGCGTGCGCGTCGCGGCCTTGGGTCTTCTCGAGCATCTCCATGATGGGAATGAGGAAGCTGAGGGTCTTGCCAGTTCCGGTTTGCGCGGTGGCGAGCACGTCGCGGCCTTCGAGAGCGGGCGGAATTGCAGCCGCCTGGACCGGCGTGGGAATTTGAAACTTGTTGGCATTGAGGCGCGCCATGAGCGCAGCCGAAAGTGAAAATTGAGAAAATTGAGTCGTCAAAATTATGTCTTTTCCTTGGGTCCCGGAGCCCTTGTTTCCCGAGGGCCTGCAAACGGAACCTGACTGGAGGCACGCGCACATACACACGCACACGCCTGCACTAGATTATGCGTAAGAGAGAACCAAATTCGTCCCTGGGACTGGCTGGCATGCACGTTATGTGTTTGCCGGCCCGGAGCTGACCCACGCCGCTGTTTTATGCCTGCCGGCTCACTGCCAGAAGGCTACCCACTCCAAAATTGCCCGGTGCGTTGCGCTTGTTCGCCGACCGTTACACGGTTACGAACGTAGTCGCCGGGAAGGAGACTGCTGGGTACACGCTGTAGGGGCTTGGGGGAAATACTTGCCAGATTGACCGGCCCTGTTACGGGCTAGATCGTCACTCGCGTCCAAATCACTGAGCGTAAATCAATTATAGCGTAGATTGTGGAAATCAGCGAGATGCGGTGCTCCGTCCCGGTGAGCCCGGGACGGAGTGTTTAGGGGGGATTGCTTTGGCTGGCGTGCGCTTGGCCTAGTTCACGGTGACGGTGAAGGTTGCGGTTGGGGCCGGGATCACTGCGGGATTGCCGGTTGCCGTCACGGTGAAGGTATAGGTTCCGGCAGTTGTGCCGGGGATGGTTGTTGTCTTCGTCCCGCTGCCTCCGCCGCCGCAGGCTGCCAGGCTGCCGAGCGTAACCAACAGTGCCGCCATGCTGAGTAGCGCGCGCCACTTGCGCCGACGCGCGGGGATACCAAAGAAGAAGAGCAGGGACAGAAGCGCGCCGGAAGCAGCGCCGAGCAGACCGTTGCCGCGTGCCGGCTTGGGCAGTTCCAATGCGCTGACGGTGGCTGGGGTGGTGGTCACGGAGAGCGTGGCGTTGCCGGACGTTGCAGTGGCGCTCAACGTGATGGTTCCGGCGGCCGAGCAACTTGGCAGATTGAGGGCCCCGCTTGGCGAACTCGAAAGCGCGCAACTCAGAGATACGGTGCCTGCGTAGCTGTTGTTGCTGGAGACGGTTGCAGTTGCGCTCGCGGTTCCACCTGGCGCGATGGCCGCGGGTGAAGTAATAGCTGCAAGCGTAAATGTTCCGGTGGGTGCAGTTACGCCTGTGACCGTGAAGCTGGCAGTGGGGCTGGTTGCGGCGGCGTAAGTTCCGTCTCCGTCATAGTAGGCCGTCAAGGTGACGGTGCCATTGGAGGTGAAGGTATTGGCGGTGATCGTGAAGGTTGTGGCGCCGCCAGAAAGTGTTTGCGCAGAGCTGTAGCCGTTGGCACTGGCCGACAGAGTGACATCTCCGGTGGGCGTGCCACTGGCGCCAGAGACCGTGACGGTGACGCTGAGGCTCTGGCTTTCGCTGATGGTGGTCACGCCCCCTAAGTTGATGGCTACGGTTGCGGCCTTGGTCCCGGCGGTAGCGGTCCAGACGCTATTAGCATCGACCACGTTGGCGATGTTGAGCGAGCCAAGGCCGCTGGCCAGATCGTATCCCGTAGCGGCACTGTAAATGGAGAGTGTGCCCACGGTATCGCCGGCGTTGATGATGGCGCAGTTCGGCGAGGCCAGCCCGTACGCTCCCGTGGACTGACCCCAGTTCCCGCCCCCCTCGTTAGTTGCGCCGCCCTCTATCACCTTGCCCTGGTAGTTGCACGGCATGGCGATTGCGCCCTGGTCAACATCGTTGAAGTAGCAGCCGTTGGAAGTGGTTCCGGATTCGGCAGAGCAGCTTGCGTAGGTCTGTTTGGCGGCGATCGCGTAGAGCGCCGCGTTGGGGTTGCCCTGCGGAGCGCCGGCCTTCTGGTTGATAAGTGCCATGACGCCGGCCATCTGCGGCGTGGCGACCGAGGTTCCGCCAACTTCTTCGGCGCCGCCGGTGCTGGTGCTACTCCCGTTGTATACATCGCCAGTTACGCTGACATCTGTGCAGGATGCGCCGTCATTGGAGACGCAGATCAGCGTGGCGCTTTCGAGGTTTCCGTCGCCGGAGAAGAAGCTGACGTCAGGAATGTCGCGCACGCCATCGGCGGGAACGCCGAGGTCTGCCGCCGAGGTCTGCCAACTTGGCTTGGGCCAGCCGTTGTTGACCAGGGTGAGGTTGCCGAAGCCTGATCCGGTGCTGGTGTCGCCGGCGCTGCAGCTACCCAAGGTTGAGGAGGAGGTGCTGTTGACGACGCAACTGCTGACGCCGCCGCCGCCGCCGACTGTGTCTAGGTAGCCCATGAGCGGCGGATCTTGGTCCTGGAAGTAGAGTCCCAGCGCATCGTTGTAAACGAAATTGCATGCTTCCTCAGGCGTTGAAACGCCGCTGACGCTCACGAGCGTCGCGATACTCTCGAGGTATTTTGCCCAGGTCGGGTCCTCACACGTATCGTTCCACGGCTTCTCTGGCACATAGCCTTTGGCGGACGCCTGCGTGGTGCTGTTGTTGCTGGTGTTCCAATAGGGGGTTGCGTTGGAGCTGGAGCAGCCCTGGTAGTCCCCGCTCGAATTGTAGGAAGGCTGGCACCAACTGAAATCGGTGCCACCGACGGCGGTGTCGTATTGCGAGGATGCGAGGGCGTTTACGGTCAGGCCGTACTGCGCTTCATAAGGATTGCCGACTCTGTCGCCGCCCTGGTCGCAAGCGGGCGCACCAGAATCGCCGGTCGCCACAAAGACCGAAATGCCTTCGGCCGCGGCCGTTTGCCAGAGATTGTTATAGGCGACGTTGGAGGCTGTGCCGTCGAAGAGCTCGCATTGGCCGTAACTGAGACTCATGATGCGCGAACCGTAGACCGCCGTGCCGGAGACGGAGGCATTGTCAATGACCCACTGGGCGCTATCGAAGAGAGGATCGTTGGTGGGATCGGTCTGGCTGTTGTAGGCACCGGTGACGAGGACGATCTGCGCGCCGGTAGCAACGGCGCCGGACCACTCGACGTCCAGAGAGTTTTCATCAAGGTCGTCGCTATTGCAGGCATTGGCGCTGACGGTGCAAATGCCGGGGTCTCCGTCGGGGCCGTGCGCAATCACAGGGGGCAGGGCGGCGGGCAGGCCAAAGGCGCTTTTGAAGCTGGACACGTCGGTGAGATCGATGTCGCTGGTACCGATGATAGCGATGGTCTGGCCGCTGCCCGTGGTGTGGTTGTTCCAAGCCGGGAGGAGGTTGTAGATGGTGGCAAAGTCATAGGGCGCCACGTCTTCTTCGATGGCTGTCGAGCCGCTGTAGGGGAAGTAGAAATTGGGCCTGGGCGAAGTCGCAGGTTTGGCCAGGGCGGCCAAGGCCTGCGCGCTGACGGATCCAATAGACGGCCCGGCAGACGGGCCGGCGGAGGGGCTGGCGACGGACGAGTTCTGAAGCTTGACCCATCCGTGGGAATCGGAGCTGAGCTTGACCTGGCTGCCCATTCGGTGCAGCGGATGGGGCAAGAAGTTATGCAGACCCTTGACGCCGCCGACGACCGGGGCGAGAGCGGAGGGAATCTGCGGGTCGGTCATATTGGCGATGTGCATTTTGCTATCGACCGACAGATTGTGGATCTGGGTATGGAAGGCGCTCTGAACCTGGCCCGCGGTGCCGCTGAACGTGATGGTCATGCGGTCGGGCGAGGCTGCGCCTACGGCGAATCCCTTGCTGGCGAGCCAACTGGAGATAATGGCGATGTCTGCCGGGGCGGGGCCGAATTGGTCGCCGATCTGGGCAGGCGTGAGCCACTGATGGAAGTTGGGCGAGCTCGGATCGTACTGGCTGGCCACGAAGGCGTCGAACGCGGCCTGCTGGTCGGCGCTGCGGCTGAGCACGAGGGTGAGGCCGGTCATGGGAAGATCGGCCCTGACCTGGCCGCGGTCAATTGCGCCAATGGCGTTGAGGTTCAAGCTGCCGCGCAGCGTTACCAGTTGGCTTTCGTCAATGGCGCTGACGATGCGGATAGCGGGCGCGACGCGCTGTGCTACTGAGGCTATGGAACAGAGGAAGACACTGGCCAACACACACAGGGGAAGCGAGCGTGAATTGATCTTGATCATATTGGGCATGGGGACGTGGTCATGGACCTTTCTTGAGAGAGACCCTCAAAATCCTGAAGAGTTGCTGCAGATGCTGGAGAAAGTGTGGCAGAGAGAAGGCAGAAACAGGGGAAAGGCCGGGCGCTTTGGTCTGGATCGACCGAAGAGGTTGCCAAATTCATCATAAATAAGACAGAGGCCCCCGGGAACTGCAAGTGAATCTGGCTACACGTGCCCCTTAGGCAAGCATGGATGCGCGGGGCGAAGATACGAGCGCCGTTGACTGCCAATCTCGTCTAAGGGCGTTTAATGCGTCAAGCGTGAATGAAGCCGAATAAAGAGAAAGAGACCGACTTAAGAGAAAGAATGAGGCGAATAACGGAAAAGAAAAAGACCGGCGCAGAACATAAAATCGGCAAACTCGCAGAGTTAGACGGGGCCGAACTGGGAAGGTTGAGCAGCGAAGCATGGGAAAGAGGGAGAACAGGGGAACTGGATTAGGCGGTTGGGGCGAGACTATGGGCGGGATAGACCAGGAAGCGGAGCGGATGGGGCAAGATGCGTAAAGAGCCAGCCCAGGCGCGCGAAGGACGGGTGCGGGAACGTAACGACGAGGCCGGGAGCGAAAAGACCGAGTCCGGGTGTAATCTGCCGCCGGTGGGTCTTGATCGCCAAATCCCGATGTCGACCCATCCTGGTCAGTTGGGATTGGGGGGAGCGGGGCACCGGGCGGGCGGCAAAGTGGCGGGAAACAAGCGCGAAACGGTTAGAATTGCAATAGACAATTGATTTATCAGGGTATATCATTCGGTTTTTTGGCTGCAAACTAGCCATTTCCATGAGCGGCTTTAGATGGGTTTGGCTCTTCTTTACCTGCTATAGAGACACGCTGTTTCCGGGGACCGGGCGCGCAAGGGGAGTAGCACACTGACATGAGTGAAATGGATTCTGCAATTCAAGGTCGTGCAATTCAAGATCGTGCAATTCAAGATCGTGCAATTCAGGATCGTGCTTTCAAAGCGCTGGATTCTTTTCGGATCGAGATTCCCTCGTGGGGATTTGCCAACACCGGCACGCGGTTCGGCAAGTTTGCACAGGCGGCGGCGGCGAGCACCATCGAGGAGAAATTTGCCGATGCAGCCGAAGTCAACCGGCTGACCGGTGTAACGCCGACGCTGGCGCTGCACGTTTTGTGGGACCTGCCGGAGGGGGCTAAAGATGTTCCAGCCGTGAAGCTGCTGGAGCAGCGCTTCGGCGTGCGCTCGGGATCGATCAATCCCAACCTGTTCCAGGATCAGGAATACAAGTTCGGTTCGCTGTGCAATCCTGCGGCTGCCATTCGGGAGCGGGCACTGGAGCATTTGCTGGACTCGATTGAGATTGCGAAGGCGCTCGGCTCGCGCGACATCTCGCTGTGGATGGCGGATGGATCGAATTATCCGGGCACGCAGAGCATGCGCAAGCGCATCGGCTGGCTTGAAGAAGCGTTGCGCATTGCGCACAGCCACCTTGGGTCTGATCAAAGATTGTTGGTGGAGTACAAGCCCTTTGAGCCGGCTTTTTATCACACCGATATCGCCGACTGGGGAATGTCAAGCCATTTTGCGCGCCAGGCGGGACCGCAGGCTTGCGTGCTTGTGGACACCGGCCACCATTACAACGCACAGAACATCGAGCAGATTGTTGCGTGGCTGCTGCACACCGGGTTGCTGGGCGGGTTCCACTTCAACGACCGGCGCTATGCCGACGACGATTTGACGCTTGGCTCGATCGATCCCTATCAGATCTTCCGAATCTTTCACGAGATTCACGCTGCGAGCGACGATGGCCTCAAATTCGAAATCGCTTACATGATCGACCAGAGCCACAATCTGAAAGGCAAGATAGAGGCGATGGTGCAGACCGTGGTGACCGCGCAGGAGCTCTACCTGAAGGCCGCGCTGATCGATCGTGAGAAGCTGGCGAAGCTGCAACAGAGCTGCGAGCTGGTAGCTGCGGAAGAACTTTATCGCGGCGCGTTCTGGTACGACGTACGTCCATTGACGCGCGCGTGGAGGGAGGCTCATGGTCTGCCTGCCGATCCGCTGGAAGCGCTGCGCTCAAGCGGATATGTGGAGCGCGCGGCGCGGGAGCGGGGAAGCCGGAGCTCGGCCGTGAGTAGCTATGCGTGAGTTTTGATCTATGATCGGTAGCGGGATGATTGGCGGACCCGTGTTTCAATAGGGGTGTCAGCGAGGAGGAGTGGTTGGCCAAGGCGAAGATCAAGCGGCTGTATCTGATTCCGATTCTCTCCAAGGCGCTCGACGTGATCGAGCTGCTGGAGCAGGACAATACGCCTTTGACGCTCGAGGATGTTTACCAACGGACCAATATTTCCAAGACCAGCGTTTATCGAATATTGAAAACGCTGGCGCATCGCGGCTATCTGGCGCAAACGCCGAGCGGCCAATACCGGCTGGTGTCGCGTCCGCGGCGCTTGCGGTTTGGATTTGCGGCACAGAGCGCAGAGATGCCGTTCAGCGAAGCGGTGGCGCAGAGCGTGAGCGGAGCGGCGTCTGCATCGGGCGTGGAGTTGATCATGCTGGACAACAAGTACGATCCCGACGTGGCGGTGCGCAACGCGGAGGAGTTTGTGGCCAAGCGCGTGGACCTGGTGCTGGAATTTCAGGTGGAGGAAGCGGCGGCGCCTCGCGTGGCGCACATTTTCAAGAAGGCCGAGATTCCCATGGTTGCGATCGACGTGCCCCATCCCAATGCAACGTATTTCGGCGTGGACAACTTCGAGGTTGGGGACGAAGCGGCGTCCATCCTAGCGCACTACGCGCAGAGAAGATGGAAGAGCAAGGTGGACCGGGTGGTGGGCGTTGGATTCCGGGAGGCGGGCAGTTTCGTGCAGAACCGCATTGCGGGGGCCTTCGATGGAATCCGTGAACGCTTCAAGGATCTGACTCCAGATCAGTTCGTGCAGATTGAAGGTAGAGGCATGCGCGACGCGAGCCACAAAGCGATGAGCGAGTATCTGCGCGGACGGGGAGCGGGTGAATTTACGCTGGTGGCAGCCGCGACTGATTCCAGCGCGCTTGGAGTTCTGGACGCCGTGCGCGAAGCAGGGCACGAGTCGAACTTCGCGATCGTGGGCCAGGATTGCATTCCCGAGGTGCTGGCGGAGATGCGCACTGGATCGAGCGCGATTGTCGGCTCCATTTCGCATGAGCCGGAGACGTACGGACCGAGGCTGATTCAGCTTGGCATTTCGATTTTGCGCGGCTATACCGTGCCTCCTTATAACTACGTACACCATCGGGCGGTAACACCGGATTCGCTGGACGAGATCGAGAAGGCGCAGAGTTCGGCGCGCGCTGTGGCTTTGGCCGAGACGGCGTGAAGGCTACTTGTGACGGGATTATTTGAGATTGGGTTGTGAGCCCGGTTTACGAGTTGGGAAGATGACTTTCCCGGCCTAGATTCCCTGATTAAAACGTTTTCTCGGTGCTGCTGGCTGTATCATGGATTTGAGTTCGATTCATCCCCCGTTTGAGTGCTTCTTATGAAATCAGCAACGACTGCTTCCCCTGCTTTGCATTTCCTTGAGGACCGCTGGGATCCCACATTGGCGGCCGGTCTGGATGAGCCGGAACTTCTGCGCTACCGCTCGAATCTGCTGGGTTCAGACCTGCGCATTACTAATTTTGCCGGTGGCAATACCAGCTCGAAAGTGATTGAGCTTGATCCACTGACAGGCAATCCGGTGGAAGTGCTGTGGGTGAAAGGCTCGGGCGGCGACCTGGGCAGCATCAAGCGGACCGGTTTTGCGACGCTCTACCAAGAAAAACTGCTGGCGCTGGAGCGCAGTTATAAAAGCGCGGAATTCGAAGACGAAATGGCGGAGATGTATCCGCTGTGCGCCTTCCGCAACAATCCAGTCGCAGCATCTATCGATACGCCTCTGCACGGATTTCTGCCTTTCCCGCACGTGGATCATCTGCACCCCGACTGGGGAATCGCGCTGGCGGCAAGCGCCAACGGAAAATCGCGAATGGAGGAGTTCAACCGCGAGTTCGGCCATTCGCTGGTGTGGCTGCCATGGCAGCGGCCCGGCTTTGAACTGGCGATGATGATGAAGCGGATTGTCCAGGAGAATCCAGGTTGCGACGGCATTGTGCTTGGTGGGCACGGCATCTTCACATGGGGCCAGACGCAGCGAGAGTGCTACCTGAACACGCTGCAGCTTATTGATAGCATCGGGCAGTTTATTGAACGGCACGGACGCACCAAGGGCGCGGCGCGCTTTGGTGGCGAGGCTGTGCAGGCGCGTACGAACCGGCGGGACGTCGCGATCCAGATCGCTCCGTTTCTTCGCGGTCGCGTCAGCGCCAAGCAGCGCTATATCTCGAGTTTTTCCGACGCGCCTGACGTGCTGACATTCGTTGACTCCGCGCATGGCAAGGAGTTGGCTTTCCTGGGCACGAGTTGTCCCGATCACTTTATCCGCACCAAAATCCGGCCCATGTTTGTGCCCTGGGCTGCGAATGAAGATATAGAGGCGCTGAAGAAGCAGATCGATTGCGCGCTGGCTGAGTATCGCGACCAATATCGCGCCTACTATCGAACATTTGCCAAGCCCGACTCGCCCGCGCGCCGCGACGCCAGCCCGGCAGTGGTGCTGATTCCCGGGATGGGGATGTTCAGCTTCGGCAAAGACAAGACTGAAGCGCGCATCACGGGCGAGTTTTATACGAACGCGATTCACGTGATGGAAGGCGCAAGTTTGCTGGGTAACGGTGCGGTGACTGGAACTGTGCCTCAATGTCCGCCGGGAATGGCACCGGCGAGCTTCAAAGTCTTCGACAATTATGTTGCGTTGCCGGCGGCGGAGGCATTCCGCATCGAGTATTGGGCGCTTGAAGAGGCAAAGATTCGCCGGCGGCCGCCGGAAAAGGAACTCAGCCGGCGCGTGGCGCTGGTTGTTGGCGGGGCCAGCGGCATTGGGCGCGAAGTGGCTCGGCTAGCGGCGGCGCGGGGCGCGCATGTGTTTGTGGCCGACCGCAACGAAGAAGGCGCGGCGAGCGTGGCCAAGGATCTGGCGTCGATAACATCAGCCGAGTTGACCGGCTCAGCCAGCGTGGACATTCGCAACCGCGAATCGATTCGGAAAGTGGTTGGCGAGGCGGCTCTGTCATTTGGCGGCATCGACATTCTTATTAACACCGCGGCAATTTTCCCTTCAACGCCCGACGGCGTCATTCCCGACAGCATGTGGGCCAGCACGCTGGAGTTGAATGTGACCGCCAACTACTTGCTGGCCGACGAAGCTGCGAGCTTATTCGAGGAGCAGGGACTGCACGGCAACATCGTGTTTACCAGCTCAGCCAACGCGGTAGCGGCCAAGCGCGGCAGCGAGGCGTACGACGTGAGCAAGGCTGCACTCTCGCACCTTATCCGCGAGCTGGCTGTGAGCCTGGCGCCCAACGTCCGCGTGAACGGCATCAGCCCGGCCACGGTGGTGAGGGGTTCAGCTATGTTTCCCCGCGACCGCGTGCGCGCCTCGCTGAACAAATACAAAATTCCTTTCCAGGAATCGTTCAGCGATGAGGAGCTGCGTAGCCGACTGGCCGCGTTCTATGCGGAGCGGACACTGACGCAGAAAGCCATCGACGCGGCTGACTGCGCCGAGGCGATTCTCTTTCTGGCCAGCCCTCGGGCACGCTGCACCACGGGCCATGTGATTCCCGTTGATGGCGGCCTGACCGAAGCCTTCGTGCGCTAGTGTGAGCAGACCCTAGAGAAACCGGAGTTTCACATTCGCCATGCAAGAGCCTGCGCGCGTTGCGATCGATTTGGGCGCAGAAAGCTGCCGGGTTTCGCTGCTTCACTGGATCGACGCCCGGCCAATCGTCGAAGTCGTCCATCGCATTCCAAATGGGCCTGTGCGTCGCGGAGATTCCCTCTGCTGGCCGCTCACCCAAATTCTCGCAGGCCTTGAAGAAGGGCTGCGCAAAGCTGCCGCAGCCGCTCCCGAGGGCATTGCATCCATTGGTGTCGACAGTTGGTCGGTGGATTACGTGCGTCTCGCACCCAGCGGGTCGATGCTCAGCGAGCCGTTCTGTTATCGCGACGAGCGCACGGCGGCGAGCAAGGAAGCAGCGGACCGGATCATCGCTCCGTTTGACTTGTACCAGCGGACGGGAACCTATCCGCTCAAGATCAATACGGTGTATCAGCTGATCGCGGATGCTGTCGCGAGCCTCGAAGGAAAAAGCGGGAGAATCGACGCGGGCGCGCCGTGGGTGATGCTGCCGGAGTTTGTTCTGTATTGGTTGAGTGGGAAGCGAGTGGCCGAGTACACAAATGCAACTCACACAGGACTTGTGAATCTAAAAACCGGCGTTTGGGATGGGGAACTTTTCGAGATTCTGGGGCTGGCGATCGAAGCTGCGCCGCCAATCGTTGCGACGGGGACTGTGCTGGGTCCGGTGACTGGACCGCTGGCGCAGCTCGACGCATTTCGTGCAACAGAGATCATCGCGCCCGCAACGCACGACACGGCCAGCGCCATCGCGGGCATTCCAACTGACCTGAACTCGGCTGCCTACATCAGCTCGGGCACATGGTCGCTGGTGGGCACCATTACGCAGGTTTCGGTTACGACCAAACCCGCGTTCGACGCCGGCTACACCAATATTGGCGCGGCGGCCGGCGGACTGTTGCTTCATTCGTTGATCAACAGCATGTGGGTGCTGAAGCAGTGCATGGAATCGTGGGCGACTGAGGGGCGCAGCTGGAAGATTGAGGATCTTGTTCAAAAGGCTGCCGCGTGCAATGTAGCGACGGGTGTTCTGGATATGGATGCAGATCCGCTGATGCTCGATACAGATATGCCGCGGCGTATCAATAATGAGCTGACGCGGTTGGGCTTCGACGCTATTTCGGATGTGGCAGGCAACGAGCCGCTGTTTGCGCGCACGATATTTGAAAGCCTGGCGCTAAGGTACGCGTCGGCGACGGCGAATCTGGAAAAGATGCTGGGGCGGAAGCTTGAGCGCATCCATATGATCGGCGGGGCGACTCGCAATAAATTGCTGGTTGAGCTGACCGAGCAGCGCACGGGACTGAAGGTCGAGATTGGCGAGACGGAAAGCTCGACCATCGGCAATCTGGCCGTGCAACTGGCGGCGAGCGAAGTCGCTGGCCAGCGCGTTACGCCCGCCGCGATTCGCGAGTGGGCTGCGCTCCTGTGTCGCGATAGAGTTTGCTGAACCGCCGTCGCTCTTTTTGCTACTTCGCTCGAGGAAATTTTTCGATGTGCAGCTCGCCTTTGCGGCCGAAGTAGAGCACCTGCTTTCCGGCGAGAAACGCCCAGTAGCCAATGACGCCGGCTGCGGCGGAGCGCTTGACGAATTCGGGATAGCGAATGGTGTCGGCCTGCGCGCCGCGAATGGCCGCGACAAGCTCGGCGCCCGAAAACTCTTCGGCGACCGGATCGAGCGTGAGGATCATGGGTTCGGTTGCGGTTTCTCCGTTGGCGGCGTAATAGGTCTTTCGCCCGGCGGCAAAGTCGACGCAATAGGACTCGACGCCGACCTCCAACAGTTTTCCGACTGCCTGAGGGAAGGTTAGCTCGCCTTTCTGGGTTGCGACGGTGACCTCGTGGATGACGTGGGTGTTCATGGTTTTTCCTTATTCGATGGGAAGTTTTTCGAGCCCATGCGCCTGCACGAGCTTCTTCAAAATGGAAAGTATGGTTTCGCGCTCTTTGCGAGTGAGCGGGTGGAAGAATTCCTCGTCATTCTCATCTGCGAGCGCCGCCAGCGCCGGGATGAGGCGCCTGCCGGCCGCGGTGAGCGCGATCTCCTGATAACGCCGGTCGCCGCTGCTCTCGCGCCGCGTGACCCGGCGTTTGTGCAGCAGGCGGTCGACGATCTTGGTAATGGCTCCGCGCGTCATGCCGATGCGACCTGCGACGATGCTGGGCGAGGTCTGGCTTTCGCCGAACATCTCACGCATGACAACCCACTCCGCTACAGTGACGCCGCTTTGCTCGAGCTTGCGCGCAAAGGCGTGCGAGACGTGGTTAGAGACAAATCGCATCCAGAAGCCGATGTGGCTTTTCAGATGGCTGATGGCGAGCCGCGTTTCCGGTGACCTGATCATGGATATAATATACCAAGAAACAGTTTCCTAATCAACTAATATTTGAGAAGATAAACTGGAAGCAAACGGGAGGCGACATGGCGAGGGTAAATATAGCCAGGAGTGGGCCGGATCGGAAGGCGGCGGCGTTTCAGCGGAGCGTGAAGGCCGTGCTTATACCTCTGGCAAACGCGAAGCTCGCGACGAGCATGAACGCGTACATGCGTGGCCGATTTGAGTACCTGGGAATACAGACTCCGACTCGGCGCGCGGCGGTTGCGCCGCTGATAAAGACTTTCAAGCCGGCCGATGCGGCCGAACTTCGCAAGGCGGCTAGCGGCCTATGGAAGATGCGCGAGCGCGAGTATCAGTATGTGGCAGTGGACCTGCTGGTCCGCTGCCATGGGGTGTTGAGCCTGGCCGATTTATCCTGGCTTCTTGATCTTGCACAAGAAAAATCGTGGTGGGACACGGTCGATTGCATTGTGAAAGTCGTGGGCCAGATTGTGCGGCGTTCGGGTGCGAGGGGAAGGCGCGCAATGGACGCGGCCGTGAAGCACGAAAACTTCTGGGTGAGGCGAATCGCCATGTTGCACCAGCTCGGGCTGCGTGACGAGACCGACACGGATCGGCTTTTTCGCTACGCGGCGTTGCTGGCCGCCGAAAAAGAATTCTTCATTCGCAAAGCGATCGGCTGGGCGCTGAGAGACTATGCATGGCACGACTGGCGTGCTATTGAGAAATTTCTGGAGTCCGCACAGGGGCGGCTTTCCGGGCTGACGGTTCGCGAAGCGAGCAAGAATTTTGCAACGCTCAAGCGCGGCCGTTGATCGTTAAGTTCGAGAATTGATTCGTAGCAGGATCGTAGAAAGCCTGCCAGAAGCAAGTCCCACCATCCGTCACCACATAGATCTGGCTCTTCCAGATTTGAGGCGGGGGATCCTGGCAGAATGCGTTGATGTAAATTAACTTCTTTCGGTCGGCCGTTGCGCCAATGTATTGGCGGTAATAAAGATCTGGATGCTGAATTTGTATCGAAGAAGGCCAACGTTCCGGTTTCATCCCCGAAATCTGCAAAAGACTTGCTTCGAGGCCGCTGATTTCCATCGCAGAGGGTGCCCAGGTTCCAAGATGCGTGTCGTCACTAAACAGCCGGAGATTACCAACTTTCCCAGCACCCTGAGGGAGCACGACGTACCATTGCTCCTGTTGCCCTATCGCAGTCGAAACAATCGGCAGCAATAGACACCAAGCGATTTGCCTTCCCAATTGCATCGCGAATCCTTCCTTGGTTCGCGAGTATACGCCCGCGGGAGGGGGCTGGGTCCGGCACTTGACGCACGACGCTCCGCGATTTAGCTTGTTCTTACACGGGAAAGGAGGTTGGTCCAGCCTATGCAAAAAGATTGTTCCATTTGTTCGCTACGTGAGGTGACTGAGGCCTAGGGCATCGCGCTCAAGACTCAGGTAAGTCCAGACGGAGGTTTTTCCGTCATGGCTCTGGCACTCGCGGCAGCGCGATGGCCTTAGTCCAATTTCAACAGTCCACCGGCAGCGGCCTGGGAACCAAGAGTTCTCAGGCCGTTGTTGCGTTAGAAGCAGGGACCAAGGGACCAGGGGACCGAGGGACTAATACACTGAGGTTTTGAAAGGGAAATGCGATGGAACAGATTCTCGAAGACACGATAGCGCTGCTTGAGCGAACTCCGGGGGCTCTAAGCGCGCTGCTGCGCGGATTGCCGGAGATGTGGACGGACAGCAATGAGGGCGAGAATACGTGGAGCGTGCGCGAAGTAATGGTGCACTTGATTCATGCCGACGGGGAGAATTGGATGCCGCGGGCGAAGATGATCATGAGCGCGGGCGAGACGCAGACCTTCGCGACCCTCGACCGCGACGGACATTTGCACTGCAGCAAAGACAAAACGCTGGCGCTACTGCTCGACGAATTTGCGCAAGTCCGGGCAAAGGTGCTCGACGAGCGGCGCGCCTTGAGGCTCACCGCGGAGGATTGCCTTTCCCGAAAACTGCGAGAGAAAACAGCACAGTGCTGTTTCGCATCCCAAGGAAACAAGGAATAGGTTCAATATGCTCGATTTCATTGTGCGCAATTGGCAGGACCTGCTGTGGTCGCTTGGAATCCTGACCGCCGGCGTTTTGGTTGCGCTGCTTGCGCGCTTCGTCGGGTTCGCGCTGCTGCAGCGGATCACGCGACGCCGGGGAACCGTTCTGGGGCAGTCGCTGGTGAAGCACGGACGGCGGCCCTCACGGTGGATTCTGCCGCTGATTGCGACGCTTCTAATCCTGCCCGAGTTGCAGCTTCCCGAAGATCTGAAAACGGCGCTGGAGCACATTGTCGGAATTGGGCTGATCGTGGCTTTGGCGTGGCTCGCGATTCTGCTGATTGAGGTGACCTCCGACGTTTTGGCAAGCCGTTACCGCATCGATGTGGCGGACAACCTGGCGGCGCGGCGAATTCAGACGCAGTTCCAGATGTTGCGTCGCGTCGGCGTGGTGCTGGTTTCGGTGCTTGCCCTGGCGGCTGCGCTGATGACGTTTCCCCAGATCAAGCACATTGGCATCAGCATTCTTGCGTCGGCAGGCGTGGTGAGCATTGTGGTGGGCATGGCGATGAAGGACACCCTGTCCAACCTGATTGCCGGAGTGCAGATCGCTTTTGCGCAGCCTTTCCGCATTGGCGATGCGGTGGTGCTTGAGGGCGAATGGGGATGGATTGAAGAAATCGGCATGATGTATGTGGTGGTGCGACTCTGGGATCTGCGGCGGCTGGTGTTGCCGGTCATGTATTTTCTCGAGCATCCATTTCAGAATTGGACCCGAACCAGTGCCGATCTGCTGGCGTCGGCGTTTGTGTATGTTGACTACTCCACGCCCGTGGATGAAGTGCGTGTGGAACTAAAACGAATTCTGGAATCGACGCCGTTGTGGAGCAAGAAGGTGTGCGTGCTGCAGGTTTCAGACGCCGACCAGCGGACGATGCAGCTGCGGGCATTGATGGACGTTCGGAATTCGAGCGATGCTTGGGACATCCGGTGCCTGGTCCGCGAGAAGTTGATTGCATTTCTAAAAACAAATTACCCGGGGAGCCTGCCGCGCTACCGGGGCGAGGTGGAAACGCCGGCGACTGGGCCGGCTGGCGCGACGTCAGGCGCGACGAATGCGGGGCACTTGCCGTTGGTCGCAAGCAGTGAGTAGCTGCATCGATCTACATCGATCTACGCGCTCATGCCGTAAAATCAGGCTAGATGAAATGTCCTTATTGCGGTTTCGGGCAGGATCGCGTGGTGGATTCGCGCGAGAGCAAGGAAGCCGACTCGATCCGGCGGCGGCGGGAGTGCGAGAGCTGCAACCGGCGCTTCACCACCTATGAGCGCATTGACGAGATCCCCTACATGGTGGTGAAGAAGGACGGCCGACGTGAGCGCTTTGACCGGCAAAAATTGCTGAGCGGCTTGCTGCACGCGTGCGAAAAGCGGCCGATATCATCAAGCCAATTGGAAAAAGTCGTGGACGCAACGGAGAGTTTCCTCATCGAGGCGCCGGAGCGCGAACGCACGACGGCCGAGGTCGGCGAGCTGATCATGCAGCACCTCAAGGGGCTCGATACTGTCGCCTATATCCGGTTCGCCTCGGTCTATCGCGACTTCAAGGATGTGCGCGAGTTCAAAGAAGAGCTGGAAGGGTTGCTGGCGAGCCACGGGAAGAAGAAAGCCAGCTCTTAGCTGCTAGCTTCTAGCTCCTAGCTTTCCGTGGTGCGCATGTGAAAGTTGGGAATGGATCGCAAAATGGCGCGCTGTTCGAAAGTAGTTGACGAGGCACTCGGTTGCCTTATGAGTTAGGAGCTAGAGGCTGGAAGCTATGACAGAGAAGAAGTCACACAAAGTTACATTGATCCCCGGCGACGGTATCGGGCCCGAAGTTACGCAGGCAGTGGTGCGCATTCTTGAGGCCACCGGCGTGAAGTTCGAGTGGGAGCGGTTTGCAGCGGGCGCGGAGGCATTCGAGATTCACGGCGAATACATTCCAGCGGCGCTGTATGCGTCGATCGAGCGCAATCGCGTGGCGCTGAAGGGACCGGTGACGACGCCCATCGGCGGCGGCTTCAAGAGCATCAACGTAACGCTGCGCAAGAAGTTCGATCTCTTTGCCAATTTGCGGCCCATTCGCAATTTGCCTGGACTCGAGACGAAATATCCTGGCGTGGATTTGGTGATCGTGCGCGAGAACACTGAGGGCGAGTATGTGGGTCTGGAGCACGAAGTGGTTCCTGGGGTTGTCGAGAGCATCAAGGTGATTACCGAGAAGGGTTCGACGCGGATTGCGCTATTTGCTTTCGAGTATGCGCGCAAACATGGGCGCAAGAAGATCCACTCGATCCACAAAGCGAACATTATGAAGCTGTCGGACGGGCTTTTTCTTCGCTGCGCGCGGCAGGTGGCTGAAGGATTCCCAGACATCAGCTATGGCGAGCAACTGATCGACAACACCTGCATGCAGCTGGTGATGAATCCCTACCAATATGACACGCTGCTGCTCGAGAACCTCTACGGCGACATTGTGAGCGACCTTTGCGCGGGCCTTGTCGGCGGGCTGGGACTGGCTCCGGGCGCGAATCTGGGCGTGGACTGCGCAATCTTCGAGGCAGTGCATGGGTCGGCGCCTGATATTGCGGGCAAGGATGTGGCCAATCCGACGGCGCTATTGCAGTCGGCGATTCTGATGCTGCGGTACCTTGACGAGGCAGCGGTGGCGGACAAGGCGCAGAAGGCGCTTGAGACGGTGTACTCGGCCGGCAAGACGCTGACGCGCGACGTAGGCGGGACGGCTGGCACGACGCAGTTTACCGACGCAATACTCGCGGCGATGGCGTAGTTCGTGGACGCTGCGGCCAGACTCGTCCTCTTGTACACTGGATAGAGTCAAGGCCATGAAAAACAAGTACCCAATCGGCATTTTGGGCGCGACCGGTATGGTCGGCCAGCGCTATATTCAACTGCTCGCGGACCACCCATGGTTCGAGATCGCTTGGCTTGCGGCCAGCGACCGCTCTAGCGGGAAGAGTTATGGCGAGGCTGCCAAGTGGCGGCTGGATACGCCGCTGCCGGAGCGCATCGCGAAGATGATCGTTTCCGCGGCGGAGCCTGAAGGCGCGCCGAAAATTATCTTCGTCAGTGTGGATACTGCCATTGCGCGCGAGATGGAGCCGAAGTTTGCCGCTGCCGGTTGCGCCGTCATCTCGAATTCGAGCGCGTTCCGCATGGCTCCCAACGTTCCGCTGGTGCTGCCTGAGGTGAATGGCGGCCACCTGGAGATGATTGAAGAGCAGCGGTGGCGGAGGGAGTCGGGAGGATACATCGTCACCAATTCCAATTGCTCGGCGATGGGGCTCGTGCTGGCGCTCAAGCCGATCGAAGAGCGCTTCGGCATTGAGCAGATTTTCGTGACCACGATGCAGGCGGTGTCCGGAGCGGGTTATCCCGGCGTGGCTTCGATGGATATTCTGGACAACGTGATTCCATTCATCGCGACCGAAGAAGAAAAGATGGAGACGGAGACGCTCAAGCTGCTGGGCAAGCTCGAAGGAAATACCGTGACGCCGCTCGACGCGAAGATGACGGCGCACTGCAACCGCGTTGCTGTCGTCGATGGGCACACGGAATGCGTGTCGATCAAATTGGGGAATAAACTGGGACGCGAAGCAAGGCGCGAAGATATTCTCGCCGCGTGGCAAGATTTCCGGCCGCTTGCCGGGATGGGCTTACCCTCCGCGCCGGAACAGCCGATCGAGTGGACGGAGCAGAACGATCGCCCGCAACCGCGCCTGGACCGAAGCAGCGGCAAGGGCATGACGGTGACCGTGGGACGGCTGCGCCCGTGCAACGTGCTGGATTGGAAGTTTGTGCTGCTCTCGCACAACACGGTGCGCGGCGCGGCTGGAGCGACGATTTTGAACGCCGAGATGCTGGCAAGCCTGGGGAAGTTGGAGCCTGCTGCGGTAGCGGCGGTGCGCGCGTAGATCATTCCGGCCAAAGCGCCGGCGAACAAATGGAAGCATGAAATGAAACTGGTCGTGATGAAGTTTGGCGGCACGTCGGTCGAAGATGGGGCCGCCATTGGACGCACCGCTGCCATTGTTGCCGGGCGCATCGCCGACGGGAAAAGCCCCGTCGTGATTGTCAGCGCGATGGCCAAGGTGACCGACCAGTTGCTGCGCGCGGCAGCGGCGGCTGCCCAGGGCGACCGTACCGGTGCGCTGGCGATCAGTTCGCGGCTTAGGGCCCGTCATCGTGATACTGCATGTGAACTGGTAAAGGATCAGGCGGTCGTTACCGTGCTGCTTCATGTGATCGAAGAGAAGTTCGACGCCCTGGATGAGGTGCTGCGCGGAGTTTCGGCAATTCTCGAATTGACCCCGCGCATCTCCGATCTGATTGTGAGCCACGGCGAGCGCCTTTCAAGCCGAATTGTGACCGCAGCCTTCCGCGAGCACGGCGTCAACGCGGAGCATGTGGACGCGCGCGAGTTCATCGTAACCGACTCCGAGTTCCAGAAGGCGGCGCCGATCGACGACGTGATCGAAAAGCGCGCGCCGGAAAAACTGTTGTCGCTCGTTGCGCAGGGCAAAGTGCCGGTGATGGGTGGATTCATTGCGTCGAATGAGGCGGGATTGACGACCACGCTGGGCCGCGGCGGCTCCGACTACACCGGCGCGCTGGTGGGCGGCGCGCTCAACGCCGAGGCCATCGAGATTTGGACCGACGTGGACGGCATTATGACCGCAGATCCGCGCGTGTGTCCCGATGCGCTTCGCGTAAAAGTGATCAGCTTTGAAGAGGCCGCAGAGCTTGCCTATTTCGGCGCCAAGGTTTTGCATCCGGCCACGATTTTGCCGGCGGTCAAAAAGAGCATTCCGGTGTTGGTGCTGAACAGCCGCAATCCAGGCTGCGAGGGCACGCGAATTATTTCGGTTGCGCCACATTGCAATAGTCCCTTCAAGTCGATTGCGGTGAAGAGGAAGCTGAGCATCATCGACATCGTGGCCAGCCGCATGCTGATGACGCACGGTTACCTGAGCAGGATGTTTGCGGTGTTTGACAAGCACAAATGCCCGGTGGACATGGTTTCAACCAGCGAAGTGAGCATTTCGCTTACTGTCGATTCAAATGCAAGCCTGCCAGTGATTGCCGCCGACCTGAGCAAGATGGCGGACGTGAAATACGAGGGCAGGAAGGCTCTGGTGTGCATGGTGGGCGAGGATATTCGCGGCCAGAATGGCATTGCCGCGCAGGTGTTTGCCGCCATCCGCCACATTAACGTGCGCATGATCTCGCAAGGCGCCAGTGAGATCAACATGAGCTTTATGATCGATGAAGACGACGCCGATGAAGCGGTGCGTTCTCTTCATGCGGCGTTTTTCAAACAGCCCGACCCGGAGATTTTTGACGTGGAAGCACGAAAGCAGTGGTCAGTGGTCAGTGGTCAGTGATCAGCTCACGGCAAAGCTGTGCACCGCTCACTGATTGCTGATCGTCGCAGTGAAGGAACCTATGTTGATTCTTGTGCTGGGCAAGGGAAAGACCGGCTCGCTTGTCGCTGAAGTAGCGCGCGAGCGCGGCCATGGCGTGCGCGCGCTCGATATCGACGAGAATACGCACGCGTCGGCACTGACTGCACCGACCCTGGCGGGCGTGGATGTTGTTGTGGACTTCACAGCGCCCGAGGCGGCGATTGAAAACATTCGCGCGGTGCTGGCCATCGGCGGCCGCATCGTTGTGGGCACGACCGGCTGGTACGCAAAGCTGGATGAGATGAAGTCGCTCGCGGCGCAGCGCGGCGGCGGACTGTTGTACGGAACGAATTTCTCCATCGGCGTGCAGAAGCTCTTTCAAATGACGGCAGAGCTGGCAAAGCTCGAAGGCTACAAGTTCTCAATCGATGAGACGCACCACGTTACAAAGCTCGATGCGCCCTCGGGCACCGCGCTCACCTTGAAGGAGATTGTTCTGGCGGCGCGGCCCGGAATTGACATACGTGTCGAGTCGCACCGCGTGGGTGATGCCAAGGGCGAGCACATTGTGCGTGCCGTGAGCGACTGCGACACGCTGGAACTGCGCCACGATGCGCATTCGAGGCGAGGCTTCGCGGTGGGCGCGGTGCGCGGCGCGGAGTGGCTCTGCGGCAAGCATGGCGCGTGGGAGTTCCGCGAGATTTTCGATCAACTTTAAGAATCGGCTCGACCGGCCTCGGGTAGTGCGTCAATTTGAAAGATGTTCTCTCGGGGCTAAAGCCCGAGGGCATTTTCCTCGCTTTATGTACGGGCTGAATCCCGTACCCTTCAACTGAGGCCCGTACATTCAAACGGCCCCACCACCCAAGCGCGCTCGGTGCGCCATGCCGTTATAAACTTGACCTGTCATGGAAACGATTGGCTGCGGTACCGCAATTGTGACGCCGTTCAAGGCGGATGGATCGATAGACGAGCCTGCGTTCTGGTCGCTGGTGAACTGGCAGATCGAATCCGGCGTTGACTTTATTGTGGCGTGCGGTTCAACGGGCGAGGCGGCGACTCTGGATGAGGACGAGTGGCTGCGCGTTGTGCGTCTGGCGATTGATGCGTCAGCGGGACGGGTTCCAGTGTGGGCCGGCTGCACGCATAACTCGACTCGCGCGCTGGTGCGGCTGGCCGCTCACCTGAAGCGCGTGCCTGGCGTGGCGGCGGTGCTTTCAGCCAATCCTTATTACAACAAGCCAACGCAGGAGGGGCAGTTCCAACACTTTCTTGCGCTGGCGCGCGAAGTGGATCCGCTTCCTGTGTGCGTGTACAACGTGCCGGGCCGCACGGCGGCGAACCTGGAGCCGGAGACTGTGGCGCGGTTGGCCGCGGCGGCGAAAAATATCGAGGCCATCAAGGAAGCCAGCGGCAAGCTGGAGCAGTTTAGCGAGCTGGCGCAGATAATACCGAAGGGATTCAAGATTTTCTCTGGCGACGACGGTCTGGGGCTGGCGGCGATCGGTGTCGGCGCGCACGGGCTAATCAGTGTCGCTTCAAATGAAGCTCCGGCGGAGGTGGCGCGCATGATCCGCGCGGCGCTCAACAACAATTGGGACGAGGCGCGCGAGCTGGAGCGGCGTTTTTCACCGCTGTTTGAGGCCAACTTCTGGGAGTCGAATCCCGCGCCGGTGAAAACGGTGCTTAGCTTTATGGGAAAATGCGGCGATCAACTGAGATTGCCATTGGTGCCTCCGCCGCCAGCGACGCGCGTCAAGCTGGAGCGTTTGGCCGGCGAGCTGGGGCTGCTGAAGCACGTGCCGACTCCTGATGGCATGCGCTCGGAAGTGTTCTGAAGGAAACGATGCTGGGCTCTGTAACCGTTCTGTAGTTGCGCCTGCACAATTCTTCACATCTGGAACGCCGGGTTAGTGCCTGTGCCGGTGGATGACGACCGTGGCTCGACCACTAATGTTTCGGGGCTATTCGGTCTGCAGATTGAAAAACGCCCTGCAAGGTTTCTTTCTGCAATTTTTGGCCGCGATCTGTGGCTGAGAAAGATCGACTGAACCAGGCCGAAACTAAGTCAAGTCGAGAGGCCGCTGTTACTGTGGTAACTCGGCAAAATATCCACATATAAAGGCTGTTGAAACTTTTTTTGAATCCGCCCACAACTTAGGTGAATCGTTCGGTGTCTACCTGTTCGACGGCAGGGAGTGGCGGAAATCACTGCCCCTGCCGCTGTAGTTAAATTTTGGCGATGGCTCTGTAGTAGATGAGCGCGTCTTGGAATGAGCAATATTCTCCCCGCCTAAAGGTTCAAAGTCTTTGCAGGTTGGCATCTTTTGATACCTCCCCGCAAAAGCTTGCGGCCCGGGCGGCGTTCCTCGGAGTGAGGCCGGTGACAGGTACTCGCTCTGTGTGCGTTCAACTTTAGCTACGGCCAGCCGCAGAAAGTGAAGTACCCAATATGACCCCCCGAACACATAAAAAGCTATTGAGGTTTGCGCTCTTTCCACTCGCTGCTGCGGCGCTGGCAATTGCCGGATGCGGCAGCAACTCGTTTCTCAATACCGGAACCCAATCTAGCGGAGAGACAGGCTCGGCCTTTTTGGTTGGCACTGACGCGCCGTTAGCATCTGTCGTTTCATTTCAAGTGCAGCTTATGGCTGTCGAACTGACGAACGGTACTACGACAACATCGACTTTGGTCAAAGGAACGCCGACGGTGGATTTTGCTCGCTTCAATGGGCTGCAAACCTTGGTCGACATGAACCAGGTTCCTGCGGGAACCTATACCGGTGTCACTTTTGTTCTGGGCACCGGAACTGTAGCCTATCTGAATACTTCAGGCAGCGGCGCGCCGACGATTGCGACGGCCCCGGCAGCGTTTTCCACGTCGACCGTGACATTCAGTCTAGCGAAATCACTGGTCATCGGAACGAACACCCCACCGGTGGGTTTGCGGATGGATTTCGATCTTGCCCAGTCAATTCCGGTCGATTCGAACGGACAGATTGAAACGAACTCCAGCGGCAATGTCACAGTGAATCCGACAATTGACGTCTCCACGGTGACGCGCACCGACACGTTTGCGCACATCGACTTGCTTTACGGATCGGTCGTGACTGCGCCGACGAGCACGACAGAACCCAGCTCGTTCACAATTCAGGGCCCGCACGGCGAGCAGTTCACCATCAACACCAGCTCAACGATCGAGTGGGATGGTGGCGCCAGCCTGAGCACCTTGAATACCAACAGCGTTGTGGAGCTTGCCGGCACTCTGGATCCGGCCGATCAGACTCTGGATGCCGATGAAGTGGCGCTCGTTACCAACAGCAAGTTCTACGCACGCGGTTTGGTGACCTACGTGTCTCCAATTTCGGGCGTGGCCACCAATCTTGACTTCTACGTGCGGGCGGTTGAGCCGTCTTCACTGGCCGATGTTCCGCTGGGCGGACTTGCCCAGGTGAACATCACCGGGAACGAGAACTACGGCATCCTGTGGATGCACAATGCATTCACGCAGCTGCTCTTTAACTCGTCAGCCTTGACGCCGGGTCAGGAAATCATAGTCGGCGGCACGCAGGCTGAGGCAACACCGGCAACCGGAACCGCAATCACTGTCAATCGCATCCACCTGGAGAACTGGGGCTATGAGGGCACGATTGTGAATGGCAGCCAGAACTCGGGTCAAGGGACATTCCAGATGCAGATCAACGGGTTTGCGGGACAGGTTGTGCCGTCCAGGGTGACGGTGTACCTTGGGCCGGCCTGCGATTTCCGCTTTGGGTTCGCGGCGTTCAATGACCTGAGCAACGGCGCGAAGGTTCGCGTTGTGGGATTGCTGCTGAAGAACTCCACCAACGGCAACCTGGTTCTGCTGGCTCGCCACATCGATGGCTTGCAATTCACCGATATGACAACCGCAGCGTGGCAGTAAGCTAAACGACCCGTCAACCAAACGCCGGGGCCGGCTACATGCCGGCTCCGGTGTTTTGCTTGTGCGCCAAAGCCCATGCCGTGGATCATTGTCTAGAGGCCGCGTACGGTGCTCTCCATTTAGTCTGTCCTTCCTGTGCGAGGTGCGAATCGTTCTGACAAATAGCCCTGTGAGAGCCCGTTTTTGTTCGGCGGCGCTGGGAACAGCAGATTGTCCGCTGACTCCTTTTTATCGTTCGATGCGGAACTTTTCGCGTCCTTGCCCCAGGTCCAGTACATGCCCACGTAAGCGTAATTCTCCGTTTGACCCGCCACCGAGTGACCATAGCAGAACAGAAACTGCTCGTTGGTGTTGTGCTTGAAGTGGTAGTAGCCTCCGACATCGATCATGGCGGAGGATTGCGTTTGCGCCGCTGCCGATCCCTCGGCGCCATGTGCAAAGACTTCGGCGCCGATCTCCCACTGCTCGCTGAGCTCGCGCTTGATCAGCAAGCCTGTGTATGGAAAGTTACGGTAACCGGTCTGTGGGACCACCTGGTAGCCGGCGCCGCCATCAACGAGCCATTTGCCGTAGTTCTTTTGTAGCCAGATGGGCAGTTTGTACCAGACTTTTCCGACGCCGAGGCCGTTGGCTGCATTGCCGGTGGGCATCTCGAACATTGTAAAACTGCCAATTTGCGGAAAGTGCTTGCTCTCTTTGATGAAGGCTATTTTGGCGCCCAGTTCCATGTCTGTTAGACCGAATTCGTCCGGGCCGACGCCAGAAGGAGCATAGACAGAGTGATTCAACGGCGCCGCGACGCCCCAGGGAAGAATCGCGTGCAACTGCACGCGCGGCAGAGCGCCCCAGTTGAATTCGAAGGCGGGTCCCGTCGAATCCAATTCAGCCGGTGTGCCGTCTACGCCGCCGAAGATATAAAACTCGTAGTGGTGCAGGTCAACGGGTACGGGATCGTCGGTTTGATAAGGCGGCCCCTGCGCGCCGGATCGCGCAGCAGCGAGCGCAAACAGCAAAGCAATCACCAGCCCGAGGCGGCGGCCTTCAGGGAGCTTCGGTGATTTTCTTCGGCGCAGGAAAAATTGCGTTGCCGAAAGAACCATCTGGAACAGACCCATATCCGGATGTATTCTAATTTCCCGGCGCACTAATCCTGTAAAAATTCCCTAAATCCCCATGATCGGGTTTTGAAACAGACTCTGGTGTTTACCGTTGACGGCATTCGAAAATTCCATTTCTGGACGCACTCCTGCCTGACACTTGTGCTCGACCACTTGTCTGCATCGCAGTCGAAAGACTCAGCGGCGGTGTCCGCCGCCTCCGCCGCCCGAGCGGCTCATCCTGGGCGCGCTCATGCGGCCGCCGCCGAAGTTCTGATGTCCACCGCCGAAGTTCTTCGGAGCCTTGTAGGAGTAGGACGGCGCGCGCTCGCTGTAGGACTTTGGCTGGCCGCCGCTGAACGGATGGAATCCGCCGGAGCGCTCGTTCCTGGCGATCGTGTTGCCGTAGTTCTGATACGAGCGATTCGAATATCCGCGCGAATAGTCCGGCTGCGGAGCGCGATACGAATTCGAATATGCGGGGCCCGGGCGAGCGGCATAGTTCTGCGGTCCGTTGTATCCGTAGTTTGAGCGGCCAGTGTAGCCGTAACTGTAGCCCGGATTACTGTAGCTTTGCGGCCTGGTGGAATAGCTCGGATTTGCGTAGGTCCGATTTACGTATGTCGGAGCGCGATTCGGGTAGGTCTGATTCGGGTAAGTCTGGGGACGATAGCCGTAGTTCTGCTGTGGCGTGCGGTTGGGGTAGTTCAGCCGACCGGGCTCGGGGAATCCCATCGCGGGCCGAACATAGGATTGCGGGCCGGACTGAGCACCGCTTCGACCGCCGCGATCATTCGAAAATCCGCCGCGTTGGTAATTGCCGCCCTGATTGTAGGTCTGACGCTGGCCGGATGACTGGTAGCGGCCTTCGCGCATGCCGCCGTTTCCGCCGCGGCCATAGTAGGCGCGAGGTCCACCGCGTGGCATGCCCCAATCGGCCACCTGGCGGCTATGCGTGTAGTAGCCGGAATTGTTGAACATCAATCCGTGCCCTGCCCAATCGAGGTCCCACGCAAGCCAGCCAAAGGGCATGCGATCGAATGCCGCGAGTCCAAAGCACAGCCCGTAATGAATGGGAACGTCACCGAAGAAGTTGCCCAGCGCGCCGACGAACGCGAAGCCCGGATACGGCTCGATTGGTTCCCCATAAACATCCCAGGGATTATAGGTGGGCACGTAAACAACCTGCGGGTCGGTGGGAGCCAACTCAACGTAGCCTTGGTCGTTTTGCACTTCTTCCTGCGGAGTGGATTGCAAATTTCCGGCTTGCTCGGCGCGGTCGCGCAATACTTGCACCGTCTGCATCACGTCTTGCGGCTGGTTGTAGTAAGCATTGCCGAGGTTTGAAGTCCACTCGAGATCGTGGTTCATCAAATCGAGCACGTCAGGAAAAGCCGTGAGCGCCTTGATGCTGGGGTCCCAGTTTGTCTGCGCGTTGGCGCCGGCGGCAATCTGGTCCGGTGAAGTGTAAGCCGCCGAGCGCATTTGCTGGAGCCACTGATCTGCGACTGCTACCTGAGCCGGGTAAGTAGACGCGGCAAGAACCTGCGCGAGGAGTGAATCGGGATAGAGCGCGATCGGCGCCAGAAGCTGCTCGAGATCTTCGGCGCTGAGCGCTTGAGGCGGCGCGGGCGACTGGGTCTCGTCGGGCTGCGCGTACTGCGGCATCTGCGCAGCGTTTGGCTGCTGATCAGGATAGGGCTGAGGTGCGTATTGCGGCTGCTGCGCATAAGGTTGCTGCGGAGCGGAGTTTTGGGGCGCGTAAGAGGGCTGCGCATATTGGGGCTGCGGGGCATCTTGAGGCTGGGGTTGGGCCTGGGATTGAACTTGGGGCGGCGACTGTGGCTGCGAATATTGCGGTTGATATTGCGGCGGCGGAGCATCTTGGGTATGGGGTTGCGCGTATTGCGATTGATACTGCGGCTGCTGAACGGGCTGCGCATAGCCATTTTGAGGTGGGGTTTGCACGTCAGGGGGAGCATCCGCGGGCGGCACATCCGAGGGCGGGTAGTGGTTCGGGGACGGTTTGGCAATTTGGCCAGATGTGGCGGCAGGGAACGACTGCTGGGCACTTGCATGCACTGCAAACGCGACCGCGAGGACTGAAAGCGCTGCGACGGAAATCCATCGTGTTGCGCCGATTCTTTGTTGCGAGGAAGGCTTGTGGGAAATCGTTGGGCGAGCCGTTTGATTCTGGTGGGGGAAAAGCCGCCATAAGGACGAAACGTGCAGATTCGTTCCCGGATTCATTGTCCCTCTCAGTCGATTCCAAGCCATGCGACTGCCTGATTCCTTAGTCCGAAGAAAATGGAATCCGGCGGCCCGGGGGGAGGGCTTAATTCAAAGACACGGTCTGTAAGGATTAGTTTCGTCGTCGGGAGGAATAGCCTCAGAAGAGAGGCGAAGCTTCCAGTTCTTTAAGGGGAGCGCCGTTGCAGGAATGACGGAAAATCCCGGGCGCCTTGGGTCACCGCGACGATTTCGACGGGATTCGTTTGCGCGCGATAAATAACCAAATACGCACCGACCGGCCAAAAGAGGACAGGAACGGTAGTCAGATCTTCGCGTTTGTGACCGATTCCGGGAGCTCGTGCAAGCGCTTCAAAGGCATCGCGCAGGCGCGCAATCCAGCGATCCGCAGCGTCGAGACTGTCCTTGGCGACGTATTCCCAAATCTCGGCGAGGTCCGTTTTGGCCTCCACGCTGACGACGTACTTGCTCATCCTTGCGAGCTTCTCTGTTTTCGCGATCTCAGCTCAAGGTCCTCCCAAACCACTTGCGGTTCGACGTGGATTCCGCTATCGAGCGAAGCGAGCCTTGCATCGAGTTCGCGGTTGAATGCGGCAATCTGGGCACTACGCGCCCGGTCGTGCTCCTCCAGCAGTCGGAGGGCTTCGCGGACGACCTCGCTGGCCGACGTGTAGCGGCCTGAGTCGACCTTCTCGGCGACGAACTTGTCCAGTTCGGGGGTCAGCGAAACATTCATGGGAAAATCTCCTGAATCGATGGTGTGTCCGATATCAGAATTTGTCAATCTTTGTTATTGGGAGTTCCCGGCGGCTGCCTAGCCGGCCAACTCCATCTTTACCAATTCGCTGACGAGGCGTCCGTCGGCACGCAGACCCGCCGCCTGCAGCTTGCCTTGAACCGCCTTCATCGCCGCGCCCATTTCTTTGGGGCTTGGCTTATGTCCCAGTGACGCGGTCAGCTCGCTGATCGCTTCCGCCACAAGCTTCACCAATCCTGCTTCATCCAGCGCTTTGGGCAGGAACTCTTCGATGACCACAATTTCGGCCTGCTCCTTGGTCACCAGGTCGGGCCGGTTTCCCTTGGCGAACTGCTCAATTGAATCGCGGCGTTGCTTGATCATCGTTGCCAGCGCCTGCTCGCTCTCGGCCTGGGTTAGTGGCTCTCTCTTTTCAATTGCTTTGTTTTTGAGCGCGTTCTTGATCAGCCGCAGCGTCTGGGTGCGCTCGGCGTCGTGCGCCTTCATGGCGGTCACAATCTGTTGACTTACAAGGGCTTCCAGTTCACATGCGTCTGTCATTTCCTGCTCCTGATTTTGTGTTTCGAGTTTTCCGCGCCTGCTCTGCGACGTGAGCACTCTGCGAAAGAGTCGGCCAAACAAGAATTGTATCGAGTTTGGAGGCGAGACGGCCAAAATGAGTCTTTTTGCCGGATCTTCGGCTAGGAACACTGTTTCCCACATTGATTAACCACGGAATCCACATAATTGTGTATTATGTGGCTAATGCATGGGGCAGCCCTTTGGATATGTTCCGTGCTACGGAGGCACCATGATCCGCAAAACTCGCCTTTATACGCCTGGTCCAACTCCCCTGCTTCCCGCGGCTCAATTTGCCATGGCCGCAGCAGACATGCACCATCGCACCGCGGAGTTTCGCGCACTGTTTCAGAAAGTGCTCGCGCAGCTCAAAGTCTTCGTGGGCACGAAGAACGATGTGTTGCTGCTTTCCTGCTCGGGCACCGGCGCCATGGAGGCTTCGGTTTCGAACCTGACTTCTCCAGGCGACAAAGTATTGGTGCTCACAGCCGGCAAATTCGGCGAGCGCTGGACGGGTTTGGCGAAGGCGTTTGGCTGCGTGCCCGACGTGCATTCAGCGCCCTACGGACAGACCTTTGACGTGGCGGCGGTGCGCGCCGCGATCAAGCCGGAACACAAAGTGATTTACACGCAGGCCACCGAAACTTCGACGGCGGTTCGCCACGATGTAGAAGCGATCGCAAAATTGCGCGATGAAGTTGCACCTGATGCGCTGCTGGTCGTGGACGGAATCACCGGCCTTGGCACTACGCACTTCGATGTTGATGCGTGGGGAATCGACGTGATCATCGGCGGCTCGCAGAAGGCGGTCATGATTTCGCCGGGTCTGGCTTATTTGAGCGTGAGTGATCGAGCATGGGCGGCGATGGAGACGACAAAAAATCCGCGCTACTACTTTGATTTGCGCAAGGAACGCAAGAATGCAGTGAAGGGCGAGAGCGCTTATACGCCGGCCGTGGCGCTGGTCGCCGCTCTCGGCGCGGCGCTCGACTACATTGCCGGGCAGGCGGGCGGCGATCTTGAAAAGGGCCGCATTGCACTGATTGACAACGCACAGGTGAATGCGGCGGCCACGCGCGCGGGTCTGGTGGCGCTGGGCTTCACGCTGTTCGCGCCCACTGCTCCCGCGGCCGCGGCTACGGCGGTTGCGGTGCCTGAAGGCATGGATTCGGGCGTCGTCGTCAAGGCGCTCAGGTCGAAATTTGCGCTGATAGCGGCGAACGGCCAAGGGGAGATGCAGGGCAAGATTTTCCGCGTAGCGCACCTCGGCTTCTTCGACTATCTCGATACTGTCGCGCTGCTCGGCGCCATGGAGCATATTGCCAAGGACAACCTTGGGCTGCCGGTGAAGTTCGGCCAGGCCGTGGCCGCGGCGCAGGAAGTGTACGCGAAATCAGCTTCTAGGTCCTAGCTTCTAGCCGCTAGCTTGTTCACGGTGGCCCTCAACGATTTGGTATTTCCTGAGATTCTCGCGGTTGTGGTGAGCGAAAAAACGCGGGGTCGACCGGCTTCTAGCCAGGAGCTTGAGTCTAGAGGCCAGGAGCTGTATTTCAATGGCAGAGCTAAGTTTTGGCGAAAAGCTGCTTATCGCGCGCAAGCAGCTCGATCTCTATCAGTACGAAATGGCGGAGCGGTTGGGAGTGCATGCCAACTCGCTGACCAAGTACGAGCGCGGCGAAGGCAAGCCGCACGCGGCGGTGGTGCGCATGTTCGACTTGCTGTGCGAGCAGCAGGGCATTCGCTTTGACGAGTACACGAGCGGGTCCGCTGCGGCGGATAAGGGAGCAGCGATGAAGATCGTACTGGCGGAAAAAGTTTCTCCGGCCACGCTGGCCGTGTTTGCAGCCGAGCCGGGATGGGAAGTGAAGACGCACGACCAACTGCCTGAAGGATTGCTCGCCGCGCTGGCCGATGCCGACGCGCTCGTGGTCCGCAGCGCGGTGCAGGTGGACGATGCGTTGCTCGAGCACGCGCCCAAACTCCGCGTGATTGGCCGCGCCGGCGTGGGCGTGGACAATATTGATGCAGACGCAGCCACGCGCCGCGGCATTGTGGTGATGAATACGCCCGGCGCCAACGCTGTTGCCGTCGCCGAGTTGACCATCGGGCTGATGATCGCGCTGGCTCGCAAAGTTCCGGCGGCCAATACAACCATGCACGCAGGCAAATGGGAGAAGAAGAATCTTCAGGGCTCCGAGTTGCGCGCCAAGACGCTGGGCATTCTGGGTCTTGGCCGCGTTGGCCTTGAAGTGGCGAAACGCGCGCGGGCGTTCGGCATGGAGATCGTGGGCACCGACCCGTTTGTCTCCGCGGCCTTTGCTCGCGAGAACGGAATCGCGCTGGTTCCCATCGAGGAGCTGTTCGCGAAATCTGATTACCTCACATTGCATGTCGGGCTCACGCCGCAGACGCATGGCATCATCAATGCCAAAACCATCGCAACCATGAAAAAGGGTGTGCGCATCGTCAACTGCGCTCGCGGCGAACTGGTTTGCGATGCCGATCTGGCTGTCGCGCTTAAGGGCGGGCAAGTGGCGGGCGCGGCGCTCGATGTGTTCACGGTAGAGCCGCCCAAGGATTCGCCGTATCTCGGCCTTGAAAATGTATTGCTTTCGCCACATGTTGCCGGTTCTACGGCGGAGGCGCAAGAAGCCGTCGGCATTCAGATCGCGCATCAGGTTTGCGAGTACCTGAAGCTCGGCGTGGTGCAGAATGCAGTGAATGTGCCGTCGCTGAGTCGCGAGGAGTATGTGCAACTCGCACCTTATATTGACCTCGCTGGGCGACTGGGATCGTTTCTTGCGCAGGCGGGGAAGAGCGGCGGCAATTCCGGCATTGACTCGATTCACATCGTTTACGGCGGCGCGCTCACTGATGCCAAGACCGATTTGGTGCGCAACGCGGCGATTGCAGGTCTGCTGCAAGGATCGGAGAATGTGAACCGCATCAACGCGGCCGCTGTCGCTGCTGAGCGCGGCATTCGCATGCACGAGCAGAAGGAAGAGAGCCATCGCGGCGGCGCGGCCACAGTGCTCACGCTGGTGCTGCACACCGCGCAGGGCGACAGCCGCGCGAGCGCCACTGTCATTCATGGTGAGCAGCCGCGGCTGCTTGCTTTCGACGGTATCGACGTCGAAGCGCCGCTTGAGGGAACCTTGGTTGTTTGCCGCAACCTTGATGTGCCCGGCGTTATCGGGCGCATCGGAACCATTCTCGGCCAGCAGGGCGTCAACATCGCCAACTTTGCTCTTGGCCGTGAGCGGGGAGCGGGCGCTCCGGGAAAGCCTGTCAAGGCGCTGGCTGTCGTCCAGGTCGACGAGCCGGTTGCGGAGTCGGCGCTCGAAGCGCTCAAGGTGATTGAGGCGCTGCTCGAAGCTCGCCTGGTGAAGTTGCCCGACGGAAAGTGAGAAGCTGCTCCGAGCCCCGGAGCGGACGCTGCATTGGCAATCGCGCAGGGACGGCATGAGATGAGGGCCAAAGAGATTACGCTTCCCTCGCCAACTATGTTGAGTAATTGCAGCCTGCGCACTGATAACGCGCTTTACCTTTTTGGGTAATCCAGAGCACGATTCCAATGATAATAATGATTGGCCCCATAACCCACCCCAGTATTGGAATAAGGCAGATCAGTATTCCAACGGTCACCGTGACCCAACCCGCTCTGGGCTGACGGAAAACAACGATCATCTGATGAGAACATCTGGGGCAAAGCCGCTGAGCGTAATTCTGATATTGCATTGCTGCTGCCGCGCCCATTGCCGCTTGGCTCGCCATCGCCACCTGCCGCGGATCCATAGTCGGTTGCGGGAGCATTACAGTTGGGACCGTAGGGTTTGTGCCCGCCGTTCCGCAATTTGCACAGAAAGCTTGGCTTTCAATCCGCTGGGCGCCACATTTCACGCAGAAGGCCATCCTCGTCGGGACCCCTTTCGGCCGCTCTTGGCAACGCGAGCTAGCTGCAAAGTTAATTGCTAGCTTTCTAGCAGGAAATCGAGAACCGGTCAAGAAAGAATCTCTGCGTTGCAGAGCGTGCTTTGCGGTTCAACTGGTTGTTTTAGATGTGACGCGGCGTGTCGAATGCGACATCTCCGCAGGTCATCACTTTGTTGGGTCGGCGACGCGGCCGAGGAAGAGCATGCTTCCGGACTTTGTGTCGAGCAGAATGAACAGGAATGGATGATCGGCGCGGAAGACGATGGGCGGAGGCTCGGGGAATTCATGGCGCATCGCGGTCGCATACATCACAACGGCTGTGGCCGCCGCGGCTTCAGTGCCTTGCTCGTCGACATCGATGAATGCCTTGTGGATGGCGGCGGAGATGGCGAAATCAGGCTTGCCGGTCATTCCCGAAAAATCCGCAGCGCCGGAAAAGGCTTGAGGCATGCCCATTGCGCTCAAGGTATTGCTCAGCTCGAACTGCTGCGTCATGGTGAATCGCGGCAGGCTGAGAATCACCTTGTCCTCGGGCTCAAGTTTCTGGATCCAGTCGCTTGCGGACCTGGAGGTGAATGACTTCTCCAGGGCTGCGAGGCCGTCAGTCTGCTTCGGGAGCAGAACGACCATGGAAATCTCGTCGCCTGAGTAAGGCAGCTCGATCGCCTGGAATGTTCCGCCGTCGTAATAGCGGTAGCCACGGGTCCGGTGCATCATCGGCGTCATCAGCCACTGAGCAGCGGAGAGATGAAACTCTTCTTTTTGCGTGGCTTCTTTGTCAAACTGATCCTGCCAATTGCCTTTGAAGTAGATAGCATTGGTGAGCACCAGGCGCATCGTTGAGTTAAGCGCACCGGGGCCGATCAGGTCCTTGATCTTGTCGTTGGTCTGCTTTTCAACCCATGCGTTGATTGTTGTGCGCACGGTCTCCGGCGAAAGCCTGAAGTTGACGCGGTGAAATCCGGCGGCGTAGTCGGATTGCACGAGCTTGAGGTAGTTTGTCTCGAAGTTCGCGTCCTGTTGCGCCCAAAGCGCATCGGCGACGCGCAGTTCGTAGCCTTTGTGTTGCGCATTCATCTCCGCGAGCAACGCGCCCATCGCCGGGTGCAGCTTTTCTGGCGGCAGCGTGAAGTGGAAGACGTGCTTCATCTCTGTAGCCGTTTGGCCCCGCGCTCCGGCGTAGGCCATTCCAAATGCTGTGGAGATGCTTTCCGGAGAAAAGAAAAGATTGCCCGGCTGTTTTGAAAGTTGAGCGTAGAGGTCGACTGCGAAGGCATTGCTGCCTTTCACAACTTCGGCCTGGTCGGCTGCATTCGATGTCGGCGGCGCGGCCAGAGCCACCTGGCTGCTGAAAACGGCGAGAATTGCGCAGAGCAGTGACTTCATGCATGCCTCCTGGGCCGGTGTGCAGCGATTGACGTGCTGCGACTGGCGTGTTGCGAAATACCAGCTAACCTCTGAACGCAGCCCAAGGCTTTTCTTGCATCGGGAATCGTGACCAGTCGACAATCTTGTCCGATCGGTGCGCCGGTGCGCAACTAGCCCATCACGCCCTTATGCCCCAGCCAGCTACGCAAATACGAGGCTTGACCGAGGTGGTACGTCTCGTGGATGGCCATGAAGTTGACGATACCGCTGACCTTGCCATCGAGGCTGGGAGGGCCCTTGGTCGCAGGCTGCGCCAGCAAGTCCTCTTGAACATTTTCAAATGCAGTGGCCATGGCGTGGCCGGCCTCGCTCCAGAGGCCGAGCAGCGACTCCGGTGAAGGGTAGGCGGAATCCTCCTGGAGCTTCACGCCGCGCCCAAAGATTTCGAGAACAGGCTGCGTCCACTCGGCGCCCATGAAGGGGAGCACGCGGCTGCGGCACAGAGCCATGTGCCCAACGATCCATGTGATGTGGTTCGTAGTATCGCTGGGACGCTTTAGCCACTCGTCGGGCGAGAGGTCACTGACGGTCTGCTTGAGGAAGCGCGAGTTGAAGCGATAGTTTTCGGCGGCAGAAGCTACGACTGATGGAACCGGCATGGGGTCCTCTCATTACGTGCGCGTTTCAGTCAACCGGGCGAGTCACCGGATGCGATAGACGAATGCGTCTTCGAGGTATTGATCGCCAAACTTCTGGCCACCTAGGCGCATTCCGTATGTGTCCTTCGCCGATGCAAAGCTACGGCGCAAGGCTTCGATGAACGGCTTGTCCATCGGGCGCCAATAGATTGCTGGCCGTTTACGGTAGGAAATTCCAGCTTTCTTCATCGCCGCGTTGATTTCCTCGTAGCCCGACAAGGCGGACGATTGGTCAAGGCGATCCGAAGCAATCACGAGTCTCCAGTCGTCGTAATCCGGAAGCTTGGCCCAAAGGGCAACGTTCGGAGTCTTCCCGTCCTTGTCGAGAGCGTCGATTACCTCTTTGCCGTTTTCGATGTCGTAACTTACCAATGTAGGCGAATCCACGGGAGTAGTCCTCCTTTCCCCTCTTCGATTGCCTTCAGCAACGCATCAGCTTCTTGAGCCGTCTTTCTCTGGTATCGGCTGGTTTCTGACCACTCCTGAACTCTGTCCATGACCGATTCCATGGCGGGGTCAGCTTCAATGATCGTATCCAGCTCGGTCTTCAGTTCTGCCAACTGCAGCAGAGTTTTCAGATTATGCGTGTGGCTGTCATTCACAAACTTCTTCTCGGGGAAGTCGTGTTCCTGAGTTCGTTTTGCGATGCACGCCTTCAGGGCGCATTCCACCGCATACCCTGCCAGATAGTATGCACCCTCCGCAAATCCTGCGTTGAGCAAGGTCCTGGATTCACGGAGGCGGACTTCGCTTATTTCCTGAAGTTCAATCCGGTTCATTCTCGTTCTCTCTTGCGTCTACGCTCGGCTCATGTACGCGCCTTCGCTGGTGTCCACGCGGATTTTTTCGCCTGCGTTGATGAAGGCTGGGACTTGTACCACGAGGCCGGTCTCGAGCTTGGCCGGTTTTGTGACGCTGGAGGCAGTTGCAGACTTCAGACCCGGCTCGGTTTCGATGACTTCCAAGTCCACGGTCTGGGGCAACTCAATTCCCACCGCCTGCCCATCGACATAACTTACTTTGATTTGCTGGTTGGCGGTAAGGTATTCGACTGCGTCGCCCAGAGTGGCGCTCTTCAGAACCGTCTGCTCATAGTCGACGGGATTCATGAAATAGTAGTCATCGCCGTCGGCGTAGAGAAAATCCATGGCAATTTCGTCAACGGTGACCTTTTCGATGGCGTCGGCGGAGCGGAAACGGTGTTCGAACATAGCGCCCGACTTGAGATTGCGCAGCTTGGCCTGAATGAAGGCGCGAAGGTTGCCCGGAGTGCGGTGCTCGACCTTGAAGACAACGTGAAGCTGTTCATTGTGCTTGATGAGCATGCCCGGGCGCATTTGTGTGGCGGGAATCGCCATAGAGGTTACAGCTCCTTGCTGGAATTGCGCGCAGTGCGCAAAGAATATGCCGTTTGGCCTGTATTTATTGTAGCTGACAGGCGGGTTTGGAGCGGGCCAGTGGACGCTGGTCAAGCTGGTTTTTGAGATGAGGGCCAGGATGGCTTGATGCGCACAGCGGAGATTGCGAAGATGCGGCTGAAACCAAAGCGTCACAACCGATGGATAAGCAGCAATATAGAATGTCGATGAGCCGGTCGGTGGCTTGAATCGTCTTTGAACCGCCGGTTCCGCGGCGGCGAAATCCAGGTTACATAGCTCTAAAAAAGGTGCTGTTGCGATGCGGCAAGGGAGAATGGGCGAACATATGTCGACTCAGGTTTCAATCTGCGTGATCGGGTCAGGATATGTGGGGCTGGTTGCTGCAGCCTGTTTTGCGGACATAGGCCACAAGGTCATCTGCGTCGATAATGACGAGGCACGGGTGAAGCAACTCTGCGAGGGGGGAGTGCCGATCTTTGAAGAGCACTTGCCCGAACTGCTGGCAAAGCACCGCGGCAGCAGGGTGGTGTTCACTACGCATCTGGCCGAGGCCGTTGATAAGAGCGAAGCAGTTTTCATCGCCGTGGGCACTCCGCAGGGAGATAGTGGCGCCGCGGACCTTTCGTATGTTGAAGCGGTCGTAGCCGAAATTGCGCGTGCCATCAAGAGCTACAAAGTGATTGTGGAGAAGAGCACGGTTCCGGTTTACACCAACGACTGGATACGGCGCGTGCTGCACCGCCATGGAGTAGCGGCAGAGCAGTTCGATGTAGTCTCCAATCCCGAGTTCCTGCGTGAAGGCACCGCAGTGGTAGATTTTCTGCACCCTGACCGCATCGTTGTGGGGGCCAGCAACGAGAGATCGGCGGACGTTTTGCGCCGAATTTACGAACCGCTCACGGGCGGCGACTATTACGCGCGGCCTGGAGCAGTGCCTGGAACGTGCGGCAAAGCGCAGCCGGCAACGCTGCTGGTTACTTCAACGCAGAGCGCGGAGATTATCAAGCATGCGTCGAATGCATTTCTGGCGATGAAGATCTCCTTCATCAATGCGGTAGCGAACCTGGCCGAGGCGGTCGACGCCGACATTGAGGACATTGCCGCAGGCATTGGTCTTGATAGCCGCATCGGACCCAAATTCCTGCGCGCGGGACTGGGGTACGGAGGCTCGTGCTTTCCCAAGGACGTGGCCGCATTTCATTGGGTGGCGCAGGAGCGCGGCGTCAACCTGCAATTGCTCGAAGAAGTTCGCAAGATCAATGACACGCAAAGGGAAGTGTTCTTCAACAAAGTGCGTTCCGCTCTTTGGACTCTGCGCGGCAAGCGGTTGGCCGCGCTGGGCCTGGCGTTCAAGGGCGACACGGACGACATACGCGATTCACCCGCCATAGCGATCATCAAACAGCTGCTGCAAGCGGGAGCAACGGTGACGGCTTACGATCCGGCGGCGATGGAGCGCGCGAAGGAAGTTCTGCCGCCGGCAGCAAACATGAAGTATGCCGACGACGCTTATCATGCGGCGAAGGATGCCGATGCGCTATTGATTCTCACCGACTGGAAGGAATTTGCCGCCATCGATTTGGCGCGGTTGAATCGTGCGCTGCGTTTTCCCATCATCATTGATGGCCGCAATCTTTATAAGCCGCAGGAGATGCAGAGCCACGGCTTTACCTACGTGAGCGTGGGTAGGCAGGCGAGTTACCAGGCTCAGGAAGGCAAGCCGCGCAAATTGCCGGTGTGAGCGGGATTTTCCGCGGTGTTCCAGTTGAGGATTCCGAGCGCTGGCCCGTGCTCAGGCTCGAATCGAATTTTCCGGCACAAGTTTTCAGTTCTGGAGTTTTGAAATTTGACAAAGTCCGCACTCGTAACCGGCGCCGCCGGATTTCTCGGCTCTCATCTCACGGATCGCTTGCTCGGCGAGGGCTACCTGGTTCTTGGCGTCGACAATTTGTCCACGGGCGACCCTGAGAATTTCGCGCACCTTGCCAATGATTCGCGCTTTTGTTTTGAGGAGCGGGATATCTGCGCGACCTTCGATCCGGGGCGCGTCGATTATGTGTTCAATCTGGCGTCGCCGGCCAGCCCGCCAGAGTATCTTCGCCTGGGAATTGAAACGCTGCGCGTAGGTTCCGTGGGTGTTGAGAACGCGTTGCAAATTGCCGAGAAATATGACGCGTTTTTTTTTCAAGCCTCCACGTCGGAGTGCTACGGCGACCCGCTCGAGCATCCGCAGAAAGAAAGCTACTGGGGCAACGTAAATCCGGTGGGTCCGCGATCGGTGTACGACGAAGCCAAGCGTTTTGGAGAAGCCATGGTGATGGCTTACCATCGGTCGCGCGGCGTGAATACGCACATGGCGCGCATCTTTAATACCTACGGTCCGCGACTGCACCCCGGCGACGGACGCGTGATCTCAAATTTTCTGATGCAGGCCTTGCGTGGTGAGCCGTTCACCATCTACGGCGATGGGCGCCAGACGCGGAGCTTTTGCTACGTTGACGATTTGATCGAAGGGATTGTGCGTCTGTCGCGAAGCGAGGAGCATCTCCCTGTCAATCTAGGCAATCCCGAAGAGTACACCATCCTCGAATGCGCGAAGGCTGTGCTGGAAGTCACGGGCTCGAAGAGCGAGATGAGCTACGCCGAGCTGCCGGTCGATGATCCTACGCGCCGCCGGCCCGACATCACAAAAGCGCGCACGCTGCTCGGATGGGAGCCGCGCGTGGGACTAAAAGAAGGATTGAAGAAGTCGCTTGAGTTCTTTCGCAGCAAGGCTGCGTAGGCAGCGTTGCGCGCATTCGTCAGCGGGGCGGCTCGTAGGGTTCAGCGCGCAGAAGATTCGTGAGGATGCCGCGCTCCTCCGGACTGAACTGGTTCTGATAGCGTGCTGAATTCAACACCGTCGCTCGCTGGTCGAGCGGCACCGAACGCAGATCCTGAAAAGCGCGCTTGACCGTCGCCTGGCGATCAGGCGGAAGCGCCATGAAACTGCGGCCTGCCTGCCGCACCTGCATCTGATCCTGCGGCGACATGTGCTCCAGCATCTCGCTGCGCGCCAGGCGGCGTTCGCGCTGGCCTTCCGGCAGTTGATCGAGCTCGTGCAACTGCCGCGCAAGGCGCTGCTGCGTCGGGGCCGGCAGCCGATTGAAGCTTGGATCGTTGCGCAACAAACGTTCCTGATCCTGCACAGGAAGGCCCTGGTGCCGATTGAGCCAATCGCCTAAATGCCCTGGAGGCGCGGTGCCGGGATAATAGCCGCCGGGACGATTCGCGTTGGGATAGCCGGGGCGCTGATAGCTCGGCGTCTGAATGTCGGGACGGCCGCCGAGAGCCCGGTAGGAGGGAGCCGGCCGCTGCCCGCCGTTATATTGCGGGCTCTGCTGATATGGCCGCTGCTGATTCTGGTAAGGCCGCTGTTGCGGCCGGTATTGCCCTTGCGGATTCTGATATGGCCTTTGTTGATTCTGATTCGGCCGCTGCTGGTTCTGGTATGGCCTCTGCTGATTTCGGTATGGGCGCTGATTCGGGGCTCTGTTCTGCCTGGCCTGGAGCTGGGCATAGCGAAATTGGCCCATTACCGCGCGACGATTGGGGCCGCGCTGGCCGGAAACTGCAACCGCGGGCAGAAAAAGGCATGAGCAGAGAAACAGGACCGCAGCGACGATTGCCGCCGGACGCACTCTTTGCGTGTTGTAAGTCCTGTTCACAAGTCGATCTCCGAATGGGCTCCAAATGGGCTCCGAGTTGGCTCCGAGCGGGCACCTCTCGGCGCGTAGCTCCCGGCAAGCGGCCGAAATTTGAAAAGGTCATTCTCCGTTCTGGGGGCCGGTCAGCGCTTCCATCTGATCCAGCACCTGCGCGTTCGAATCCAGCGTTTGCAGGTCATGCACAACAGCCGCCTGAGAAGACGACTGAGGGGTCTGCGTCACGTCGGTGATGCTCAGGTAAGTACCACCGCCTACAAGCAGCATGACCGTAAGCGCCACGGCCGCCAGCGGCCGCATGCGCAATCCAGGGCCATACGCCACAGTTGCGCGCAAACGCGCGATGGCGCCGGCGAACCACCCTGCCGGCGCGGCCTCGCGCTCTTCCCGCATCTTTGCTCCAAGCCGCGTAAGGAAGTAAGGGCTTGGCACAGGAGCCTTCCAGGCATCCATCAACTGCATGGTCGCCTTCAGCTCCTCGAGCTTGCCCTTGCAGTCCTCGCACTCGGCAACATGCGCCTGGGCTTTTGTTCCAACCAAGGCAGAAGACCGGTTCGGATCGAGCAGCACTTCTGCCAGCTCAGCTTCCATTCCCGTGCAATTTGTATTCATCCGTTTCATTGTTTCTACCCCATGTTTCTGCCGGTCGTTTTTGTTCCTACGGTCCCGTTTCTTACGGTCTTGTTTTATTACTCCGGCTTCTTTTCACTCATGCCTTCAAACAAAATCCTTCAACTTGTCCCGCAGCGTCTGGTAAGCGCGAAAGAGCAGCGACTTCGTCGCCGACTCGCTCAGTTTCAGCACTTCTCCGATCTGCCGGTAATCCATCCCCTGATACTTGTGCATCAACACGGCCATCCGCTGCCTCTCGGGCAGCGCCATCACGTGAAGCCGAATCGCCGCCATGCGCTCATCGCGCATTAACCGCTGCTCCGCTGTTGGCTCATCGTCGGCCACATCGGGAGTCGTCCCCGTCTCCGGGTCCGGCTGATCCAGGTACACCGTTTGCGCGTTCCGTTCGTGCCGGGTATCGCGCGCATGATTCACCGCCAGGTTGGTCGCGATGCGGTAGAGCCACGTCGAAAATCTGGCCTCGGCCCGATAGCTGCTCCTGGCACGATAGACGCGCAGAAAAACCTCTTGCGCCAACTCTTCGGCAACTGCCTGGTTCCCGACCATGCGGTACAGGAAGTGGATCATCGGCCGGTGGTACTTTGTTGCCAGGTAATTAAAACCGGCCTCATCGCCCTCGGCCACGCGCAGCATAATGGCTGCGTCGCTTTTGGGATCCAGTTCCTCCCGCAGGCTGGCACGCTGATCCCCTATACGCGGATCTGGATTTGCGCCCGGCCGAAGTGCCGAACCCGCACCCAACGCCGGACCGTTAAGGACCATCGTTGCCATATCTTCTGGAACCCCATCCGGGCCGGAAAGTTCCGTCCCGTAAGCGGTTTCTTCGCCTGGATTTCCGTCCCCCGAACGGTCTTCCGGGCCCTCTTCGCCGGGGCCCGGCTGGGCGGCCTGGGCGAGAGCAACGGCGGCGACCCGAGCCAAGCCAGAGGGAAATCGGGTGGTGGCAATGCCGGGAAACGGGCCGAAAAAGGGGCCGAAAACAGTCCGCAGCGCCGCTTCCCAGTTAAATGGGGGCTCGCTGTCCGGATAAGTTGAAAGGCGAATTGAACGCGCTCTCATCAGCATGGTTTGGCTGGCTTCTGGCCCTCGCGTGCTTCGCCCCGGCCCTACTTTGGCTTGGCCGTAAAGCCCTGCTGGTGTTACTCTACCCTACGGGATGGCCTTTGTGACGCTCGTTCAGCGGACTAGGAACCGGACAGTTCAGTGTGCGGAATCCGGCGGCCGCGGATGGAAATTGGCGAGCAAATCGCGTTCCCGTTGCGACTTTTCGGCTTTTGACCGCTTGCCGGCACCGGATCGTCAGACTAAACCCTTCCAATGCCTTTTCTGGGCGCTTAACTCAGCGGTAGAGTGTCACCTTCACACGGTGGAAGTCGTAGGTTCGAATCCTACAGCGCCCACCATAAATCCATTGGAATCAATGGACTGAAGCGGCACCAACTGATTTGATACACCATAGGGATGTCTGGTATTGATTCACGTCGTAAGGATGCCAATCTTCCTCGATTCGGTTTCGATTTCGTGGATGATCGCATCGACAGCACGAATCATTCCGTCGATGTTCTCCGCAACGTCCCTGCCAGCTATTGCTCCGATTTTTCCAAAGCATATGCGGAAGGAAAAATCGGCTTCGTACTTCCACTTGAGTCCGCGCTCTGCGATTGCAAAAGTTATCTCCTCTTCACCGCTGCTGTACAGCATGATGGGGAGAGCGTGCTCAGTATCGGAAGTCTCGATGTAGGGCAACTCGGTTCCGACCATAGAAACCACAGGCATGATGATTTGGTGCTTCGAGGCGTTACACAGTTCGTTTATTGCAAAGAGGAGAGCACTCCCAGTCGCGTAAGGCTCGTAACTAGCGAAAAGGTCCTTAATCTCTTGCGGGAATTCCTTGCAGGCGCTGTTCACGCGACTTTTGAAGTCAGATATGGACCTGGAGAACGGAAAGTGAACCTCATCAGCCGAAAGCCCAGCAAGGCGCGCCACATCGCAGGCAGCAAGATCAAGGGCAGCTCTCAAATCTTCAATGGCATGAACTGTGAGCTTTGTAAGGGTGATTGGGATCGGTTTAAGGAATTTGAACTTGTGCCATTCATAAATGCCACTAGGATCACGCTCGATGCTAAATTCGCGTGGTGCTCTCTTGAAGTAGATATTGGCGCACCGCACAAAATCGGCAAGGCTTTCCTTAGCCCACTGGATACGAAGGCGAGAATCGGTGAACGCTGCGCTATTGCCCATTTGCCTTAGCCATAATTGCGTTATGATAGCGCCATGAAGCCGGCGGGTGAGCCGCCCTAAAGTTTTTGGGCTCTCAATCCAGCACGACATGGGGTGCCCCGTCCTAACTTTGTTAGGGCGGGAAGCGAGAGTCTCAACCGTCACAGACGAAAGGACATGACTGGTAGAGACTGTGGCCATGCCGCCCAGCCTTCGCAGATATCAGCAAACCGGACATCTGCACTTCGTCACTTTCAGTTGTTACCGGCGGCAACCGAATCTCGCAACTTCGTCAGCGCGCGCCAAGTTTGAAGAACCCCTGGAGCAGACTCGCCGCTCCTACGGCTTGGGAGTTCTGGGGTATGTGGTGATGCCGGAGCATGTGCATCTGCTGGCGAGCGAGCCAGAAAATGGGAAGCTTTCGATTGCTATTCAGGCCCTGAGACAGTCGGTCGCTCGCACGCTGGCGCTTAGGAGCGCAGAGCCCTTCTGGCAGGCGCGCTACTATGACTTCAATGTATGGAGTAACAGGAAGCGCATTGAAAAGCTACGCTATATTCACCGCAATCCTGTCGCGCGGGGTCTGGTGACGCGGCGTGAAGACTGGAAGTGTTCGAGCTACCTGCATTACCTGACCGGCGTGGAAGGCAGGGTGGAGATCGAATCGGAATGGACGGCGCGAAGGCGTGAGCAGATGGGAATACGGCCCAGAATCAAGGCTGGCCCGGTTCAGAGCTTCCCGCCCTAACAAAGTTAGGACGGGGCACCCCATTTCCGGGGGAACGCACGTCGACGGAAGATAGGGTGGGCCACCCCGCCCAGCATCCAAATTAGGACACTACAAAATTTCTGCTAGAAGCTCCTGCTCATCAACAACGCACCGGCCTTCAGGCTCGCCGTTCGCACGGGCGCGCGCGGTGATAGAGCGTGAGAGCGCTCCATGCATATTGCAGCCACCAGAATGCGGCGAGGGGAATCGGGAGCATGGAGACTTTTCGGTAGAGATGCCACGCGTTGATGGCGGCTTGCAGCTTGTTGGCTGACCGACTCTTCGGCGATAAGCGGTAGCGGGCCAGGTCCGCGGGCAGCCGGTGGCCGATGTGGCCTTCGCGGATGATTTGCGCCCACAGGCAGAAGTCTTCGGCGCGATAGGGCGCGGTGGGGGGAAAGCTGAACACCGGGATCCGTTTTCGATCGATGACGATGGACGCGCATCCTCCGGTGCCGCGGCGGGTGTGCAGCGTGCGCCAATCGAGTTTCTCCGGCGCCTTGATGAGGGCGCCGACTCGCAAGCCGTCATGGGACATATGCCGGTAGTCGTGGTAGATGAAGCTGTAGCCCCGCGAAGTAATCCAGGCGACGGAGCGAGCAAGCTTTTCCGGAAGCCAAAGATCGTCTGCATCGAGAAACGCGATGAAGCGGCCGCGCGCGGCTTCGATGGCCAGATTGCGGGCCGCGGAGGGGCCCATATTCCGCAGCGTGCGAATCAGCCGGAAGCGAGGGTCTTGCAGCGCGGCGGCTTCTGCGATCGCGACGGAGTCGTCGGAGGAGCCGTCGTCGACCATGATCTGCTCCCAGTCAGTGAGAGTTTGCGCGCGCACTGAGTCCAGCGTCTCCCTGAGCCAGGGAGCTGCGTTATAAATCGGGGTGATGATCGATACCAGTGGCATGAACTGCCTTTCTGCCGGCACGGCTTATGCTCCGGCGGCGGATTCCGTCCCTTGCAAGTGGGTGCGCATCCAGCCGATTCTCATTGCGCCAAATGGAGTGGTGGCAGAAAGCCGCATGCATTCCGGCTTCGTCGAGTTCACTTTCCTGCGGCTTCTTTCTTGGGCGAGCAGAATGGCGGGCCTTGCCGCCATACCGGGACTGTGAAGAAGGCGAACGCCGCAACCGCAGGAATGAAGTCCGGCGCTGTGAGAAGAAGAAGAATCGCGGCGGCAACCAGCGCCAACGGTCGCAGCGGAACGCCGCTGAGTGGAAAGCAATGCCGCAGGATGTACAGCAGCCAGACGATTCCAAAGATGCTCCCGTATCCAACGACGAGTGGCAACAGGCCCATCGGTTCAAGGATGATCCCGCCGAAAAGCATCGGGGGCGTGTACACCCAGGGAAACTGACTAAGCGGGGCCAGAATCTGCGTGAAGCGCGCCAACTCCGGGTTCACGCTGCTGCTCATGCCGTTGATGAGCAGATCCGACTGCAGATCCACCAGCCGTGCCGATCGCACGAAAAGGAACAGGAGGGCCGCACCCACAGGCACGGATGCGAAAAGGGCATAGCGCCTGCGGGCCGTTGTCGCCACGCAGCCGATGCTGAGAAGCACGAGGAGCAGCAGGGCATAGACAGATTTGTTTACGGCTGCGAGAGTCACAAACAGGGCCAATACGCGCCAGCGCCGCGACGGCCGCTGGAGAATTGCGATGAGAGCGAAGGCTGCTGCCATGACTGCCGCTCCCGATGGCTCCGATGCCCACCCCTGGACGCCGTGAATGCCGAATTCGTCGTAGGGCACGCCTGAATAACGCGGCACGAAATTGATCAGCGCCGCCGTGAGCCATCCCGGCAGAACGGGAAAAAGTTGCGTGTCCACTGTTTGCGCCACGCAGAAGCAGACGAAGATCTGCAGCGTGCGATAGGCGAGACTGGGCGGAAAAAGATCGAGGTTTTTCTCGCGAAGACGCTGCGTCAGATTGAGAACAAAAATCAGGGGCACGATCCCAATCGCCAGCCGTAGCGGCGCCGTCGGACCGCCCCAGAGAAATGCCGTGCAAAAGGCGGGTAGAGCGAGCAGGATCGGCCACTTTTCGCGAAAGGTGACTTCAGGCAACAGGATCGCCGCGAGAAGTACGGGGAGGAAGTTGACTTCCACCTGGCTGTCAGGGTCGACAAGTGTGTAATTGAAATACGGCCACACAAAACAGAACGCCACCAGCAGCCGGGCAAGGGCCAATCGCGCCGCGGGAAATGTCAGAGCTTGCGCACCGGCCAGCATCTGGCGCGGGTTCGCGGGCGATTGATCGGCTTGCTCGGCGTTTACTTGCGCGCCAATTATCTGCGCATCGCTCATGGGATCGCCTCGGTGAGTTCTGCGGCTTGCGCACTATCGCAGCAATCTACCGCCAGGTAGGCTTGAGCGATGGAGCGCGAAGAGTAGGTTGCAAGCGAGATTTCGGCGGCCACGGCGGCGAGAGCGTTGCGCAGTGCGCGAGCGACCGGTTCGCTGCCCTCGCCTGAATAAAGATGGATCGCATTGCCGATCAACTCCGGCGCAATCTCCACGCCTCCGCCGCAGGCGGGCATCACCACCTTGCAACCCTGACTGAGGGCCTCAAGATAGGCAATTCCGAGCGCTTCGGTTTCGCATCCGGAGACGAAGACTTCGGTTCGGCGAAGCCATGTCCGCACGTCGCTCGGCGAGACCCGCCCAACAAGCTCGATGCGCGAATCGCCACGCGCCGCGGCCTCTGCCAGGGGCGAAGCTCGCCATCTCCCACAATCGCGGCACGCAACTTCGGGTAATCCTCGAGCACTGCGTGCAAGGCAGGAAGAATCCGGTCCAGGCCTTTCGAGGGGTGCAGCCGCCCCGCAAAGGTGATGCAGTCGCGCCCTTCCATCCGCTTCCACTTTCCGCGAGAAACGCATCGTCGAGCGGATTGTGAATCACCGCGTCTACCCGCAGATTGAAAATGGTCCGCAGATGAATGGCGGTGTAATACGAAACCGCAACCAGCCGCGCGAACCAATTGGCGACTTTGAACGACGCCGTTACTCCCAACGCTTTCCTCCAGCCCTGAACATCGGGCCGCGGAAAACCGTGCGCAACGCAGATCGCGCGCCTGGCAATGGGGGCGGCGAACACCGCAGTGGTGCTCAGAATCTTCAGCACCCGCGGGTCGCGCAGTTCCCGCCAGCGCATCAGGATGCGCGATGGGGGAATGATCTCCGCTGTCACACCGAGGTCGCGAAATCCGGCGCGCAATCACTCGGCAAAACTCGCCACACCTCCGATTTCGCGTCCGCCGGTGATCAAAACCTTGGCGGGATATTCAGATCGCATTGACTTGTTCCCTTCAATTCGCGGCCGCTGCGTTCGAATTCCGGCTCGCCCAGAGGTCACAGAACCGGTGCGGCTTTTTCTCTGCCGAGAGAGGGCCAATCGGCCGCAGAGGCGGCTGCCGGATGGCATACACGGGCGCGAAATGAGCGGCAATAAAATTCATCAACTGCGAAGACGCGCCCAGCACTTCGGCATATTCCACCAGGAGCCTCATCTGCGGCGAACGCGCGAGGGTCGATTCCATGCCCTTTAGCGCATTCAACTCGCTGCCCTCGATATCCATCTTGCAGACATCGATGGGGGGAGATTCAGCGAATCGATGGTTCGCAAAGGAACCTCGACGGCATCAGTTCCCTCGAAGAGATTGGAATGGCCCCAGTTGCCATGGAATCGAAAGAGCTTAACCGAGCCTTCCTCGGCGCCAACGGCAATGGGAAAGATCGTTACCCGATCGTCAAATCCGTTCAGATGAATGTGAAGCCGCAGCGACTCGAGGTTGCGCGGGTCGGCTTCAATGGCGAAGACCGTGGCGCCACGCTTGGCCGCGAGCAGAGTGTAAACGCCGATGTTGGCGCCGACATCGAGCACCACGCTTCCCGGCTTGATGGCATCGCAGAAGAGCTTGCGCTGGTTCTTGTCGTAGTACTCCGGGCGATGCCACATGTTGAAGCCAGCGGTATCGCGGACGTCGAGATTCCGCAACCGGAGATCGCAGTCGAAATCGTCCACGCTCAAGTGCAATTCCTGTTTGAGAAGTACCAACCGATAGAAACACTGAAGCAATGAAGGAAGCCCGCGGCAGTACGGCAAGTGCCGCGTGATCCGTCCCAGCCGCAAAACATCTTCGATCATAAAATCCTCCTTTTTACGGCCTTTGACCGGACCATCTCCGATCGGAGGTTTAAGAACTGTTCATCGTTGTTCCGCAAAAGCTGTTGCCGGGCCAACGCGCAGATAGTTGCGGCGGGCATTCGCGAAGATCGCCAGCGCCGACGGCAGAGCGAAGCCTGCGGTTGCCGCCAGATAGCTGAAAGCCGCGCCGGCAGCCCTCCAGCGAGGCGCGGCCAGTGCGACCAGGGCCAGAGTGAGCGAAGACGCGATCAGCGACTGAATGAGGAAGGGTTCTTTTTTGAAAGAGCGCAGAAGCGTCGCCAAACTTTGAATGGTGCAGTTAGCCCCGGCGGCCAGCACCAAGACGCAGAAGGTTCGCGGAGAGACAAGACGCGCGGCCAGCCGGGGAGCGATGAAGGGAAGCACCACCGCTCCCGCGCACGCGCAAAAGGCCATTGCGGCAAAAGCGGCGAGCGACTGTGCCTGGGCGCGGCGGAAGAGCCGGTCGAGTTCTTGAAACAGCCGCCGCGCGATCATGCTTCCGAAGGGGGTCGACTTGGTCGAGGTCCAGGCCAGCGCCAGAACGGTCATGTACCCGGTGATGCTGAGCGCCATCCCCATCTTCCCGGCCTCAATCGGGCCGCGCACCGCAAACAAGATGGGAATGAAAACCTGGACGGTGAAGTAGGAACACATCCAACTGATGGCGATGCGCCACTGGAACGGCCACACCTCGCTGCGCCAACCAATCGCCGCCTCGACGCTGCGATCGCGCAGCAATCCCGCGAGCAATCTTCGGTGCCCAGCCACAAACAGCAGGCCAACAACGACCTGGCTCGCGATCATGGCCGCCGGAGAGTAAAGCCCGCGATGCATGAGCATCGGCGCCCATGCGCATAGTGCGACCGCTCCGGCCTGACGGAAACGCATGGCAGCCACTGCGCGCACATGGCCGCAGCCTTCAAGAAACGAATAGAACGGCATGCACCACAGGCTGGCTGAATTGGCTAGCACAGCAGCGATCCACGGTCCCTGCCAAGCGACACGGGCTGAGCCGTGGGCTGAATAGTGAGAGAAGAACACGGTTCCCAGCGGTGCCAGCAGGAGCGCCATTGCCAGAGCCGCCACGGTGTACCAGCGGACACTGAGCTTGATTGCGGAGGCCAGGCGCGCGCGCGCTTCGGGATTTCCAGTCACGCTGCCATCGGGGTGTAGCTCCAGATGCACGCATTCATGTGCGGCCAGCTGCTGGATCACGAAGCAGAAACCCAGTTCGAAGACGATTTGCAACGACACCAGGCTCAGCAGCGTGTAATAGTAGCCCTGCTCCACCGGACTTAGCGATCGCACAATCAGCAGAACCGTTCCCGTGCTGCCAACGATGCTGGTAAGCCGCGCAAGAAAGGCATAGGCGACTGCGCCGTCCATTCCCAGGGCCCGCAGCGCTTTCATCAAGCCTCTCCAATCCAGCCCTGCTCGAGCACGGCTGTCCAGCAGCCTAAACGCCGGCGCAGGCCAAGAACGATGGAAACCAATTCCACAATCCACGCCGTTGCCAGCGCCAGCGGAAGCGCAAAAACCAACCCAGCTAAGAAAATCCAGAGCCTGTAATGAGAACCCGGGCGGTCAGGCGGAATGGCCGGATCGACAACCTGAACGATTGATCCCTGCCGTGCTTCGTCGACGCGCGCTACCTCATACTGGCGGGTCAGCAGCTCGTACATCGCCTCGTGAAATTTCTCTTCCGGCACCGCGCGCGCAAATTCAAGGCCGGTTTGCGTCACCTTGCCTTTGGGCGCGATCAGGTCGCCCGTGGCGTGGTCGGTGTCCACATCCATGGCCGCCAGCTGGGCCTCCATGCCGCTCAACTCCTGCTCGGCGCGCGCCATGTCGGGGTTCTCACTGGTGGCAAACTCGCGCATGGCGCGAATCAACCTGCTTGGCTGCTACCTGCGCGCGCAGCAATGCCGCCGAAGCAATCAGGGCGCGCGACTGCCCGTCCAACTCGAGTACGCCGGTGCGGTCTTCGGTATCTTTCAAGTTGTCTTCGGCGCGTTCCAATTCGTCGCGCTCTCCATTCACCTCTCGCTCGAAGAACATGCGCCGTTGCGCGGCTTCCGTCAGCGCCAATTTCGCGGTCACGCGCCGGTACTCCTCCACCCACCCATTGGCAAGTTCCGCGGCTCGCCGAGGATCGCGATCGGTAACCGAGAGCCGAATCAAACCGTCCTTCAGGCCGGAGTCAACCGACGTCATCTTTTCCCAGTGTGCGCGCGCCGAAGAAACATAGCGCTTGTGGTACTCCGCTTGAAGTTGGAAGCGCTCCACCATCGCGTATTCTGTCGTGCGGCTTTTCAGCAGCGCTGCCTGCGTGTCATTTGGATTCTTCATGCCCAGTCCGCCGCCCATCGACGCCAGTGCTCCCAGGTTGCCCAACTGCGCCAGCATGGCGGCGCTCGATGAGCTGCCTTGCGGAGGCATGATCGCGACCGTCGCGCTGTAGAGATTCGGCAACAAAATCGTCACCACCGACACGAGCAGAATCAATGCAGCAGTCTCCGCGACCACCAACTTCCTGCGGCGCAGCGCCATATGAAGCAGCGACCGGAGCGCCGGGCTGAGCTTTGCATTGTTGGCGGCGGCAGGTTTTTGCATTTCCGTTGGCACGTATGCTTTTCTCCTAGGTCGATCGCAGCGGGTTGAATGCGCTTCTTCCCGGTCAGGAAGATCGAGTTTGTCACCTGATGACGGGTTCGAAAGCTGGGCCTAGATTACCGGTGGGCGAGAGTGACTCTAACGATGAAATGCCGCCGATTGATGTGCGGATTTCAATTATGGGAAATTCCTCAGTAAGAGTCTGGAATCGGGAAGACGGGAAAGACAGCCCACATTTTTCGCGGTGCACTTCAATTGCGATGCGGGAAAATTGATCCGCATATGAGAAACAATTCATTACCGAGCTCAACCCGGCTTTATCTATTTTTTGGGGGGCTGGCTGCTACAGCGGCCTTGATCTTTTGCCCATGGACTCTTCGTGCGCAATGCTCGGACGATACAGATTCGAATTCCCTCACTTGCCCGGTGGGGGATCCCGGCAATTCGTCGACTCACACGCAGGAAGCTCCGGCTGTCTTTAATCTTTCCGGACCAGTCCAGAGTCAGCCACGCGCCGACCTTTCCAGTGAAGCCTCGGCAGTTGACAGCCTCGCTGCAGGCTCAAGCTATACGGAACGGCCTCCGCGAGAAGGGCTCGATTTGTCGGGCTCCCGTGGCCTGCCCGCAGAACAGCCCACGGAATTTCAGCGCTTCGTGACAGCAACCACTGGTCAGAAGCTGCCCATCTACGGAATGGGATTGTTTACCGACCGGCAGGTCACATTCGCGCCGGTGAACAATGCTCCATCTCCGGCCGATCTGCTACTGGGCGCCGGGGATGAACTTCAAATTCGTATTTGGGGCCAGGTTAACTTCAGCGCCAATCTGCGCATCAGCCGCCGGCGCGATATCTACCTGCCCAAAGTCGGAGCTGTCCACGTAGCGGGCTTGACCGTTGCCGCGGCGCAGGATCATCTTCGCCAGGCGATGGACCGCATCTATCGGAATTTCGAGCTGACGTTAGATCTCGGCGAGATTCATTCCATTCAGATCTACATTACTGGCGCGGCGCGGCAGCCGGGGGAATACACGGTCAGCGCGCTCAGCACCCTGGTTGATGCGGTGTTCTCGAGCGGCGGACCTTCGTCTACCGGCTCCATGCGGCACATGCAGCTCAAACGGGAGGGTAAGGTCGTGACAGACTTCGATCTTTATGAACTGCTGATCAAGGGAGACAAAACGGGCGATGTGCAACTGCAGCCGGGCGACGTGCTCTACATCCAGCCCGCGGGGCCACAGGTTGCATTGCTGGGCAGCGTGCGCCAACCGGGCATTTTAGAGTTGCGCGAGGAAGAGACGCTTGGCGGTCTGCTCGACGCCGCCGGGGGCACGACGGCTATGGCGGCAAGCTCGCGTATCTCGATCGACCGCATAGCGGATCATGCACAGCGCATTGCCTTCGAGCTTGCGGACAATGCGGAGGGACTGGCGGCGAAGTTGGCCGATGGCGACATTGTGCGCGTCGATGCGATCACTTCAAATTATCGCGACACCATTACGCGGCGGGGATCAGTCGCCAATCCGGGCCATTTTCGCTGGCGCGAGGGGATGCGCCTGAGCGATCTCATCCCCGATCGCGATTACTGCTGTCGCGCGGTTATTGGTGGCGCCGTACACAACTGGGACTTCCCGCACCGGAGTTTACCGCAGCAGCCGATGAAGAACCCTCGGCTGGCTACGCTCCGGGTAATGCACAACATAGCGGAAACCGCCCGATTGCAAGCAGCCTCAAGGCCGTGAATGACGGCCCAAACCAGGGCGCGGCGGCCCCGGTTGCCGCACTGCCCAGCCCCAGCGGCGAGACCGATTGGGACTACGCCGTTATCGAGCGGCTCGATCGATCGACGATGACGACTTCGCTGATCCCCTTCAATTTGGGGAAGCTGGTGCTCGATCACGATGCCTCACAGGATCTCGCTCTCCAGCCGGGCGATGCCGTCACAATCTTCTCGCGCAAGGATCTTGAGTTGCCGGTCGATCGCCGAACCAAATACGTTCGCCTCCAAGGAGAAATTGTCAATGCCGGTGTTTACAGTGTATCCCCCGGAGAAACCCTGCAATCGCTCGTGGAGCGCGCCGGCTGACTGACGCCGAAAGCCTATCTCTACGGCGCCGATTTCACGCGCAAGAGCACTCAGGAACTCGAGCAGCAACGGCTGGACGAGTATGCCGATCACCTCGAACATCTCGTCGAGCGGACTGCGATCTCGAGCATGGAGGGTCAAACGGGGCAAAGCGGCGGCGAAAACGGGACGCAAAGTCCCGTGATGTCGGCAAACCAGAGCCTGGTGTCGCGCCTGCGTCAGTCGCGGGCGACGGGACGGATCGTGCTCAACCTAGCCCCCTCCAGCGATAGCGTCAGCAGCTTTCCGGAAATGATTCTGGAAGATGGGGACCGGCTTGTGATTCCATCTCGACCTGCGACGATTCAAGTTATCGGTGCGGTCTTCAATCAGAACGCATTCCTCTTCGAGAAGGGCGCCACGGTGGGCAGCTATTTACTCCTTGCGGGAGGACCCGCAAGCGAAGCGGACCGCAATCAAATCTTCGTCTTGCGTGCTGACGGTTCGGTTGTGCATCGCAGCAACGGGGTTTCAATCTTCGAGGCTTCGGCATTGGACGATGTTCGACTGTATCCCGGCGACACCATCGTTGTGCCAGAGAAGATGATCAGGCCTTCCGGATTGAGGGCGCTCGCGAACTGGACGCAGGTGATGTCTCAATTGACCTTGAGCGCCGTCGCACTCGATGTGGTCAAATGACCGCCTCGCGAATTTAAGAGATCTCTCATAATTCGCCCTTCAAAACCACACCATGATTGCCACGAAGCTGGGTACGCCTTCAGGCGGCGAGTTCCAGCGACAGATTCACGGCGCGAATGCTGCGCCGGCAAGTGCTGCATCGGCAAATGCTCCGCCGGTCGTCCGACTCCCTGCTCCTGACCAGCAACGCTTGTGAATTTCTTAATAGAGGTTGACTCATGCAGTCTGTTGACGGCCGTCGGGACCGGGAACTCGCTTTTTCTTCGGTTCCTACTTCGATTCCCCGGAACCTTGTTCCTCTCAGTCCGCGCAGTGCGGAGCCTTCTGTTGACGCGGAGCCTGCTCTCGAATTGAGACCGGATTCTCCGTTTGCAAGTGAATGGAGCATCTCGCTGGCCAAGCGCTTCTTCGACACCGGCGTTGCGCTGGTGGCGCTGATATTTCTTGCGTTGCCGATGATGGCCATCGCGATCCTGATCCGCCTGTCTTCGCGAGGCCCCTCGCTCTTTGTTCAGTCTCGCGTGGGCCGCTGGGGAAAGCTCTTTCCGATTTACAAATTTCGCAGCATGGTAACTTGCTCCGGCACTTGGTCAGGTCCCACCCACACGCGCAAAGGCGACAACCGCATCACGGTCATTGGCCGCATCCTTCGCAGGCTCAAGCTCGATGAACTGCCGCAGTTTTACAATGTTCTTCGCGGGGATATGAGCCTCGTTGGGCCACGTCCAAAGCTGCCGCAACACGCTGCCACTCTAGACATGCCGTTTCGCCCCGGAATTACGGGCGCGGCCACCCTTGCCTTCCGCAGGGAAGAGGAAATGCTGCGCCATATCCATCCGTCTCTCCTCGACGATTTTTACAACCGGCACATCCGCCCTATGAAGGCGCTCATCGATGTCGACTACATGGCTCATGCGACCCTTCTGTCGGACATGCGCATCGTTGCGGAAACATTCATGGCCTGCATCACGCCCGCTACGGATCGCGAGCTTGCTGTCATCTGCCAAGGCGGCGAACAGCGCAATCTTGATCCGCCGGCCTCGTTTTACGCGAACAAGGATCAATCGCTCGAAGAGATCTAATCGTCGACTTCAGATTTTCTTATGAGATCCCCCTCAGCCGCCTCGCAGATTCATCTCGCATGCGTGCTCTTTGGTCTGGCGTGGCCGCTTTTGCGTGCCTTAACGGCCAGCAGGAAAATCGGCGATTAATTATTCCTCCTCCCGTGAGCTGCCCGCGCCAGATCTCCCTGTTCCGGCAGGCCGCGGAGAATATGGTGGCCACGCCTGCTGTTTCAGTTATATTTGCTGGGTAGCGTTATCGCGCTGCGATCGCGCACATAACCAGTCATGCGGTAATCCAGATGGGTTTGGCAAGTTTCTTGAAATGCGCGCACTTTGAAACGCTGAGGGGTAAACCGTGAAACGAATGGCTCATGTTGTTGCATTCATCGTAGTTGTGGCAATGGCAATTCCTGCCATTGCAAAGGGAGAAGCGAAGATGGCAGTTTTTGGAACGACACCGGACGGAGTTTCCGTTCCGATCTACACGCTGTCCAGTGGGCAGATTGAAGTGAGAGTGACAGCCTACGGGGCGCACCTGGTGAGCGTAAAGGCGCCGGATCGCACGGGAAAGCCGGCGGACGTTGTGCTGGGATACGATTCGCTCGCAGGTTACCTGGCCGATAACAAGACCTACCTGGGCGGCATTGTGGGGCGCTACGGAAACCGCATCGCCGGCGGTAAGTTCACGCTGGACGGAAAAACCTACCAGATTCCTTTGAACGAGCCCACCAACGCGCTGCACGGCGGCCCCAAGGGATTCAATCAATACGTGTGGAAGTCCGAGGAGATACCCGGCGGCGTCGAGTTCACTCTCGTTAGCCCTGACGGCGACATGGGATTTCCTGGAACGCTGACTGCGAAGGTGCGCTATACGCTGAAAGGCGACACACTGCGCATCGACTATTCTGCGACCAGCGATAAGCCCACCGTGGTGAACCTGACCAATCATGCGTACTACAACCTGCATGGCGACGACAAAGGCAATATCCTTGACCTGAGGTTGGAGCTTAACGCCGACCGGTTCACGCCTGTAGACAAAACGCTGATCCCAACCGGCGAATTGGCTCCGGTGGCCGGTACGCCGCTGGATTTTAGGAAGCCGGAGGTGATAGGAGCCCGCATCGATGCGGACAATGCTCAACTCAAGATCGCCGGTGGCTATGACCATAACTGGGTTGTGAACGGCAAGCCTGGAACGCTGCGACTGGCGGCGATTGTCACCGATCCGGTGAGCGGGCGCAAGCTGACGGTCGAAACGACGGAGCCAGGCGTGCAGTTCTACTCAGGCAACTTTCTGGATGGATCGTTTACCGGCCGTCACGGCGTGAAATACACCAAGCACTCCGGCCTGTGCCTTGAGACGCAGCATTTTCCCGATTCGCCGAACCATCCGGATTTTCCGACGACGACGTTGAAGCCGGGCGAGACAATGCATTCGACGACGACGCTCACTTTTGGCGTGGTGAAGTAAGCCCGCTGAGTTTGCATCCAACAAAAACGCCGCCGCGAGTTCGCTATCTTGCGGCGGTTTGCTTTTTGAGCCAGCCCAGGCCTTCCGACGTGTCGGCCGCGGGAATGTACTCGCAGCCAATCCAGCCCTCGTAGCCCAGCGCATCGATCAGGTCGAAAAGATAGCTGTAGTTCACTTCGCCGGTGTCAGGCTCGTGGCGTTCCGGCACCCCGGCGATCTGGAAATGGCCCACGCGGGTCTGCTTTGCATCCGCGAGATACTTGCGAATTCTGGTGGCAAGATCACCCTCTTCCACCTGGCAATGAAACAGATCCATCAGAATTTTCAAGTTGGGAGCCCCGACTTCAGTCACGATGGCGTGGGCCTCTTCCTGACGATTGAGAACAAACCCGGGAAGGTTGCGCAGCGCGATCGGCTCGATCAGTAAATCGATGCCAGCCGCGTATGCCCGCTCCGCGGCCCAGGCGAGATTTGCGGTGTAGACACCAAGAACATGTGCATGATCCGTTCCTTTGGGAGCAATGCCCGCCATCGCATGTATCCGCGGGCATTCGAGTGCGAGCGCGTACTCGAGAGCGCGCAGAAATCCGTCACGAAATTCCTGCTCGCGGCCGGGCAATGCCGCGATGCCGCGCTCGCCAGCCTTCCAGTCGCCGGGAGGGGAATTGAAAAGCACCTGGCGCAGGCCGTGTTCTTTGAGGAGCGCAGCCAGCGTTGCCGCGGGATATTCGTACGGAAAAAGATACTCGACGGCCGTGAAGCCATCGCGCGCAGCGGCGCCAAATCGAGCCAGGAAGCTATGCTCGGTGTACATCATTGTCAAGTTGGCGGCAAAACGAAGCATGGCGTTGACTCCATTGATTGGTCGCTGCTGAATCACTATTGCATGTTCGGGTGTTGCTGGGCGGCGCACCCTTATTCTCACGCAGAATAAAGAGCCGCAACTTCGTAATCCACGATCGAAGGAATCGTGAACTCGACAACGTCGCCCGTGACGTGGAAGGGAATGTCGCGCTCGGCTCGCAGCAGTTCGGCGCGAGTGACGCGATGGCCCGCGGGAAGCTTGAAGCGAACCTTTTGCGGACCGATGGGATAAAACTCGCTGAACCATCCGTGATGCGCGTTTGGATTTGTGTAGTTCAAAACGTGCACGGCAAAACCAGGCTCCGTCTCCCATGCAAAAATCTCGACCAGCCCCTTGCCCTCTACACTCACCGGAGCCGGCGCGCCAGCCACCCATCGAATTGTGTTTACGAGCAGGCGGCTGAGGTCGGTTTGGCCTGAGAGCCACATCGTCGGCTCGATGTCGCCGGGGAAGTAGGCCAGGCGGCTTGCGCCACTCTCGCGCAGCACTATGGCGGGCTCATCGGTGCGCGGAATGGGCGGGTACGAAAGCTCCGGCGGATACGCCGTGTAACCTGGCACGACGGTGAGCACTGGATTATCGACCGGCTTCAGCGGCAAGCGAAACTCAGCGCCCGCGATCCAGTGCGTATCGGCGAAGCCATCGAGAATCGGGTGCGGACGCTCGATGCGCGCCATATAGGGATTTGCGTTTCCCAGCCGGCCGATCACCGGCCCTGCCGCGTGGATGCCGAAGACATCGGCCAGCCCGAAGTCCGCGCGGCGCTCATTGCGCTCGTTGTACATGCTGGTCTCGAATGTCGCCAGCAGCGATCCGCCCTGGTTTACATACTCGCGCAACTGCTGGCACTGCGCGCCGCTGAGCAGTGCGGTGTTGGGCAGAATGATTGCCGTGTATTTCTTGATCCGCTCCAACTGCAGGCGATCTTCGTGGACGAAGTCGAAGAGAAATCTGCCTTCGAGCAGCGCGGAATACATCGCATCCATCCATTGCTGCATCGTCACGTCGCGCGGCGGCTTATAGAAAAGCCCCGTCCGCTGCCCCATTACAACGCCGATGTTGGCGATGGTGCGCTTGTTCACCCAATGCGCGTCGTGCCGCGCCGTCCACTGGAAATAATCGCGGCAGATCTTTTCCCAGCGAAGATCTTCGCCGAGGCCATTCTCTCCGCCGACGACGTGAAAGTAAGGAACCATGCCGCTGGCCAGTGTCTGGCTGGTCCAGATGACGGCTTCGGCAGCCGACTTGGTCACCTCACGCCACCGAATCGGCCCGGTCGTGTACGCGCCCGTCAGATTGGTTGCCATCTTGCCGTCGAGCACGGCATTGCATACGCGCCCCTGCTGCGCCGCGCCCCAAACCGGCGCATCTCCCCTGTTGCGGCCCTGGTTGTCGCCCTGAAACCACTCGCAGAACTCGCCCAGCTTCGCCAGATTCGGAGTGGCATGTGCGCCGCCGCCCATATTGTTGATGTAGAAGCTCAGGGCTTTTTTGTCTTTTGCGATCGAATCGTACAGCTTCCACAGCGCCGTGAACCGCTCGTTGAATTTGTCCCAATAGGCCGGAGTCTTTGCGGGTGGCAATTGCCGGCACTGGTTGCAGTAGCAGACCGGCAAAGTAAACGACGGCCAACCATTCGTGTAGTGCGCATCCATATCGTAGCGAGAGTTGACTTCGCGCACGACGGCGGGAAAATAGTCGGTCATGTACGTCGTAAACATGCAGGTTTGGAAAAGCTCAGGAGCCTCAGCCGAAGCCAGTGGATGCCCTTGCTCATCGCGCATGAACCATTCGGGGTGCGCGGCCAGCGCGTCTCCCCAATTCAGGTCGGGGCTATAGCGCGCGACGGTGCGCAGCCCGCGCTTTTTCGCCGCGTCGTTCAGATCGCCGGTGAAGTCGCGCCCGTTTAGGTATTTTGCGGGTCGATGGAAGGGAACTTTGCTCGGATAAAACGCAACAATCCCGGTCACGCTGACAAAGACCGCGCCAACCTTGGCGCGGACCCAATAGTCGGCCCACGCTTCGATGTCGAAAACCGCGGGATCGTGCTCCGTGAAGTTTGTCTGGCCAATACGCCGCAGCGTTTTTTGCCAGGGCACGCCGTCCGCGGACGGCTGCGAAGCAGAAGTGCTTGTTCCTGGCGTCGATACGGATGGACTCATGGCGAAGGATTCCCCCGCGCGGACCAGTGGCACAGTTGCCGCGGCGGTTTTCAGAAATCTGCGCCGATCGAAAGTGAACATGGGCTGACCATGACCTCCGTTGCGATCCTAGTGAGCGATCAATTCTCGAAAAGACATGCCAGGCCGCGCTACTTTCCGCGCGTATTCAATTCGCCCAGCACTTTCTTCAGATCGTCGAGCTTCTGTCCGGCGTCGGCAAGTTTGCCTTCAGAGGTCAGCCGCTGATAATCGGCAAAGTCCTGGCTTGCCTGGCTGATGAGCGCGCTAGGGCTCGTTCCGGTTTGCGCTGTGGCCGGAGGTGCGGTTGCCCCGGTCCCCGCTCCCGTGCTGGCTCCTGTCGATAATGACGACGGTTCGCCGTTCGTGAGCGACGGCGCCTCCGATCCGAAGAGCGAACTTAATGCGGCCTCAAAGGTCGGGCCGTAAGCGAGTCGATCCTGCAGCGCCAGCACGACGAGGCGCAACTCCGGCATCGGGCTCTGTTGCGCTTGCAGGTAGATCGGCTCTGCGTAGAGAAGCGCCTGCCCGCACGGAATCACGAGCAGGCTGCCGCGGATTACATGCGATCCTTGCTGGTTCCACAGCGTGAGTTGGCCGGAGAGCTGCGCGTTCTGGTCGATGCGCGCTTCGATCTGCTGCGGGCCATCGACGAGGCGCGTCTTGGGAAAATCAAAGACCACGGCTTTGCCGTAATTTGCGCCGTCGCTGCGCGCGGCAATCCAGCCGATCAGGTTATTACGGTTGGTTGGCGTGAAGGGCAGAATCTCAACGAACTCCAGGCCGCCCGATTCACCGGGTAAGGTCATCAGCACAAAGTTCGGCTGCATCTCCTGTGCCGATTGATCGCCCTGATTCGATCCGGTCTGCGTGGCCACGCTCCATTGGTCCTCCCGGTTATAAAAAACCTCGGGATCGGTCATGTGATAGAGGGCGTATTGATCGGCCTGCAGGCTCAGCAGCGTCTCCGGATAGCGAACGTGCGCGCGCAGCCACGCAGGCATGACGGATTCATCCTTGAACAATCCGGGAAAAATGCCGCGCCATGCAGCCAGTATCGGGTCGTCCTTGTCGAACACATAGAGCGTGACCGTGCCGTCGTACGCGTCGACCACGGCTTTGACGCTGTTGCGGATGTAGTTGACGGAATCGTTTCCGAGCGTCGACGGCGCCGAGTAAGGATAACTTGACGAAGAAGTGTAGCCGTCGATGATCCATGAAAGACGTCCATCCGCGCCGACCACAATATACGGATCGTGATCGAAGGTCAGGAATGGCGCCAGCGTAGAAACGCGCGCAACAACATTGCGCCGCATCAGCAGGCGGCTATCGGCAGTGATGTCATCGCTGAATGGAACCTTGGTCAGGTCGCCGCGATCAAAGGCCAGCAGCGCCCGGCGCAAGAATCCTCCCATTTCGATTCCGCCCGTGCCCTCATACGAAGAAAGATTGTTGCTTTGCCCTTGCGGATAGTTGAATTCCTGCTGGTGCGTCTTCACATATACATCGCTGTCGGTCAGCTCGCCGAAGTAAATCTCCGGTCGCGTAACGCTCAAGCCCGGCACGGTGCTCTGTACCGGCATGTTGCTCAGGTAAAGAATCGGCAACCCTTCCGGCGAAAAGCCATTTACCGGATTCATAGTGATGCCGTAACCGTGCGTGTAGATAAGCTTGTCGTTGATCCAGTTCCGGCTGCTCTCGGGCAACTTGTCGAGATTCAGCTCGCGCACTGCCAGCATTACCTCGCGCAGGGAGCCGTTGATCTTATAGCGGTCGATATCGATGCCGGGAAAATCGTAGTAAGTGCGAATCTCCTGCACCTGGCGCAGCGTGTCCTGGAGCGCGCTCACATCCCACAGGCGGATGTTTTCGAGCGTGGCCTGATTGTGTTCCGGATCGACGGCGGCGACCGTTGTTTCCGCGGGGAACTCCTGCTGCGCAAAGCTGTCCAGCCCGTATGCCTGTCGCGTTCCGGCAATGTTATTCGCGATGTAAGGCCGCTCTTTGTCGAGCTGGTTTGGCTTAACGATGAAGGTGTCCACATACCATCCGGCGACCCCGGCCACCACGAAGCAAGCGACCGCAGGAGCCACAGCGGCAAGCAGCCAGCGCGCTCGCGGCTGGATCGCTCCGGCGGCGAACGCGATCACCGCGCCCAATGCCAACGCAATGCTGATAAACAACATTCCGATGAGCGTGATGTGCGCATCGGTGTAGGTCACGCCGTCGAAGATTGTGTGCTCCTCAAAGAGCAAATCGAAACGGCCAACGTACTCGCGAATGGCCAGCGCGAAAAGCAGAAAGCCGGCAGCGATCGAGACTCCGCGCCAGGGCAGGGAATTAACGCTGCCTAAGCGGCCGCCAAGCGCGCGCCCGCCGCCCGCGGCGATCAGGAAGAGCACGGAGAGAACGCACACCAGCACCGCCAGCGTCAGCAGCCATCCGGCCATCATCTGCAAAGCTGGCAGCGTGAATAGATAAAAGCCGAGCGGGCGGTTAAAGATGGGATCGGCCAAGGTCGCGGTGTGCGGCGCGTCCCAGTAGAGAGCCAGTGTCGGCCACTGCGCCTCCATCGCAAAGCCGGTTGCGACCGAGATCAACAGCGCGGCAATGACCCCGATGATATGGAGGAACTTCGCCACCGGAAGCTCAACCGGCTTGCCGGCGAAGAAAATCGTGTGCGTATCGGGCAGGTCCCCGGCATGGCTGTGCCGCAGCGCGAGAAACGCGCCGAACAAAATCAGGAACGTGAGCGCAGCGAACACCGCAAACGTTCCCCACTCGAGGCCAAAGCTCTTCCAAAAGACGGTTGCGAAGCCGAGCGAGCGGAACCAGAGCAGGTCAACCCAGTAGGAGATGGCGGTGCGGCCACCGATAAAGATCAAAATGATAACCGCAAGGAAGAGATAAACCGCCAGGCGCGGACGCTGCTGTTTGCCACCCATCGGCCAATCGATTGTTTCGGGCATTTTCCACCCCACTCAGGCGACAAGTGCGCTCTGAGTTACCCAAGAATTGTACAGCGGTGGAGCAGGGTTGTTGTTGCGGGATTCCGGCGATGTTAACATTTGACGCAGACAGGAAGGACCCTGCTTCGATGAGCGAAATCATCTTTGAGGTGCGTGAGGACGAGGTCGACGGCGGCTACATCGCTACCGCATTGGGATACGGCATCCATACCCAAGGGGAAACCGTCGAGGAACTGCGCGCGATGGTCAAAGACGCTGTCAGGTGCTACTTCGATGAGTCCACGCAGTCGCCCAAAATTATCCGCCATCATTTCGTGCGCGACGAAGTCCTGGTCCAGTGAAGCTTTCGCGCAACGTTAAGCGTTGACGTACTGATCGAGACGCTGAAAATTGTGATGAGTTCGCAAAGGCTGCAGCAGGTGAATCGAAAGCGGCCGCAGGCGAATCGTGTTCAGATCAGCTCGGAGCGGCCAGTGATGCTCAGCTCTTTCACAATTTTGCCCACATCCTGAGAGTGGTCGCGGTGTGCAATCAGCAGCGCGTCTTCGGTGTCTACAACCACCAGGTTCTCCACGCCGACCAGCGCGACAAATTTCTTAGGGCTGAATACATAGTTGTCGCTGGCTTCAATGGAGATGTGCCCCGTGGAATCGGCCACGTTACCTTCGGCATCGCCGCGCAGCCGCGTTTCCACCTGGTACTCGTAGAGCGAGGCCCAGGAGCCGAGGTCGTTCCAGTTGAATTCCGCGGGAATGCAATACAGATGAGAGAGGTGCTCGCCCTTGGCCGATCGCGGCTCAAGCACTGCGTAGTCAACAGAAATGTTTTCACACTTGGGATAAGCTTCGCGGAATATCTCGTCGAACTGAGGCGTGCCCCAGGCGGCGGCGATTGCCTCAAGCAGCGGAGCCGTTTCCGGCAGATGCTCGCGGACTGCGTTGGCCAGCGTCCGAGCCGACCAGAGAAACATGCCAGAGTTCCAGTAATAGTTTCCCGCGGCCACAAACTCTTCAGCGCGATTCTGGTTCGGCTTTTCGATGAAGCGGCGCACGTGCAGCGCGGAGTCGTCCTTAGTCAGGTCGCCGGTTTCGATATATCCATATCCGGTTTCGGCGCGGAACGGCTCGATGCCCAACACCACAATGTTCTCGCCGACGGCAGCGGCGGCGATGCCCTTTTGCAGCGCCTTCAGAAAACGCGGCTCGTCGGCAATCACATGGTCGGAAGGAAACACGCCCAGCACGGCATTGGGGTTTTCGCGCTCGATGAGAAATGCGGCCAGACCGCAGGCTGGAGCGGTGTTGCGCGCCACCGGCTCCTGGACAATTTGCGCGGCGGGAAGGCCCGGCAACTGGTCAGCAATCTCGCGAGCCAAGTACTCATTGGTGATGATCCAGGTCTTTTCCAGGCCAGCCAGCGGCTTGAGCCGCTCCACAGTCTGCTGAATCATGGAGCGCTCGCCGTCCAGCGCAAGAACCTGCTTGGCGTGGGCGCGACGCGAGCGCGGCCAGAATCGCGTGCCGCTGCCACCGGCCAGTATCACGGGACGAAAATCGATTTGGTCTAACATTCGAAGAACCATCGTACTCGACGGCAACAACGTTTGCCCATAGAGGAGCGAATAAATTTCCGACCAGGTGTTGCGCAAGCCCGTTTATTTGCCACATTGAGGGAAGCGCCCGGCTCGCCCGACCCACTCAGGCCGATTTCACCGTTCGCCGCCAATTAAACGACTGGCGTAAGCTATCAGGAATGCAATTTATACGTCAGGGTTCCATCCATCTGGGCCGCATTGCGGGAATCGATCTCTACCTGCACTGGTCCTGGTTTGTCATAGCGGTCATTGAAATTGGCAGCCGCCAGGACAGATACACGTCTTTGGTTTGGAGCCTTCTGGAGTACCTGGCGCTCTTCGCCATCGTGCTTCTGCACGAATTCGGCCACGCGCTGGCCTGCCGCCAGGTTGGTGGAACCGTGGATCGCATCATGCTCTGGCCGCTGGGCGGCGTTGCCTATGTGAATCCGCCCCAAAGACCAGGTGCCACGCTCTGGAGCCTTGCTGCCGGGCCGTTGGTCAACGTGGCGCTCTCGCCGATATTTGGCGCAGCACTCTTGGTCGCGCGATCACTCGGCTGGGCGCAGACCATGCCCGACGCCTACCACTTTCTATGGATGGTTTTGTTTATCGACGTCGGCCTTTTCGTCTTCAACATTCTGCCCATCTATCCGCTCGACGGCGGGCAGATCCTTCGCTCACTTCTTTGGTTCTTCATGGGGCGAGCGCGCAGTCTCTACGTCGCCACCATTCTTGGATTTGTGGGTGCGGCGGGGTTGGTGGGTCTCGCACTGTGGATGCGCTCCACCTGGTCATTGCTGATTGCCGCTTACATGTTGATGAGCTGCTGGAGCGGATTCAAGAGCGCGCGAGCCCTGATTCTTCTGGAAAAACAGCCGCGCCGCGAGGGCTTTGCTTGCCCCAGTTGCAGGGCAATACCGAGCGTTGGTCCTTTCTGGAAATGCGCGCAATGCAGCCGTAACTTCGACACGTTCGAGGCGGGGGCAGTTTGCCCCTACTGCGGAGCTCAATTTCCCAACACAATGTGCGGCGAGTGCCAAAAACTTCATCCCATCGGCGAGTGGGCGGTCGCCGCGCACGCAAACCACGCCGAAGCAATCAGCGCTTCGGTAGCGGATCGCTAGAGCTGGTTGCATCAATTGTTCGGAAGCGGGGAACGACGTCCCTCAGGGGCTGAACAGGCTGCGGAAAAAGGCTTCTTTACGTTGGTATTGGGTTCCGGTGAAGCGCATTTTCTCGTTTTGAGCCTGTTCGGCATTGG
>Ga0208357_1000070_pt1 | contig 74161 bp, 74 predicted proteins | sample NGESurdeep092012_6_FD_184487 | JGI IMG/M metagenome (GOLD analysis project Ga0208357, IMG submission 184487) | Arctic peat soil microbial communities from Barrow, Alaska - NGEE Surface sample F52-2 deep-092012 (SPAdes) | ecosystem: Environmental > Terrestrial > Soil > Wetlands > Peat ...
CGGTGGAGCTAGGGCGATCGCGCCAGCGATCGTGCGACCCCAGCGCCGAGCGAGCCTGCGAGCGAGGGTTGGCGGTGGAGCTAGGGCGATCGCGCCAGCCACCGTTGTCGGTCCCTGAGCGTAGTCAACCATTACAGAAGGGCAGCCACCGAAGTCTTCCTGCGCAGGACGCACCCGTTGCCCGGCCTGGGCTGACGCATCTGCCACCACTCCTGGCTCAACCCGTCGCAGGACACGAAGGCGACGTTTTCCGCGTGCAAAGTGGATGTCTGTTTTCGCTGTTTCAAGTGCGCCTTATACAAGGCACATCTGAAACAGCGAAAACAGACATATCGAATCCTGGCGCGCCACGGGAACAGGCACTTCGGCCGCGCTCGGCGACCGTGCGCCCCGGCGCATTGCCCCTGTGCCAGGCGCGCCCACCGTGCGAACATTATGTCGTGAGCACGATCGAACTTTACGGCGGCACGGCGAAGGCGTTCGCCGATGTCGTCGCACGCATCCGCGACGATCAATGGGAACTGCCCGGCCTCGGCCTCTGGACCGTGCGCTCACTGGTCGGCCACACCTCACGCGCGGTGCAGACCGTGATCGACTACCTCGCGCTCGACGAGCCGGACACCATCAGCATCGCGACCGCTGAACAGTACTACGCGCACGTGACCCCGGATGCCGCTGCCTCCGCCGCCGTCGCCCGCCGCGGCATCGAGAGCGGACTCGCACTCGGCGACGATCCGGTGCGGACGATTATTGCGGCCAACAAGCGCGTGCTCGTGCGGCTCGGCGAGCAGAGACTCGATCGGCGCGTCGCCGTGCGCGGCGGTAATATGCCGCTTCAGGAATACTTACGCACGCGGCTGTTCGAACTCGTGGTACACACCATGGACGTTGAGCGGGCGACGCGAATTCGCCCCGCATTCCCGGAGGGTGCTGTACGAGACTGCGCCCGCCTGGCCGCCGGTATCGCCGCAGACGCCGGCCGCGGAGAGGACCTGCTGCTCGCAATGACCGGGCGCGCCGAGCTGCCGGAGCACTTCAGCATCGTGTGACGTCGGCCCGCCAACGTCGGCCCGTAGCGCCCGCCTTCGCTAGCCGACGAGATCGTGCCGCACGACGATCGCCTCGCGATCCGGGCCGACGCCGATCGCCGAGATACGGGAGCCACTCAGCAGCTCAAGGGCGACGACGTAGTCCTGGGCGTTCTGCGGCAGGTCTTCGAACCGTCGCACGCCGGTGATGTCTTCCGTCCAGCCGGGGAACTCCTGGTAGATCGGAACCGCGTGGTGAAAGTCGCTCTGGGACGCCGGCATCTCGTCGTACCGCGCTCCCTCGACGTCGTAGGCGATACAGACCGGAATGGTCTCAAGCCCGGTGAGTGTGTCGAGCTTCGTGAGCACGAAGTCCGTCACGCCGTTGATGCGGGTCGCGTAACGAGCGATCAACGCGTCATACCAGCCGGTGCGGCGCGGGCGGCCTGTGACCGTGCCGAACTCTGCGCCGACCTGGCGCAGCCACTCGCCTTGCTCGTCGAACAGTTCGGTCGGGAACGGGCCGGCACCAACACGGGTCGTGTACGCCTTGACAATGCCGATCACCCTGCTGATCCGCGCCGGTCCGATGCCCGCACCGATCGCCGCGCCTCCGGCTGTCGATGACGAGGAGGTGACGAACGGATAGGTGCCGTGGTCGACATCCAGCATCGTGGCCTGGCCGGCCTCGAACAGCACATTCTTGTCGGCATCCAGCGCCTGGTTGATCAGCAAGCTGGTGTCCGCGACCATCGGGCGCAGCCGTTCGGCGTAGCTGAGCAGATCGTCGACGATCTCGTCGACTGTGAACGCGCGCCGATTGTAGAGCTTGACGAGCAGGTGGTTCTTCTGGTCGAGAGCGCCCTCGACCTTCTGGCGCAGGATGTTCTCGTCGAACAGGTCCTGGATGCGGATGCCGACCCGGTTGATCTTGTCGGCATAGGCCGGCCCAATGCCGCGACCGGTCGTTCCGATCTGCCGCTTGCCGAGGAAGCGTTCGGTGACCTTGTCGAGGGTGCGGTGATATTGCGTGATTACGTGCGCGTTGGAGGAGACCTTGAGACGCGAGACATCCACTCCGCGCGCGACGAGCGCATCCAGTTCTTTGAAGAGGATTTCGATGTCGACGACGACACCGTTGGCGATGATCGGCGTGACGCCCGGGGTCAGAATTCCGGACGGCAACAGGTTCAGCGCGTACTTTTCGGTGCCGATCACGACGGTGTGGCCGGCGTTGTTGCCGCCGTTGAACTTGACGACGTAGTCGATGCGGCTGCCCAGAAGGTCCGTCGCTTTGCCTTTGCCCTCGTCGCCCCACTGGGCGCCGATGATGACTATTGCCGGCATGATGCTCCTCACGGTCAGGTACCTGGCCGGACCGGGCCGCTGCCGGTGCACGGCCTAACGACGGGTCCGCCCCATTGTATCGGGCGGCTTCACCTTCGCTGATCGAGCAGCCCGCCTATCGGGTCGGTCGGCGTCCGGGTGGTCGAGTAGCCCGCGAGCGAAGCGAGCAGGCGTATCGAGACCAAGAGACCAAGGCCTGCACTCCCGCACGCTAGTCTGAACCTCGATCGCTCAACGACTGGAGGATGCAGTGTTCGCAGGACTCACCGGCTGGCACGTGATCTTTCTCCTGTTCATGATCCTTCCGTTCGTGCTGTGGATCATCGCCATCGTGCAAATTGCGCGAACCCCCGCCAGCGGCACTGCGATCGCGGTGTGGATCCTGATCGTGACACTTGTGCCACTGGTCGGCGCGATCCTCTGGTTTGCGATCGGAAGGCGCACGGCGGCCCAGCCGCCGGCCGGCACCGTTCCCTGAGCACGGTCGACGGGCGCGCGCGGCCCGCGCAGGCGGGGATGATCCCGTTGTTGTGATCGCAGTTGCTGCGGTTGAGTATTCGACACGGCTCATATTCGCGAGGACAATCCTCGCGGATCTCATGTTGATGCTACGGAAGCGCCGCGCTCGTTCCTGTGTCAGCGGAAGGACACGCCCATGGTCAGGCGTCAGGTGCAACAATCTTCAGCCTCGGAAACGCCGTTCGATATCTCCGCGCATCCCGCGTCACAAGGGCCAAGCCGTCTATCGCGGCATGGGCGCCGATGAAGAAATCGGGAAGTGCTGCTGTCCGGACTCCGCCACGTCGACGGTAGGACTGATGTGCCTTCGCCGCGAGAAATCCAGCCGCGAACGGAAGTGGTGCACGACGGATGACCGCGAGCGGCAACCGCGCATCGAGTTCTTCAATGCGGTCGTAGCCCATAGACACCTCTGCATAAATGATCGGATTGATGAACACTGCGCCACTACGCAGCGCACTCGCGAGCGCACGCGACGACCATAACTGCCAAACGGGGTCCGCCGTGATCACGTCGAGAAGCACATTCGAGTCGATGAGGAAGCCCGAGGTATCAGTCATCGCCGCCCCGCGTGAGTCGAAGGATCTCATCCGTGCTCAACGCAGTCGTACCGGAACCTCGAAGTTCCTAGACAAGTCGATCCGCGCGATCGGTTCCCCTGCGATGCGTGGCCTTCTTCACGATCACGTCGCCGTCCCGCTCCACGAACTCCACCTGGGTCTCCGGCATCAGCCCGTACTTCTCTCGAATACGCAGGGGAATGGTGACCTGACCCTTGGATGTGACTCGCATGAGGTTATCATAACTCTTACTTCCGGCAGTAATACTTCTGAAAAGAAACAGAGACCCGCCGTCTGCGCACATACAATCTGGATGCCAGCAAGGCTGCGAAAAGGCGCATCTACGGCCGCACATGATGTCACCGAATTCGCGATTGTTGTCCGTGCATGCACACCTGATAGCACGATCTCGGTCAGCGCATCGGTCAGCGGCCAGTTATATGCGATGCACCGGGCACCGGGCGGGATATCGGCTGCCTCCTCGGCATTTCGGCAAACCGCGCAGAATGAGTTCGCCGCTGCGGCTCCGATATGGTGAAGGTAACGGACGACAGCGCACAGCAAGTATTCAAAGAAAACGCTGCCGTGATGCGAGAAACCCGGATGATGCGATCGAACGTAGGCGTGAGGTGCTGATGCAGAGACGACCCCGAGCTGCGCGTCTCGCATGACCGCATCCGATGAGCAAGACGGGCAGCCACCGACCAATCCTGCGCCCGACGAGCAGCCGTCATAGCAGCGCTCGCGGCGCCAGTTCGTGAAAGGTGCTGGCCTGGCCGCGGCCGGAGCGGTCGTCGGGGGCATCGCAGGAGGAGCAATCGGAACTGCGATCGGCGCATCCGCCGGCGCGAGCCACCAGGCATTGCCCGACACCCCACTGTCGCAGACCGGCTTCAGGCGCCTACAACCGCGGGAGAAGCCGGGCTACGACCACCTCGTTGTGGTGATGTTCGAGAACCGGTCGTTCGACAACCTGCTCGGCTACCTCTATGACGAGACGAACCTGCCGAGAGGCGAGCATTTCGACGGACTCGCCTTCGGCGACCACAGCAACATCGATGCGAACGGCAACGAGGTCCCGGCGTATCCGTATGAGGGAGAAACCGACTTCGTCATGCGGCAGCCTGCACCGGATCCGGGCGAAGAATACAACCACGTAAACGTACAACTGTTCAATCACATCGATCCCGCCGTGAACGCAACCCTGCACGGGCACGAAATGCTGCCGCCGTTCAACACGCCGCCGAAAGGCACGAAGGCGACGATGAGCGGTTTCGTGCACGACTACATCAACGACCTCAGCGTGCGGGCAGGCGTCGAGCCCGGTATCGAGGACTACCGCGTCGTGATGGGCGCATTCACACCGCAGCAGCTGCCGGTGTTCTCCACCCTCGCGCAGCAATTCGTGGATCAGTCGGCGTGACAGGTTGCTTCCGTTCCTCATCCGAACATTGGGGTATCACACGCCAATACAAACGTAGCTTCGGCTTAAAAGGTTTCTCGCCGGATGAGTTGTGCCGTGAGCTGAGTTGGTTCGATCGGAGTGTGGCCTATTTCGGTCGCGACGAGCCGAACCATTTCCTCACCTGTTGCCTGGGTGGCGACAGCAGATGTCGTGAATGATGGTGTTACCTGGTGTGCGAGTGGGACTTCCTCACACACCACGACGGGCATCTTGCGGTTCTGAGTAGCTAGTGCGGACATGGCTCCCAGTGCCATGGGAATGGTTGCAACGATCAGTGCATCTACGTCCGTGTTGAGAGCGAGCACGGCATCGGCCGCCGCCTCGAATGTGTACCCGGCGACGATCACGGTGGCACCCCTCGCTCCGATGATGAGTTGCCGCGCGAGCGGGCTGTTTACGTCAGCCACGAGTAGTGCCGGAGAGGTGCTACCGGCTTGTCTCAATGCTTCGATGGCGATACGGGCACTGTGGCTGTGGTCGGTGAGTACGGTGGCGACGCCTTCGACACCGGCCTGTTCAACGCCCGTGACGATCGGCAGTCCTTGCGCCACAAGCTCACTGATCGTTGCCTTGACAGGATCCGTGGAGATGTCGTCTGCAGTGGCGAGGATGATGCCGTCCACGCCCTGGCGAAGCAACTTGCGCAGTACGTCTTCTAGACGCGAAGTGCTGTGGGCAAGGTCGTACAGCACGACGCCCATCCCGCGTCTCTCTGCCGCGCCGGCGACCGCTTGTGCAAGTGAGCCGTGGAATGGCTGTGCGATGTCACCGACAAGCAGCGCGATCATGCCGGTGCGGCCGCTGCGCAGGCCACGAGCGATACTATTCGGAGCGTAGTGGAGAGCGTCGGTGGCCTCCTTTACCCGCTTGAGGATTGCCGGGGATACGCGGTCTGGTTCGTTGAGCACGCGTGAGACGGTTGTTCGCGAGACGCCGGCGCGGCGCGCCACGTCGAGAATCGTCGGGGCCGACGCGGCTGTATTGCGCACGCTGCCGATCATACTGAACACCATTGCTGCGCCTCGGGCCGCCGGTGGGTGGATCTGGCCGCGGCGACGGCTTGGTTGCCGCCCTTGCCTTCGGGCAGGATACTGCTGGACCGAGTGCGGACGGTCTCGCCGACTCGTGGGTGATGTTCTACCTCAAGCACGGTGTCGATATTGAGTGCACCCATCACTATCACACGATCGGTCACGGCAGGGCTGCAAGGAACAGGTCGCGGTACCGGGCACCGTCGACATCGATGACGACCTCAACGTGACCGCGATCGATCGAGGTAACCTCGCTGCCGGAGCCAAGTCCCGAACGCAGATCGACGATCGTCTGACCGCGCGTCTGATTCCCGCTGAGGGCCACCGACACCGGTGCGCGCCGAGTAACTATTCCGCCGGGGTCGATCACCGCGCACACAGCACCGGCATCACCGATCGCCGCCGAGCCCGGAGCGTCGATGCGGGACTCGTCAACAGTCACCTTCGCCAGGTGGGCGAGCAGAGATCCAGCAGCCGCGCGTAGCGGCATCGTTGATTCTTGAAGTGCTGCGATAGTCTGTGCGTCGCAGGTGACACGGTAGAACGGTTCCAGGCCGTACATGGTTGTGGGGATTCCGCTGCGCAAGACGATTTCTGCCGCCTCCGGGTCGTGCCACACGTTGAATTCGGCGGTAGGGGTGGCGTTGCCGAGACCGATGGCGCCACCCATGAAGATAATCCGGCCGATCTTCCCAGACACCTGTGGGTACATGCGTAGCAGGACCGCAATATTCGTCAACGGCGCAAGCCCGATGATCGTCACCGGATCTGGCGCCGCGTCGAGAGTGCGCCACAGCAGTTCGACGGCGTGCAGATTCTGCGGCTTGAGATTGTGTGTGGGGAAATCGATGTCGGCGACGCCGTTGCGGCCGTGCACGTAGCTTGCGTCCTGGGGTGGTTCGATCAGCGGGTACCGCATGCCAGCCGCGACGGGGATTCCTCCTGCACCGGTCAGCGCCAGCACCGAAAGGGTGTTTGCGACGACCTGTTCAAGTTCGACATTCCCGCCGACGCAGGTGATTGCTCGCACGTCCAAGGTGGGGTGGTGTACTGCGAGAATGATGGCAAGGGCGTCGTCGATGCCGGTGTCGACGTCGAGGATGACCGGGATGCTATTCACCCGCGAGCACCGCCTCGGCGTACTCGTCGATGTCGTCGGCGGCGTGATGGACGGTGATTTCGATGCGGTCGAGCACGGTCTCGGGCAGTGCGAACGGGGGTGTGAAGTGTTCGCTGAAGGTACTGCCCGCCACGTGTCCCACATCGAGGCCCCAGAATGAGAGATGCGCAGAGGTGCGTGGGATGCGCCCGCGCTCCATGGTTTTGCCGCCGATCAGGAGGGCCACGTCGGCGGATCCGTCCTCAACAGAACGCAGCTGTAATCCGACCGAGTAGACCGTTTCGGCGGGCAGCGGAGCCGTGATCAGCACACGATCGTCGAGGTGGCTATGTTCGAAGTTCAGCGCACCGTGTGCGAGATAGAGCACGTATCCGCCCTGTGCGTTGCCACTGGACAACAGCACACCGTCGACCGTCGTTGCAAGCGGTGAGAGGTGAACGGTGATGTCGATGTCACGGTTGGAACCGGTGACGGCGCTGGGGTAGGGAACATGTGACTGACCCGGTCGCAGGGTGATCGAGGTCTCCGCATACAGCCCGATCGGGCCGCGCTCTGCGATGAGTTCGCGCAGTGGGCGATCGTCAAGTGGGAATACGTCGTTGCGTCCGGCCTCCCGCCACCAGAGCTGCTGGCATGCGCGCAGTTCTTCTGGTTCTTCAGCGGCCAAATCGTGTGCTTCGGAGAAGTCGTTGCGCGTGTCGTAGAGGCGCCACACGTCGTCTTCGTACCGGGCACCCGACCGGTGGGCGGTGACGGCCTTCCAGCCGCCGTTCCACACGGCGCGGTGTCCGAGGGTTTCCCAGTATTGCGTGTCCCGACCGACCGGCGCCGCCGCATTTGTGATGCTTTCGGCGACGCTCTCCCCGTCCATGCTCGTCTCCGAATCGATATCGAGCAGTTCAAGAAGAGTCGGGGCGATATCGATCGCGTGCACAAACTGCTCCCGCACACCGTGCGCGCGCTCGGGTGCCCCGGGCCAGGAGACGATTAGCGGCGACCGCACACCGCCGAGGTCGACGAACTGCTTGTACTTACGGAACGGCGTATTTCCGGCCATCGCCCACCCTTCCGGATAGTGTGACCCGCCGGTGAGGGTCCCGACCCGGTCCAGGTGCGGTAGCTGCGCGCGGGCGCTGCGATGCACTCCGCTATACGGGGCGTTCGCGTCGACGTCACCGGTCGGGCCGCCCTCACGACTGGCGCCATTGTCGGAGAGAACGAGCACGATTGTGTCCTCGGCCATACCTAACTCGTGCAGTGCGTCGAGGAGTCGACCGATCTGAGCGTCTGCATGCTCGAGAAACCCGGCGAACGCCGCCTGTAAGTGCGCGAACACCTTCTTCTCGTCCGCATCCAACTCATCCCAGGCCAACACGCCCTCGTTGCGTTCCGCAAGCACTGTGCCTTCCGGTACGAGTCCCATCTCGATCTGGCGCTTGAGCCGGTCGATCCGGGTCTGATCCCAGCCCTTGGTGAACACGTCGATGTACTTCTCGATGTACTCTTTCGGCGCTTGGAACGGGGCATGGGTGGCACCGGGCGCGAACTGAAGGAAGAAAGGACTGTCGGGCCGGAACGTCGCATGGTCGCGAACGTAGGCGATGGCATGGTCGGCGAGGTCCTCGCTGAGGTGGTATCCGTCGCGGTTCGGGGTGGGGATCTGGTGGTTGTCTTCATACAGCTCAGGCTCGTACTGATCGGTGCAGCCGTCCAGGAAGCCGTAGTAGCGGTCGAAGCCGCGGGCAAGCGGCCAGTTTTCGTAGGGCCCCGCCGGTGTGACCTCATGTAGCGGGGCGAGGTGCCACTTACCGACCAGATATGAGGCGTAGTTGCTTCCTCTAAGGATCTGCGGCAACAGTTTCACGTCGGGGCGGATGCTGCCGCGAGAATTCGGGAAACCGGTGTCGGTGTCGGCGAGGAAGCGCATCCCGATCGCATGGTGATTACACCCGCTCAGCAGGGCCGCCCGGGTGGGCGAGCACAGCGGAGTGACATGGAAACTGTTATAACGCACACCGGTCGCCGCAAGCCCGTCGAGGTTCGGGGTGGCGATCTCCGAACCGAAGCAGCCGAGATCACTCCACCCCATGTCGTCAAGGATGACCATGAGCACGTTCGGGCGTTTCGAGGAGCGACCTGGTGTGGCCGGCCACCAGGGTGTCGAATCGGCGATGGTCGTGCGCACTTTGCCGTTGAAGGCTGCTCCGCTGTTGCTCATGATGGCTCTTTCCTTGCCTGTTTGGTTATTTGTCGTGGGCACCGAAGCGCGCCTTCACGGTTTGAGTTGCGATGAACGCGGCGACGGCCACGACCAAGATGTATAAAGAAACGGACCAAGTCTTGCCACCCGACCAGGCGGTGAGTGCTTGGGCGATGAGTGGGCCGAGGCCGCCGCCGACGACCGTACCGATCTGGAACCCGAGGGACATTCCCGAGTAGCGGACCTTTGTCGGAAAGTACGCTGCGAACAGTGTGGCCTGGCCGCTGAAGAGCCAGCCGACCAGTACGCCGCCGACGCCCATCGCGAGGAAGAGACCAAATATGCTCCCGGTGCCAATCAGCAGGAACATCGGGAACGCCCACAGGGCAAGGCCTACGAGGCCGATCGAGACGACCCGCTTCTGCCCGATCCGGTCTCCCAACTTTCCCGCGAGCGGAGTGGTGATCAGGTTCGTCACGGAGGAGAAGATGTTGGCAAGCAGCACAATCGTGGGATCTATTCCGAGCACCCCCGACGCGTACCCCAGCACGAATATGCCCTGGATAAAACCGAGAGTCGTGTCGCTCGTGTGGATGAGGATGGCCGCGATGATCTGCTTCGGGTATTGACGGATGACGTCCGATACAGGGCGTTTTGCCTGACGTCGCTCGACCTTGATCCTCGAGAACTCGGGGGACTCTGTCACCTTGAGGCGCAGGAAGATGCCCACGAGTAGCAGTGTGGCGCTGGCGAGGAATGGGATTCGCCAACCCCACGCCAGGAGTTGATCATGGCTGAGAGTCGCGGTCAGGATGGCGACAGCGCCGGACGAGAGGATCACGCCGATAGGGGCACCCGCCTGGACGAGGCTGCCATACAGGCCCTTCTTGTGTTCGGGGGCGTGCTCGACGGCGAGCAGTGCGGCACCGCCCCACTCGCCGCCGATGCCAATGCCTTGCAGGATGCGCAGGGCGACGAGAAGGACTGGTGCCATGATGCCGATCTGGGCATACGTGGGGAGTAGGCCGACCAATATCGTCACGGCGCCGGTCAGCATGAATGTGAAGAGGAGGAGCGGCTTGCGGCCGATGCGGTCACCGAAATGTCCGAGCAGGATACCGCCGATGGGCCGCGCAGCGAACCCAACGGCGAAGCTCGCGAGTGAGAGCAGCCCAGAAATGGCCGGGTTCCCGGTCGGGAAGAACAACTGGCCGAGCACCAGCGCAGATAACGTTCCATAGACGAAGAAGTCGTAATACTCAAGAACCGATCCGATTGTGCTCGCGGCGACTGCCAATCGTGCGGTGCGTGCCGTCGTTGAGGCCGCGGGTGCGGTCGTGGTGCTGTTCATGTGTCTCCTCATTGAAAGTGAACTAGCAAAGAAGTGTTACTGAATCAAGGAATCGATTCCGGAATCGATTCCAAAAACAATTGTGAGTATAAAACATCGGTTTCGATTTGTCTACTACACGCTTCAAACGAAGACTCGATCACGCCTGGCATATGGCGGCGGGTGACCGGGGTGGGCGCGAAGGAGAAGGAACTGGTCGGCAACTACCGCAACAACGGCGCGGACTGGCGTCCCGCAGGGGATCCGAAATCGGTGAAGGTGCACGACTTCATCGATCCGGAACTCGGTAAAGCGAATCGATAGGGCATCTACGACCTCACATCCAACACCGACCTGGTGCTCGCAGGTATCGATCACGCCACGGTCGCATTCGCCATGAACACGATCCGGACCTGGTGCAACACCAACGGCCGAGCGTGCTACTCGGGCGAGGGTCCGGTCAATACGGTCAACGCGTTGAGCGCCGGTCGAGTTGAGTGCCAGTCAATCCGGTTGTTGGCGTCGGCCTCATTCTCTCGACGGGACTCCGCGGATGGATCAGGTGTCCTGTCCATATATGTCCCCTTCGTCGGGAACCGTTCGGAAGCCCGCGTTGCCCATTGACGAGTCTGGTGTGTTGGAGGAGCGGGCAGAGTTGCGGTAACGGTTGCAGTATGAGTTGTGGCAGAGATAGGAGCCGCCGCGCAGCACCCGGGCTGTTCCGGTGGTCGGCCCGGTGGGGTCAATACCCGGCGAGTGGTCGTAGTAGCGGGGGTCGTACCAGTCGGCGCACCATTCCCACACGTTCCCGGCCGTCTGCCACAGGCCGTACCCGTTAGGTTCGTACGAGCGGACCGGGGCGGTGGTCAGGTAGCCATCCTCAAGCGTGTTGGTCACCGGGAATTGGCCCTGCCAAATGTTTACACGCCACCGGCCATCGTCAGTGAGCAGCCCGTCACCCCACGGGAACCGGTATCCATCTGCTCCGCCGCGGGATGCCCGTTCCCACTCGGCCTCGGTCGGCAGCCGACGGCCTGCCCACGCACAGTACGCGAGCGCGTCATTCCAGCTGACGTGCACCACCGGATGCTCGCCCAACGCCTCGATCCCTGACTTGGGTCCGCCCGGGTGACGCCAGTCCGCGCCGCGCACCCCGTACCACCACGGGGTCCCGGTGGCACTGCTCATGATGTCCTTGTGATCGGCTTGGACCGCGAGTTGGAAGACGGCGGAGAACCCGAACGTTTCGGCTTCGGTGCGGTATCCGCTCGCATCGATGAACCGGGCGAAGTCATCATTGGTGACACTGGTCGCATCGATCCAGTACGCGCCGGTGGATACCTGATGCACTGGCGTCTCACCATCGGCTGGGTTCTCGTCCCCATTGGCATCGCCCATCCGGAACGAACCCGCCTGAATCAGGATCTGCTCGATACGGTGCTCACCGCTACCAGCGGCCGCGATGACGCTCTTATCCTGGGTCGCGTCATGGCCGGAATCGCGTGGCCGGGCCGGAGCACAACACACCACAGCCGGGGCGTCGTCATCGTCACGCACGTGCAAACCTTCTCCCTTTACTCAAACGAGACTACCTGCGAACAACGCGCAAATTGCACACTTTCCGAGACGCTCCATCAGGTGCTGGGATGCCCGCTCATCAGGCCTAACGTCGGGCAGCGGCGCAACTCACCGATCTGCTCACTGCTGGCCTGATCAGCGAGCGTCGCGGCGCCCAGGTGCTCACCGGTGTTGGCGTCGAATGTCAGTGCTGGCGCGTCCGGATCGACCGGTCGACCGTTGGCCAGCTTCTGTGCGCCGGTGTAGCGGGGCAGGCCGGCGAAGAACATTTGCCCGGCCGCTCCGTTTACTGTCTCTACCGTGCCTTTCAGGTGTGGCGTGTACGGGGGCAGTGGGGCGAACCGGACGCTGCGCGCAGCGCCGCCAGGATGCTCTCCATCGAGGGGGCCCGGTGTGATGGCCGTGCCGCACAACGAGTTCGTGCCGACGTCGATGAACCATGTCACCCATGGTTTGACCAGCCGGCCCTCGACATCGAGATGAGCATTCTCAACTTCGGAAAATGACAGTCTCACTTTCGTACTTTCGTACTTTCGAACTCCGACGGCGGTCGAATTGCGCGGGCCTCCGGCGCTCGGCGTAGGCTGAAACCATGTTGGCCGTCGAACTTCTCGCCTCCAAAACCAGCACCCGCCTGGGGCGTTCCACCGGAGTCGCGCGATGACCGACGCCGGGCTGACCAGCCTGTACCAGCAGGTCATCATGGATCACGCCCGCGAGCGCCACGGTGCCGGGTTGCAGGACGAAGCCGCGGTGAGCGCGCACCAGATCAACCCGACGTGTGGTGACGAAGTCACCGTTCAGGTGCACCTGAATACCACCGGCGACGCCATCGAATCGCTCAGCTGGGATGGCATGGGCTGCTCGATCTCACAGGCATCCGTCTCCATGCTCCACGACCTCGTACCCGGCATGACGACAGCCGATGTGACCACCCGCATCGCGGCCTTCCGCGCGATGATCCATTCGCAGGGCGCCGATGAGGGCGACCCCGAACTGCTCGGCGACGCCGTCGCGCTGAGCGGTGTCTCGCGCTACGTCGCCCGGGTCAAGTGCGCAATGCTCGGCTGGGTTGCTCTGGAAGCGGCATTGGGCCGGCTCGCGGCATGACGGACACAACGGCATGACGGATGCGATCGGGCTGCTGCTGGCTGCGGGCGCCGGTCGGCGCATGGGCCTGCCTAAAGCACTGGTCGAAGGCGCGGATGGCCTGCCCTGGGCGGTCAGCGCCGCCCGAACGCTGGCAGCCGGCGGATGCACCGAAGTCGTCGTTGTGATCGGGGCAGCTGCGCCGATCGTGCGCGCTCTGCTCGCAGCTGAGCCGGTCACCTTCATCGAAGCTGCCGACTGGAACGAGGGCATGGGCGCATCGCTGCGCGCCGGACTCGATGCGATCGCCGAGCGTGATGCCGTGGCCGCCCTCGTGCACCTAGTCGACCTGCCGGATGTCGGGGCTGACGTCATTCGCCGCGTCTTGCGCCATGCAGAGCCCGGCATACTCGCCCGCGCGTCGTACGGCAGCACCCCCGGCAGCACCCCCGGCAGCACCCCCGGCGGCGCTCCAGGGCATCCGGTGCTGCTGGGTAGAGATCACTGGGCGGCGATCGCCGCCGAGTGTTCCGGCGACACGGGCGCGCGTGACTATCTAGCACGCCACGACGTGCTGGAGGTGGATTGTTCCGACCTCGCGACCGGCGCCGACATCGATACGCATGCCGGCGCGCGCCCCAGCACATTCAGCGACGCCGGTAGCACGATTCTTCCTAAGCTGGGGCAATGAGCATCGTTGCTTCAGCCCACGACGTCAGCACCCGCCTGCGATCCGTCGGGTATCTCGCCGACGAGGGGCTCGCTACTGTCACCTATCTGGCGCTGGCGATGCAGCGCCCGCTGCTGCTGGAGGGCGAACCCGGCACCGGCAAGACAGCGCTGGCCGAGGCGCTGTCGCAGTCGCTGGACATTCCGCTGATCCGCCTGCAGTGCTACGAGGGCATCGACTCGACGCAAGCGCTCTACGACTGGGACTTCACCCGCCAGATCCTGCACCTGCGCACCGTCGAAGCGGCCGGTGCGGCACGCGACGGCGCCGCACTGAGCAGCGCCCCACAAGACATCGCAGCGCTTGAGCAATCGCTGTTCGACGAACGCTTCCTCCTGGCGCGTCCGATTCTGCGGGCACTGCGCGAAAGCCCGGCCGTGCTGCTCGTCGACGAGATCGACCGCGCAGATGACGAGTTCGAAGCGTTCCTCCTCGAAGTTCTGTCGACGAATCAGGTCACGATCCCCGAACTCGGCACCATCACGGCGGCCGTGCCGCCCATCGTCGTGCTGACCTCCAATCGCACACGCGAGCTGCATGATGCGCTGAAGCGGCGCTGTCTGTATCACTGGATTGAGCATCCGGGGCTCGCCCGCGAGGTCGAGATCCTTCGAACGCGCCTTCCCGAGGTCGACCAGAAGCTCGCTGAACAGGTCGCAGCGATCGTGCAGGAGTTGCGCCTGCGCGGTGAAATGCTGAAGCCACCGGGGGTCGCCGAAACGCTCGACTGGGCGCGTGCCCTGCACCAGTTGGGCGCGAGCGAACTCGACCTGGAATCGGCGGCAGCCACGATCGGCGCCGTCTGCAAATACCGCGAAGACACCGAGCGCGTGCGTGCCGCGCTCGACACCATGCTGACCGTCTGAAACACATGGCACGCGATGGATGAGCTTTTGACCGACCCGACAAATGCGACGGATGCTGCAGCATTCGCCACCCACGACATCTCGGCGATGTTCGTCGGATTCGCGCACGCCCTGCGCGCGGCAGGCCTGGCCATCGGGCCCGACCGAACGCAGACCTTCCTCGATGCGTCCACCCGGCTCGATGCGGGGTCCCGCAACCATGTCTACTGGGCCGGCCGCGCGACACTGTGCGCGGGGCCGGACGACACGATTGTCTACGACAAGACGTTCGACCACTGGTTTTCAGAACACACTAACCGCAGCGGCACGACCCGCGCTGCACCGCGAACCGTCACGCAGGCCGACATCAGCGACGACCATGCCGACGGCGACGACGGGGGGGAGGACCATGTGGTCGCGGTGCTCGCGAGCGCGGAAGAATCCCTGCGGCATCGCGACATCGCGAGCTTGACGGCATCCGAACGTCAGCGGTTGGCGCGGTTATTCGCCTCGCTTCCGGTGCGGATGCCGCGGCGCCGCGGTGTGCGGCGGCGGCCGTCTCGCTGGGGCGATATCGACGCGGCCAAAACCGTGCGCGATCAATTGCGGCACGCCGGAGAACCCGGACGGCTGCACTATCGTCGCCCCACAACACGGCCTCGTCGCGTCGTGTTCGTGCTCGACATCTCCGGGTCTATGGAACCGTATGCCGACAGCCTGCTGCGGCTCGCCCATCGCGTGGTCAGCGCGGCACCTCGCACCACCGAAGTGTTCACGCTGGGTACCAAGCTGACCAGGGTCACCGTGCCGCTGCGGCTTCACGACGTCGAAAAGGCGCTGCTGCTGGCCGGGGAGACCATCCCGGATTGGTCCGGCGGCACCCGGCTCGGCCTGGGATTGCGCGAGTTCCTGAATCAGTGGGGGCAGCGCGGCCTTGCTCGTGCGGCGGTCGTCGTGATCGCCAGCGACGGCTGGGAGCTGGGCGATCCCGCTCTGCTCGCCGAGCAGATGCAGCGCCTGCACCGGCTCGCTCGCGCGGTGCTGTGGTCCAACCCGCACAGCGGCAAAGCGGGATATGCTCCGGTGCAAGGCGGAATCGTTGCGGCGCTGCCTTCCCTTGATGGGCTCGTGGCCGGCCATTCCTTGGCCGCGTTCGCCGAACTCTTGGAGTTGATAGCCAATGCGTGAGGTATTGGGTGAACTGCTCGCGTCGTGGGACGCCGGCGAAGTCATCGGTATCGGCACGGTCGTGCACACGATCCGATCGGCGCCCCGTCCACCCGGCGCGTCGATGCTCGTCACGGCGGATGGCACGGTGTCCGGCTCCGTCTCGGGCGGATGCGTCGAGGGCGCGCTCTACGAGTTGTGCCGTACGGTCGCGGCATCCGGTCAGCCTGTGCTGCAGCGCTACGGGTTCAGCGACGACGACGCGTTTGCCGTCGGACTCACTTGCGGCGGCATCATCGACGTCTTCGTCGAGCCGTTTTCCCGGCAGACTTTTCCGGACTTGGACGAGGTCGCCGCCGACATCACCGCCGGACGACCCATAGCAATCGCCACGATCATCGAGCACCCGGATGCGACGTGGCTCGGCAGGCGTATCATCGTGCGTCCAGACACGGCGAGTGGCTCGCTCGGCACCACTCGCATCGACGAGGCCGTCATCGACGATGTGCGCGGCCTGCTCGCCGCCGGCTCGACGACCGTGCTGACGTACGGGGCCCGAGGCGAACGCATGGATACCGGTATGCGCATTTTCGTCGCATCCTTCCAACCCAAACCCCGCATGATCGTCTTCGGCGCCATCGACTTCGCCGCAGCAGTCGCGCGGCAGGGTGCATTTCTCGGCTTCCACGTCACCGTCTGCGACGCCCGGCCCGTCTTCGCGACGAAGGCGCGGTTCCCCAACGCGGACGAGGTGGTCGTCTCCTGGCCGCATCAGTATCTGAAGACCCAGATCGATGCGGGTACCATCGACTCGCGCACGGTCATCTGCGTGCTGACGCACGACCCGAAGTTCGACGTACCCGTGCTGGACCTCGCACTGCGGCTGGAAGGGAAGCACACCCCGGCCTACATCGGCGCCATGGGCTCCCGAAAGACCCATGAAGACCGCCTGGTGCGCCTCAAGGAGGCCGGGCTCGGCCCGACGGAGCTTGCCCGGCTGACCAGTCCGATCGGCCTCGACCTCGGCGGCCGCACTCCAGAGGAAACCGCCGTCTCTGTTGCCGCCCAGATCATCGGCCTGCGCTGGGGCGGAACGAACGTTCCGTTGAGCGAGACCGACCGCAGGGTGCATCAGGGCACTGACGGGTAGCGCGAGCGACTGGCGCTGCGCGTCAGGACGCGCCGGGGTCGGTTGTTGTTACTAGAGGTCGGTGTTATACAGGGAGGACACGAGGAAGTGTAAGCGGACGGAGAAATACCATGGCGCGCAAGACCATCACGGTGAATGTCGATGGGATGTCTTACACCGACGACGTAGAGCCGCGAATGTTGCTGGTGCAATATCTTCGCGAAGTCGTCGGCAAGACGGGAACGCTGATCGGGTGTGATACCAGTAACTGCGGAGCCTGCACCGTGCATTTCGACGGGGTCAGTGTCAAGTCCTGCACCATGCTCGCCGTTCAGGCCGACGGCCACGAGATCACGACGATCGAAGGCATCGCGCGCGACGGTGAGCTTCACCCCATGCAAACCGCGTTCCACGAGAACCACGCCCTACAGTGTGGATTCTGCACTCCCGGCATGATCATGGAATCCATCGATCTGCTGAACGAGCATCCGAACCCCGACGAGCATATGATCCGGGAGGGCCTGGAAGGCAATCTGTGCCGCTGCACCGGTTACCACAACATCGTCAAAGCTGTGCAGGCTGCCGCGAAGGCGGAACAGGATGCCACCGTTCCGGTGGGTGAGCCGGCATGACCATCACCGAGATCGGGGCTCCGCGCACCCGCAAGGAAGATCAGCGGCTCATTACAGGTCGCTCGCGCTACACCGACAATATGGTGCTGCCCGGCATGCTGCATCTCGCGCTGCTGCGCAGCCCATTCGCTCATGCGACCATCACCTCTCTCAACGTGGACGAGGCGAAGAAGTCGCCGGGCGTCGTCATGGTGCTCACCGGCAAGGACGTCGCCGCCGAACAGGGCAGCATCCCGTCAGCCTGGCCGGTGACACCAGACCAGAAGGCGGTGCCGTACCTGCCGATCGCGATCGATCGGGTCGCGTTCGCGGGAGAGATCGTCGCATGCGTGATCGCGCGGACCGCTGCGCAAGCCCGGGATGCCCTTGACGTCATCGACGTCGACTACGACGAACTCCCTGTCGTGCTCGACCTCGAGGAGGCATTCACCGACCAGGTGCTCGCCCAGCCGGAACTCGGCACGAACCTGTCGGCCAAGTGGGTGTTCGATTCCGCCGCGGCCGGGACGGGCAGCGATGTTGCAGCAGCTCTCGCTGACAGCGATGTCGTTCTCGAACGCACCTATTACCAGCAGCGGTTGATTCCGGCGTTCATGGAGCCGCGCTCGACCGTCGTCGATCCGACCGGCGAGCAGCTCACGATGTGGTCGGCGACGCAGATCCCGCACATTTTGAAGCTGATGCTCGCGCTTTCGCTCGGCATCCCCGAATCGAAGGTGCGCGTCATCGCACCAGATGTCGGCGGCGGCTTCGGCGGCAAGCTCGCGGTGACCACGGAGGAGATCATCACCGTGCTGGCCGCGCGGCACACCGGAAAGCCGTGCAAGTACACCGAGACCAGGACCGAATCGCTGATGGGCGCCCACCACGGTCGAGCCCAAGTGCAACGGGTCAAGATCGCCGCGACGAAGGAGGGCATCGTCACCGGGTTGAGCGTGAATCTACTCGCCGACATGGGCGCATACCAGAGCCTGATCGGCGGCGGCATCCCGATTCTGGGCGCATTCATGTTCAACTCGATCTACAAGTTCCCCGCCTACCGCTTCGAGTGCAACAACCTGTACACCAACAAGGTGGTCACCGGTGCATACCGCGGGGCCGGCCGGCCGGAGGCGACCTTCGCGATCGAACGGATCATGGACGACCTCGCCTTCGAGCTGAAGCTGGATCCGCTCGAGTTGCGCCGCAAGAACTGGATCAAGCACGAAGAGTTCCCGTTCACGACGGTCGCGGGGCTCGAATATGACTCCGGCAACTACGAGGCCGCGACAGACAAGGCACTGGAGTTGTTCGGCTACGACGCCCTCCGGGCCGAGCAGCACGCCCGGCGCGAAGCCGGCGACAGCGTGCAACTCGGAATCGGCGTCTCCACCTACACGGAGATGTGCGGACTCGCGCCCTCACGGGTGCTCGGTTCTCTCGACTACGCGGCGGGCGGCTGGGAGCATGCGCAAATCCGCGTGTTGCCGACCGGTGCCGTCGAGGTCGTCACCGGAATCAGCCCGCACGGGCAAGGCCACGAGACCTCGTACAGTCAGATCGTGGCGGATCGCCTCGGCGTGCCCTTCGAGAACATCGAAATCCTGCACGGCGACACGCAGGTGTCGCAAAAAGGCATGGACACCTATGGCTCTCGGTCCCTCGTCGTCGGCGGGATGGCGGTGGTGGCCGCCGCCGACAAAGTGATCGAGAAGGCGAAGACCGTCGCGGCACACCTGCTCGAGGCGAACCGCGATGACATCGAGTTCACCGCGGGTCGGTTCGGCGTCAAGGGCACCGATGCGGGGATGACGCTCGGCGAGATAGCCTTCGCGGTCTTCTCGGCCCACAACATGCCGGACGGATTCGAACCCAGCCTGGATTCGGATGCAACGTTCGACCCAGTGAATTTCAACTTCCCGCACGGAACCCACCTGGCTGCCATGGAGGTGGACACCGAGACCGGTGAGGCGAAGCTGCGCAAGTATGTCTGCGTCGACGACATCGGCAACGTCATCAACCCGTTGCTGGTCGACGGGCAGGTGCACGGCGGGCTCGCCCAGGGCATCTCGCAGGCACTGTTCGAGGAGGCCGTCTACGACGATTCGGGCACACTGGTGTCCGGATCATTCGTCGACTATCTGTTGCCCAGCGCCGCCGACCTGCCGTCGTTCACGACGGATCGCACCGTCACCCCTGCGCTGACGAACGCTCTCGGCGTCAAGGGCGTCGGCGAGGCCGGCACAATCGCATCGACACCGGCCATCGTGAACGGCGTACTCGACGCGGTGCGGCAATTCGGAGTGACCGACATCCTGATGCCGTGCTCGCCGAGCCGTGTGTGGAAGACGCTGCAGGATGCCCGCGCTGGCGGACAACATGGAGGCTCCAGCAGTCCCGAATCCTCTGGTAGCAGCCCTCAATCGACAGGAAATATCTGATGATCCCGGTAGCATTCGACTATTCAGCTCCGACAACCCTCGACGAAGCGCTTGAGCTGTTGGCCAAGGCCGGCGACGACGGCAAGATCCTGGCGGGCGGGCAAAGCCTCATTCCCGTGCTCAAACTGCGACTGGCGGCGCCGGCGATGGTCATCGATCTCGGCAAGATCGATGCGCTCCGTGGGGTGAGCGAGGACGGCGACGTGCTGGTAATCGGGGCGATGACCCCCCACCACGAGGTGGCGAACAACCCGCTCGTGGCGCGATATGCCGGACTCATCGCGAAGGCGACGCGCACGGTCGCCGATCCGCAGATCCGCCATCGCGGCACGTTCGGGGGTGCGTTGGTGCATGCGGACCCGGCCGGCGACCTGCCCGCGCCCGCGCTGGCGATGGACGCAGAGTTTGTGATCGCGGGCCCCGGCGGCACGCGGACCGTTGCCGCCGCGGACTTCTTTGAGGATCTGTTCACGACGGCAGTCGGCGAAGACGAGATCCTCACCCACGTACGCATCCCCAAAAAGGACGGTTGGGTGAGTCAGTACCAGAAGTTCACCAGGGTCGCGCAGCAGTGGTCGATCGTCGGTGTCGCGGTCACTCTGAGGCTCGAAGGCGGTGTGATTGCCGACGCCCGAATGGCACTGACCAACATGGGGTCCGTACCGCTGCGGGTACCCGCTGTGGAACAGGCCCTGGTCGGTGTCCCGATCGGCAGCGCGCTCGACGACAGCGCGATTGCCGCGGCGACAGCCACCGTAGCCGACGGCACGAACCCGCCAAGCGACCTCAACGGCGACACGGACTACCGGCGACATCTCGCCGTCGTGCTGGCCCGCAAGGCGGTCATCGCTGCGGCGCAATCGGCAGGTGTGTCATGAAACTCGAGCATCGGTTTGTTGTGCCCGCCTCTGTCGACGTCGTCTGGGCGGCGTTCAACGACCTCGAGAAGCTCGTGCCGTGCGTGCCCGGCGGCACGTTGATCTCCGCAGAAGGCGACACCTTCGAGGGCACGGTGAAGGTCAAACTCGGCCCGATCTCGATGCTCTACGGCGGCACAGGCACGTTCCTCGAACGCGATCAGGCCGCCGGCCGGATGGTCGTCGAAGCCAAGGGCAAAGACAAACGCGGCAACGGAACGGCTGGCGCGACAGTGGTGGCGCAGATCACCGCTGAAGGCACCGGCACGCTCGTCGAAGTGTCAACCGACCTGTCTGTAACGGGCAAGCCCGCGCAGTTCGGACGCGGCGTCATCCAGGACGTCAGCGACAAACTCCTTGGCCAGTTCGTCGACTGCATCTCGGCGAAGTTGGGGCCGAGCGCGTCGGCGGCGGCGGACGCGGCCTCGTCCGCGATTGCCGAACCGCCTGCAAGACCGGCCACTGCCGAGGCAACCCCTGCGAAGGCACCGGCTGTTGCAAAGGTGCCGGCCGCAAAGGCTCCGGCCGCAAAGCCGGCGCCTGCAAAACCGGCGACCGCAAGCGTCGATGCCGCTCCTCGACCGGCCCAGACACCGGCACCGGCACCGGTACGTGAATGGTCATCGGAGCCTGCTTCGGACCCGGCCGAACTCAATCTGCTTTCGACAGTGATGCCGGTGCTGATCCGCCGTTACGCTGTGCCGGGTCTTGTCGCACTCGTCGGTGCGGGATTCTTCATCTGGATGCTGCGCAGGCGGCGCTGACGCTGCAACCGCGCCGCGTTCGCGGTCGCGCCCCGTTCGCGGTCGCGCCCCGTGCGGCGCCGCGCTTACTGCGCCGCGTACTCGTCGTGTCGACGCCACCACATGCCGTCCTCGTTGCGGCCGGACGGCGCACGGTCGAGCCACGGATACATAGCCCAAAGGGCATCCAGCCCGCGTTCGTAGGTCGAGTAGGTGTGGTAGACAACGCCATCCTCGAGAGCGAACGCGCTCATTCCGGGGCCTTCCTGCCGATACGTCGGCCAGTCGGTTCCCACGCTTGCTGCCAGCGCCGCGAGCATCGGATTCTCCTCGCCGGACTCAGGGGGTCGCACGTCCATCGAGCGAAAGTTGTACTCGACGGCTCCGGCCTCCCAATCCTCCTTGGTGTGCGTGACTCCATAGTCGTAGTTGAAATCGCCGCCGAACGATGACGCCCACGGAAAGTGCCAGCCCATCCGCTTCTCGTAATCCTGCAGCTGCCGCAGCGGGGCTCGCGACACGGCGAAGAACGACACGTCGTGGTTCGCGAAGTGCACGACAGAGCCGTCGAAGCCATCCGCGATTGCCGAGCAGGAGGGGCATCCGGCTGTGTAGTCCGGCCCGAACATGAAGTGGTAGATGAGCAGTTGAGAGCGTCCAGCGAACAAGTCGCCGAGGGAAGCCGAGCCGTCGTCGGTCTCGAAGCGATACTCCTTGTCGACGCGCACCCAGGGCAGCGCCTGGCGCTGTCGTGCGACTTCGTCACCCTTGTGTGTCAGAGCCTTCTCGGCCTCGAGCAGTTCGAGCCGGGCCGCGAGCCAGTCTTCACGGGTGCCGGTGGTGTGATCGGTCATGATCTTTCTCCTTTGTATCTCTTTCACATGGTTGGCATGAGACCCGGCAGTGCCGCCGGGGCGATCAGGATCAGGATGCCGAGCCCCACGATCGCAAGCGCGACCGGCACGTCGATCGCGGCTTTGGCAGGCAGCAGCTTCTGCGCGAGCACGATGGCGGCTACCACCGCCATCCAGACGATGTTCATGAGACCGAGTAGCAGGAGCAGCACCATCAGTCCGATGCTGGACCCGATGCAGTAGACACCGAAGGCGAAGCCGTTGCAGACGCCGTCATGACAGAGTGTGCGGAAGCGGCGCTTGAGCGGTGTCAGTTCGTACGCTGCGACGATGACCGCCACAATGCCTACGACAACGGTGCCGTGCGGTCGATACATTGGGTACACCGCAATGCCGACCACGCCCCAGACTGCAAGGTACGTCGCGACGAAGAGCGGGGCCGCACGCATCCGGCCGCCGAACCCGGCCCGCCGAAGCATCGCAGGCACAGCGCCAGGCAACATCATCGCCGCCATCATGACGATCCAGAGCAGCATGAACGAGGCGAACGAACCGAGCTCTGTTGCGACGCCCATGTCCATCCCTGCCATCCTGCTGCCGGCGACGATCCAGGATGCGGCGGCCAGCGTCAGCGCGAGCGTCGCGGCCAATGCCGTGCGCACACTCTGACGCGCGGGGCTCTGCCGGGCGTTGCGCTCGTCGGCAAGAAGGGACATGATCACTCGCATTCTTCTGATGGTCGGCGTGCTCTGACGGCTGGCGTACTCGGCCGTGCTCAGCGTGGCTCTGCAACGAATTGTTCGAGCAGCACCAGCCCGTCGGACCATCCGTCGGTGTGCATCAGCCGAGCGGTCTCGTTCGGAAGCTGCTCGTGAGTGATGGTGACTTCGGTGCTGGGCGTTGCGTCTGCGGCGTCGCGTGCGACGAAATCGACGGTGACGAGGGTGTCGCGGTCGCCGGTATGCGTGGAGCGCCACGTGAAGACGAGCCGCCGCGGGCGATCGATCACCTGATACGTGCCGCCGTGGATAGTGGGCGTCGCAGAGTTCATCACGATTGTGAAGCGGCCACCGACGCGCGGGTCGATGACGGCATCCGTGCTCTCCGCATTTCCGGGCCGAAGCCAGATCCCTACGGCTGCCGGATCAAGCCACGCGTCGAACAGGCTTTCAGGGCTCGCACTGATCACCCGACTCACGACGATGGCGGGCGCAGCCGCTGTGGCCTCCGCGACGCCGGTCATGACTGCACCTCGCCATCATCGCGCTTGGCGGCTCTGATTTCGGGCACCGCGACATCCCGCGCACCCGCATTCGGCGCGCCTGTGACGAAGCGGTCCAATGCCGCGAGGCTGTCAGTCCAGAACATGCGGTAGTGGTCCATCCATTCGGCCGCGTCGGCCAGCGGAGCTGCATTCAGCGACAGCATATGCGTGCGTCCGCGCACGGTTCGCCTCACGAGGCCCGCGGTCTCGAGCACACGCACGTGCTTCGACACCGAATTCAGTGAGATCGAGAAGTTGCGCGCGACATCCGTGACCCGCTCGTCCGACCGCGCCAAACGCGTCAGTATTTCCCGGCGGGTCGGGTCGGCCACTGCACCGAATACGCGGTCGAGCGTCTGGGTCTGATATTCATCCATGTGGGTGAATATAACACGTGATGACCGCGGCCGCACCTATTTTTCTTGCAAGTCGTGCGCACGACCGCCGCAATCCGATGCGCCCTTCATCGGAAAGCGGCTGACGCTGTGGCCCATTGTGGGGCTCGTATGCTCACTGCATACTCGGTATCGTTGCGGGTGTCCAGCACTTCTACATGGGCAAAATCGGCCGCGGAATCCTGTGGCTCTTGACGTTCGGGATCTTCGGCACCGGAACCATCGTCGACCTGTTCACGCTGCTGTCGCAGGTCAAGACCATAAACGCGCGGCGCGCGGTCGGGATTTCGTAGGTCACAACTGTCGGCGCCTGCATCAATTCGATGCAAACCGAGCTGCACGTGACCTGCTAGGGCCGAAAACCAACCGTCGGAATCGTGCGTCGCGGGCGCCGCGGATGCTCGTTGTGCGGAAAAACCTCACCGAGAAAGCCGTACGTCGCGTCGAACCCACGCTCGCCGAAGCGGGTGCTATTTCGGTACCACGCCTGAAGTTCGTCCGGCGATGGTGCGGAGAACGAGCCGCCGATTCGCTCGACCGAGAGGCCTGCACTGACACAGCCCAACGCCAGCGCCTGCTGCAGCGGCCGCTCCAGCAGAAGGCCGCAGATCAACCCGGCGACGAAGATATCGCCGGCTCCGGTGGGGTCAACGGCCGTCACCGGCATCCCCGGCAGTTCGACGAGTTCGCCCGCAGCACGGTCGAACGCCACCACACCCTCTCGCCCGCGGGTGACGACTGCGAGAGGAATGTGCTCGGCTAGCGAGCGCACCGCGGTGACAGCATCCGTCGTGTGGGTCCAGGCCATGGCTTCCGCCTGATTTGCAACGAAGACGTCGGCCAATGGCAGGCCGGCCAGGCCGGCGAGATCCCAATTACCGGATGCGTCCCAGCCGCTGTTGAGCACGATCCGCGCTCCGTTATCGCGCGCCTGCTTCAACCACGGCACGCTGCGTCCGGCCTCGACCGAGGCGAACGCCGCACGTGCCCGCGGCACATCTGTGCCCACGCTCGGATGCTCGTTCGGGTGGCCGTGCGAGACGAGCGTGCGGTCACCGTCATACGCCAGCGACACGGTGACCGGCGTGTGCTTGCCCACCATGCGCACGGATCGGCTGATATCGATCCCTTCGGACAACTCGAGGCTCTCCCGGCAGAAGTCGCCGTAGGCATCGTCGCCGAAGGCTGTTGCCAGCGCTATCGAGAGGCCGAGCCGACTCAATGCCACGGCCATGTTGGCGATACCGCCCGGGCAGGTGCCCATAGATGCGGCCCAACTTTCGGTGCCGAGAACAGGCGCATGCTCCATGCCGGCGAGCACGATGTCCATGAACACGGGACCCGCGAGGAACACGTCGAACTCCGCCGGCTGTTCGGCGGGTTCCGCCGCGGGCTGCGCGACCCAGTGCTCGGCGGGCTGGTGTGCTGCCGCCGTCGCCACGCCTGCTGTCGTTGTCGCTCCCACACTGTCCGACATGCAGCGAGTCTCGCACAGTCCTTCGACAATCGGGAGTCGGAAATCGTACGAAATGTCGTGCAATTTCCGGCAGTGCGACGCTCTAATCTTCCCCGCGGATGACGATCGCTTCGGTGGGCGGAGCTGGATTGTGCTGAATGGGAATCTGCGCGGTCTGCGTGGCCTCGATCGCGCCGACGGCATCCGGATCGGCACCGGAGAGGAACTCGTCGAGCCGAACGGCTTCGTCGGCCTCACCGATCGCCGCGGCTGCACGCCGAAGCGCATACAGGGACCGCAACACGCCGCGATTCGGTTCGTGCGCCCACGGAACCGGCCCCTGGCCGCGCCAACCGGCCTTGCGGAGCGCATCGAGGCCGCGATGGTATCCGACGCGCGCGTACGCGTACGACTCGAGCGGAGCATCCGGGTCGAACGTCGCGTCGGCGAGCGTCGCCCACCCCAACGATGACGACGGATGCGTCGCGACCACCGCGCGGAGCATCCCCGGGTCGCCGGATGCTGCGGCGAGCGCAGCCACGACCTCAGGCTCGGCGGGCAGTCGCGCTTCGGGCACGGGCAGCAGGTTCTCTCCGGTCATCTCCACATGCTAACGCCGGGTGCTGGACGCACGGAACGTTACGTGGCCAAACGGAACCCGAGCCACGAAGGGGTTGACATCCGCATCCGCCGGTCGTAACCTACAACCAAATGGTTGTAGACACAGAACTCAGCGACGACGAGGTGGACCGGATCTTCCGGGCCCTCGCCGACGCGACACGGCGCGACATCCTGCGCCGCACGATCGAAGCCGAGCAGTCGGTCTCGACGCTCGCCGCGGCGTACGACATGTCGTTCGCGGCGGTGCAGAAGCATGTCGCCGTGCTCGAGACCGCCCACCTGATCGTCAAGCGAGCGGAGGGAAGGGAGCGACTCGTGCGCACCGATCCCGCCGTGATCGCCCGGGCGCAGCTGCTGCTCGAGCGCTACCAGGACCTCTGGCGTCACCGCATTCATCGCATCGATGCATTGCTCGCAGGGGCACCTGCCGCACCAGAGTCGAAAACCGAAACTCCAGGAGGAAGCCATGCCCGTGACTGAGATCACGAGTGACCCCGCAACACTGACAATGAACATCCACGCCGAGTTCGATGCAGCCATCGATCGCGTGTGGACCGTCTTCACCGACCCGCGCCAGCTCGAAAGGTTCTGGGGCCCTCCCGGGTGGCCCGCTACATTCACGCAGTTCGAGTTCACGCCAGGAGGGCTCGCGAAGTACTCCATGACGGGACCGAATGGTGAGACGAATCGCGCCCGGTGGGAGTTTCTCCGCATCGATGCGCCCGACTCGTTCGAGGTACTCGACGGCTTCGCCGACGAGAGCGGAGAACTGCTCACCGAGATGCCGCCGATGCGCATGGTCTTCTCCTTCGCCGAGGATGGCGGCCGCACCCGGTTCCACGGCGTGACGCACTTCGAGTCCCTGAAGGCGCTCGAGCAGTCCGTCGCGATGGGCATGGTCGAGGGCACTCGCATGGCGATGTCGCAGCTCGACACCGTGTTGCAGAGCCTCCGCGACTACGCGCAGGGCAAGGGCACGCGGCTCGAGGTGCTCGACGACAGGCACGTGCGCATCACGCGACTCGTGGAGGGTCCACGCGAGCTCGTCTGGCGCGCACACACCGAGCCCGACCTGCTCCAGCAGTGGTTGCTCGGGCCCGACGGCTGGCGCATGACCGTGTGCGAGGTCGACCCGGTGGTCGATGGACGCTACCGCCACGCGTGGGAGCCCGTCGACGGCACGCCGGGGCAACCGTTCGGATTCGACGGTGAGAACCTCGTCATCGATGCGCCGCGCCGCAGCGTCACGACCGAGCACATGACCGGCACCGACTACCCGTCGACGACGAACGATCTGCAACTCTACGAAGAGGGCGGCGTGACCCTGCTCACCCTCCTCATCGAATACCCGGATGCAGCGACCCGCGACATCGTGCTCGCCACGGGCATGGTCGACGGGATGGAAACCAGCTACGAGCGCCTCGAGCGCGAGGTGCTCGCCTCCGTGTGAGGCGAGTTCACGAAGGGATGACGACATGACCGAGATGACCATCACCACGCACATAGTGGGCGAAGGCGACGAAGCGATCACCTATGACATCCATGGTGACCTCACGCAGTCGACCGATGAGCGGCCGGCGCTCTTTCTCTTCGGGGCGCCGATGGACGCGACGGGCTTCCAGCTGCTAGCCGACCATTTCGCCGACCGCCCGGTCGTGACCTACGACCCACGCGGCGCAGGACGCAACCCCGTCGGCTCCGCAGACATCAGCACCGAGCAGCATGTCGACGATCTGCACCGCGTCATCCGGGCCCTCGGCGTGGGCCTGGTCGACGCATTCGGCAGCAGCGGTGGCGCGGTGCACTTGCTGGCGCTTGCCGCCGCCCATCCGGATGACGTGCGGATGGTGGTGGCGCACGAGCCGCCCAGCGCGCCCGAACTGCCCGACGCCGACACGATCCTCGCTGTGGTCGCGGACATGAAACGCACGTACGCCGAGCAGGGCGATGGCGCGGCCATGGCGAAGTTCATCGGGTTCGTGATGTTCGAGGGACCGGTGCCGGTGGACTACCTCGACCAGCCGGCCCCCGACCCCGCGATGTTCGGCATGTCGGCCGACGACGACGGGGTGCGGACCAACCCCTTGCTGCGCAACATGCCTGCAACCATCGCGTACCGGCCCGACATCGGTGCGCTCCGTTCGCTCGGCGACAGGCTCGTATTGGCTGCTGGTGTCGAATCGGGGCAGACGATGGCGGCGCGCGGCGCCCGAGCGATTGCGGCGGCCGTCGGCATTCCCATGACGGAATTCCCGAGCAACCACGGCGGCTTCACGGTGCAACCGGGATTCCCGAGCGACCCCGACGGGTTCGCCGTTCGACTGCGCGAGGTGCTCGGCTGATTCAGGCCAGCAGCAGTACACCACCGAGCGCCGTGCCGGCCACGACCACGGTGGACGCTGCTGCCAGCGCAAACGGTTTGAACCCGACCGACTTGAAGGTCGCGAAGCGGACGCCAGTGCCGAGCGCGAACATAGCCGCCGCCAGCAGCGCCGTCTCGAAGATCTTCGCCACCCCGAGCACCTGCTCAGGTACGAACCCTGTTGATCGGATCAGTACCATTACGATGAATCCGGCCACGAACAGCGGAATGATCGGCGGACGCTTGATCGTTGCGGGCTGCCCCTTCATCGCGCGGCGCCGAATGACGCTGATCACCGCCATCACTGGCGCCAGCATGAGAACGCGTGCGAGTTTCACGATAACGGCCAGTCCGAGTGCGGCGCCCCCGATGGCGCCGCCCGCCGCAACAACTTGGGCGACTTCTTGGATTGAGCCGCCCGCCCAAAGTCCGGCGTCGTGGTTTGTCAGGCCGAACAGTCCTGCCGCGACGGGCACGATCGGGATGAGCAGGGTGCCAAAGATTACGACGAGCGCGATGGCGGTGACGACCTCTTCTTCCTTCTTCGTCTCGATCACGCCATCGACGGCAGCAACCGCGGCAGCCCCGCAGATCGAGAAGCCACATGCGATCAGAAGCCGCTGTGTGAGACTGATGCCCATCCATTTGCCGATGACCAAAGTCGCGAGGATCCCAACAGTCACGATCGCGACGACAACCACAATCATGCCGGCGCCGAGCCCGAGGATGTCCCCGAGCACCAGTTGAAGACCGAGCAGCACGATGCCAACCCGGAGCAGCCGCTTCGCCGCGAAGGTCAGCCCGCCCTCGAACGCCGCGGGCAGACGCACCGTGTTGCGCACGATCACGCCGAGCACGATGGCGATCAGCAGTGCGCTGACGGTCGGCAGGAAGACTCCGATACCGAGCGCGAGCGCGACAGCGACGGCGCACAGGCCGAGGCCCGGCAGCAGCGCGACGAGCGCAGCACGACGCGACGGCGGAGTCGGGGCCGTGGCCGTGGCCGTGGCCGAGGTTGCAATCGGACCGGTGGGCGGCGCTTGTGTTGGCATGGTTTCCACACTTTCACCGCAGCATCCGGTTCGGTAGTCACCAATCTCGCAATGCCGCATATCATTGTGATATGCCCGAACGTTGGCCCGACCTCGCCGTACTTGAGTTGCTCATCGCGGTTTCCGAGCACGGCAGCCTCGGCGCCGCCGCGCGCAGTGTCGGCATGGCACAGCCGAACGCGACGCGGGCGATTGCGCGACTCGAAGACTCGCTGGGCATCCGCCTGCTGGATCGGCATCCGCGCGGGTCGACCCTGACCCCGGATGCCGCGGTGGTCGCCGACTGGGCCCGCACCGTTCTCGACAGCGCCAACGAGCTACGCGTCGCGACGGATGCCCTGCGTGCCGAGCACCACTCGCACCTCACGGTGGCGGCGAGCATGACCGTTGCGGAGTGTCTCATGCCGGCGTGGCTCGCGGAGTTGCGGCGCACGCATCCAGGGTTGGACATCAAGTTGCGCGTGCACAACTCGAGCGAAGTCTTCCAACTCGTGAAGGACGCCGCGTGCGACGTCGGTTTCGTCGAGTCGCCCGTGCGAGCCGACGACCCCCGCAGCACGGCCGTGGCGCACGATCAACTGGTTGTGATCGTCGACCCGGCGCATCCATGGTCACGGCGCCGCAGACCCGTAACGGCCGCGGAACTCGCACGCACGCAGTTGGTCGTTCGCGAGCGCGGCTCTGGCACACGCACCACGCTCGACGAGGCGTTGGGCTCCCACGAACTCGTCGCCCCAGCTCTGGAACTGGGCAGCAACGCCGCCGTGCGTGCCGCGGTCGCGGCCGGCGTTGGGCCAGCTGTGCTCAGCGAACTTGCCGTCGCGCCGCTGCTGAAAAGCGGCGAGTTGATCGCCGTCGCAACGGAGGGCATCTCCCTGGGCCGCACCATGCGCGCGGTCTGGAACGAATCAGGCCCTGGCTATGGTGCCGCCGGCGACCTCGTCATAATCGCTCGCCGCTCGCTCTGACCCGAATCAAGCGCGCCGGAAGCGGCAAGGCGATCTGTTGAGAGCAGATCTTGCACAGTGGAGTGCAAGATAGTACGATGAGCGGATGCTGAACCCGCCGCGCCCCGAACCCGCCCCGCACCTGCGACCCACCACATCCGCACGACGCACCACGCGCGCTCTGCGGCGCGACGCAACCGAGAATCGGGCCGCCATCCTGGTGGCGGCGGCAACCGTTTTGAATCGCGACATCAACGCACCGATCTCGGCTGTCGCCGATGAGGCCGGGCTCAGCCGTCGCTCGATCTACGGCCACTTCGCCACCCGCGACGACCTCGTCACCGAGGTGCTCACACGCGGCGCAGAACGCGTGGCGGCATCGCTCGAGCCGATCAGCCATCCGGATGCACGCGTCGAGATCGCGCTGTTCGGTTCGACACTATGGAGCGAGGTCGAGCACGTTCGGGTCATGGCTCAGCTGGCGGTGCGCGGCCCGCACCGCGAGCAGGTGGCGCGCGCGCTCGAGCCGGCACGGCGGCGGCTGCGCGCATCCGTCGAACGCGGGGTCGCTGCAGAGCAACTGCGCGAGGACATCGAGCCTGCGACGCTTGCCCGCCTGATCGAGGGTGCCGCATTGTCCGTGCTCGACGAGGTGACCAGAACGGATATGTCCGCCCGCCGAGCTCACTCGCTCGTCATGCGTTCCGGTTTGAGTACGGCGGGGCTCGGCTGGCGCGAGGCCGACGCCCTCATCGCTGCGACACCGCAGCTGACGTTCCGCGAAGGAGCACACGCGTGAAGATCGAACTGGCTGCCGTCACGAAAGGCCAGCGGGACACCGTGCTGCCCGCGACGAGCGTGACCTTCTCGAGCGGAACCGCCACCCTCGCCCGAGCAGAAACCGAGCAAAGGCCAACCGTTCTCGGCCTGATCGCATCGGGGCGGATGTACCCGGACAGCGGCACCGTCACGATCGACGGCAAGGCCGACTACTCACGGATGCGCACGCGCATCGCCTTGATCGACGCCCCTGACGTGTGCGAACCGGCGAGCAATGTCACGGTCGCCGGCGTCACCGCGGAGGAGCTGATGTTCGCCGGGCGACGCTCGCATCCGCTCGCCGTCATGCGGATGCTGCGCGAGCTCGGGCTCGCCGACTACGCACGGCACGCGATCGGCACGATGCTGCCGACCGAGCGCGTGCGGCTGCTGTGCGAACTGGCTCTGCTGCGCTCCGGCGTCGACGGGCTCGTCATCGTCTCGCCCGACCGCCACGGCGGCGATCCGCTTCAATGGTGGGCGATCGCCCGGGAGCTCGCAGCGCGCGGACTCGCAGTGCTCGTCGTCGCAGGCGATGCCTCGGCGACGGCGATCGCCGCCGACTCACTCATCGAGCGCATGCAGGTAACTGGAACCGCGACATCCGGCCCGCTGGCGATGTTCGACGAAGACCGAGCCGCGACGACACCGACAACGTGCCTGGGCTTCTCATGGCCCCGCTGACCGACAGTGAGCAGCACGCATGAAGATCCCGCAGATGATCGCGGCGGAGTTCCGCCGCCTGACCTCGACACAGATGGCCGTTCTCGCGCTGCTGGCCCTGACCGCTGTTCCGTTGATCTATGCCGGCCTCTACCTGTGGGCCAACCAGGACCCGTACGCGAAGCTCGATCAGATTCCTGCGGCAATTGTGGTCGATGACGCAGGCGCGATCATCGGCGGCGCCGCCACGAACTACGGCAACACGGTCGCAGACCAGTTGATCAAAGACAGCTCGTTCGCCTGGCACGCGGTTTCCGCGACGGAAGCGGCGCACGGCGACGACGACTCGAAGTACGACTTCGTCATCACCTTCCCGACCGACTTCTCTGAGGCACTCGCCTCTGCGAGTACGTCATCGCCGCGTCAGGCGACCGTGACCTTGACCACGAACGACGCCAACAGCTACCTCGCTTCAACGATCGGAGCGCAGGCGGCCGAGAAGATCCGCACGTCAATCGTGCAGCAGGTGAACGAGGAGGCGGCCAGCCAATTCCTGCTCGGGCTGTCCACCATTCGTGGCAATCTGGTCACCGCCGCAGTCGGCGCGCAACAACTGGCGGATGGCGCAGCAACCGCGCAATCCGGCGCGAGCGCGCTCGCCACCGGAACCGCACAACTCGCCAGCGGTGCCGCGACACTGCGCGACGGCTTGGGCACGCTGAGGCAGAAGACCGCCGACCTTCCCGCGCAGACGGCGCAGCTCGCTGACGGCGCTCGGCACGTCGCCACCGGCAACGCCCAGCTCGCCCAGGTCGCCAACCGGGCGGGTGCCGTCTCGCAGGATGCCGCGAGCCGCGTTCCGCAGGCACGCGCCGAACTCATCGCGCGCTTCACAAGCGCGCTTGAAGCGCAGGGTCTCGCTCCCTCTGAGGCGGCCGCGCAAGCTCAGGAGATCGTCGCACAGTACCTCGATCCGCTCGGCGCGGCCGTTCTCGATGGCAATTCTCAGGTGCAAGCTGCCGTCGGCAAGGTCGACCAACTCTCCAGCGGCGCAAATCAGGTGACCGCGGGTGCTGAGCAACTTGCCGCCGCAACGCCCGCACTCGCGCAGGGCATCCAGTCCGCTGCGGGCGGGGCAGCGCAGCTGGCCGACGGGTCAGCGCAGGCCGCAAGCGGTGCATCCGCTCTGGATAAGGGGCTCGGCGCCCTCACAAGCGGCCTGACCACATTGCACGATGGGCTGACGAATGGGATTGCGCGGATCCCGAACAGCTCGCCGGCGCTGCAGGCGAAGCAGGCACAGACCATCGCGAGCCCGGTGCGCCTGGACAACTCGAAAGCGACCAGCGCAGGCACCTATGGTGCGGGTCTCGCGCCGTTCTTCGTTGCGCTTGCCGCATGGATTGGCATTTACGCCCTGTTCCTGATCGTCAAGCCGGTGTCGCGGCGGGCGATCACCGCGCTGCACTCGCCGCTGAAGATCACGCTGGCCGGCTGGCTGACCCCGAGCATCCTCGGCGTCGTACAGATGGTGACCGTGTTCTTCGTTGTCGCGGTTGCTCTCAGGTTCAATGTGACGAACCCGCTCGGTGCGTTCGGGCTGATGGTGCTGGCATCCGCTTCGTTCACGGCGATCATCCTTGCGCTGAACGTGTGGCTCGGCAGCGTGGGTCAATTCCTCGGCCTCGTGCTGATGGTCTTGCAGTTGGTGACGGCGGGCGGCACGTTCCCGTGGCAGACGCTGCCCGGCCCGCTCGTCGCGCTCCATCACGTGCTGCCGATGGGCTTCGCGGTAGACGGTTTGCGCCAACTCATGTATGGCGGCAACCTCGGCATGGCCTGGTCGGATGTCGGTGTGCTCGCCCTCTGGGGTGGAATCGCGCTCATGCTCGCCGCTGCCGGCGTCGTACGGATGACACACTTCCGCACGCTGCGCGACCTCCAGCCCAGCCTGATCGGTTGAGTTGCTTTCGCTATGAGGTGACTAGGGATCCGCCGATAATCGTCTTGGTCCGGGCTGTTCTCGCGTCCGCAGGACTTTAAATGGAGAAGACACCGGCCGCCATCCGCTCTACGGAAGACGACCGACAGCGGACGGAGGGCACCATGGCGGGCATCACGACCAAGAAGACGATCGGAGCGGCGACTGTGCTCCTGATCGGCGGCGCCGCGACCGCGGCCGTCGTGCTCACGCAGAACACCGCGCAGGCGACAACGGTCGGCAGCACAGCCGCACCGTCCGCCTCGACGAGCGAACCGACATCCGCCGCTGCGTCGAACTCGCCGACGGCATCCGGCACCCCGACCACCGCGACTCCGACCACCGCGACCCCGTCGACGACCTACAAGAACGGCACGTACAGCGCAACAGGCTCCTACTCGTCACCGGGCGGCACCGAACAGATCGGTGTCACCGTGACGATCTCCAACGACACGGTGACCAAGCTTGCACTCGACACCTCAACCGCCCAGGGCACCGCGGCGCAGTTCCAGTCCCAGTTCGCCTCGGGCATCGACTCGCTTGTGATCGGCAAGAAGCTTGACGACGTCTCCGTATCGCGGGTGTCCGGATCCTCCTTGACGTCGACGGGGTTCAACGAGGCCATCTCGAGCATCAAGTCCGATGCCCATAGCTGAGTCCGCGACGGCGCTCGAGTTCGAGGCGCTGGGCACCAACTGGTATGTGGATGCCGTTGGTGGGCTCCCCGGCGCGCTGCACACCTCGATCGCCGACGAACTCGCGCGCATCGACGCCGTGTGGTCCCGGTTCCGCGACGACTCGATGGTGTCGAGCCTGGCGCGAGGCGGCGGATCCCGCGCCCTTGCGCCGCACGATCTCGGGCTGCTGCGCTGGTACGCCCGACTGTACGACGCGACAGACGGAGCGGTGACGCCGTTGATCGGGCGCACCCTCAGCGATGCGGGCTACGACGCGGCGGTCGGGCTGCGACCGCGGCCGGAGATTGCCACGACGCCGGCCTGGAATCACCGTTCTCAGCTCCACGCAGGCGGCATCGCCCTCGACCGGCCGCTGCTGTTCGACGTCGGCGCGGCGGGCAAGGGATATGCGGTCGACCGGGTCGCCGGCCTGATCCGGGCGGCCGGCATCGACGCGTACATCGTCGACGGCGGCGGCGACATCGCCGTCGGCACCGCCGCCCACCTGATCGGGTTGGAGCATCCGGTCTGGCCGAACCGGTTGATCGGCACCGCGCGCATCGGTGGCGGCGCGGCGTCCCGCGATCTCGGTGACGGCGGCTCGAGCAGCACAGGCTCCGGCAGCAACGGCCGCGGCCATCGATCGATCTGCGGGTCGGCGACGAACCGGCGGGCCTGGGGCGACTGGCACCATATCCTCGACCCGCGCACCGGTCGCCCAACCACAGCTGTGATCGCCGCATGGGCGATCGCGGACTCGGCGATGCACGCCGACGGCCTCGCTACGGCACTGTTCTTCGTGCCGCCGGAACACCTGGCAGACCTGGGACCGTTCGATTACGTCGTGGTGCACGGCGATGGGACGATCATGCGGTCCGCCTCCGCTGCGCTCACGATCTTTGATGGGGATGCCGCGTGAAACGCCTGGTTGAGAGCATCATCGACGACGTCTCGATGTATCGCTTCGTGATCTACGCGCTGAGCACGATCGCCGTGACTGCCGGCGTGCTGAGCCTGTTCGGCGAGGTGCCGTATGACCTGCTGCACCTCGTCGCGTCGTTCGCGCTGATCGGGGTGGTCTGCTGGGGATCCGGCGCGCTGTTCGCCTTGATGTTTCGCACCACGCAGAATCCGGGATCGTGGCTGATCACCACCTTGCTGCTGTTTCTGATCTTCCCGGCGCCGACCACGGCAGGGGGTGTCGTGGCGACAGCAGTCGTGGCGTTCGCGGCCTGCGCATCGAAGTACCTGCTGGCATTCCGTGGCCGGCATATCTTCAACCCGGCGGCCATCGCGGTAGCCATCACAGGGCTCGTCGGCCTCGGCTACGCGACCTGGTGGGTGGCCTCGCCCGTGCTGCTGCCCATGACGATCGTCTGCGGCGGGCTCACCGTGTGGCGGGTGCGCCAGCACGTCATGGCTGGCACCGCCATTATCGCGTCCGCCGTGACCCTCATCGTCGTCGCCCTCATGCGGCACGTCGACGTCGCATCGGCGCTCGCGACCGGCGCGACATCCTGGCCGATTCTGTTCATCGTCGCATTCATGCTCACCGAGCCGCTCACCTCACCGAGCACACTGCGCTGGCGCGTGGTCTACGCCGCACTGGTGGGCGTGCTCGCCTCTGCCCAACTGCCGATCCTGACCCCTGAGGTCGCTCTGCTGATCGGCAACATCCTGGCGTTCGCCGTCGCCCAGCGACGACGCATCCGGCTGACTCTGGACTCGGTCGACGAGATCGCACCCGGAACCTTCGAGGTGGTCGCCACCCCGCAGCATGCGCTGTCGTTCCAGCCCGGCCAGTTCTTGGAGCTGGAACTCGCGCATGCACGACCGGATGCCCGCGGGGCGCGACGGGTCTTCTCGATCGCCTCCTCGCCCGCTGAGTCCGACATCCGCTTCGGCTTCACCAGCGGCAGTGCTGCGAGCAGCTTCAAGCGCGCGCTGATCGCCTCCCCACACGGCACCGCACTGACCGGCACCTACGTCGGCGGCGACCTGCGCCTGCCCGACGACCCGAGGCTACCGCTCGTGCTCATCGCGGCCGGCATCGGCATCACGCCGTACCGCTCGATGCTCGGGCACCTGCTCGAACGCCCGCACCGGCGCGACATCACTCTGGTCTACTGCGTGAGCCGCCCCGAGGATTTCGTCTACCGCGAGTTCATCGAACGGGCAGCACGGGCGATCGGCCTGCGCGCCGTGTTCGTGGTCACCCGGCCAGACGACAATTGGACCGGGCCGACCGGACGAATCAGCGCCGAACTGCTCGCCGACGCTGTGCCGAACCTGCGGGCCAGCACGGTGTACGTCTCCGGTCCGAGCGCGCTCGTGCACACGGTGCGCCGCGATCTGCGACGGCAGGGCGTGCCCGCGCGGCGCATCAAGACGGATGCCTTCCTCGGCTACTGAGCGAGCATCCGGTGCCGAGGTCGGCAACACGTCCGAGTCGATGACGGTGCTCTGCCGTAGGGTGATGCCGTGACTACCGAGACGAGACCACTACGCATCGTGCACCTGTCGGACACGCACCTGTTCGGCGACGGCACCCTGCACTACGGGCTCGTCGACACCACGGCCGCGCTGCGTCGGGTGCTCGATCGGGCGGCGGCGCTCGAACAGGTCGACGTGGTGGTGCTCTCGGGAGATCTCTCCAACGACGGATCACCTGCCTCGTACGGCATCCTGCGCGACCTCGTCGAACCGTGGGCGGCGGCGCGGGGCGCGGTCGTCGTGTACGCGATGGGCAATCATGACCTGCGCGCCGCGTTCGAGCAGATGCTCGGCGAGCGCCGCGGCGTCGTGACCGTGCACGGGGTGCGGGTGATCCACCTCGACTCATCGGTGCCAAGGTACGGCTACGGCGAATTGGAGGCCGCGAGCCTTCAGTGGCTGCGCGAGGAGTTGGCGACGCCGGCGCCCAGCGGCACCGTCGTGGTGCTGCACCACCCGCCGGTGCCGGCATCCACCCCGCTGCTGGCCGCGCTCGAACTCGAACGACCACGCGACCTGCTCGACGTGTGCGAGCAGGCGGACGTGCGGCTGATCCTCAGCGGCCACTACCACCACAGCCTGGTCACGAGTGCGGGCGGCATCCCGGTCGTGGTCGCCCCCGGCATCACGAACACCTCGGATGCCATCGCCCCGCCCGGTCACGAGCGCGCAACCGTCGGGGCGGGGTTCGCGCTCATCGACCTGCCGCCCGCCGTGGCCGATGCGCCTCGCGTGACGATCATCTCCGCGCCGGGTCCGGATGACGGCGCCGAGGTGTTCGACATCGATTCAACGCGGATCGCCGAGATCGCCCGCGAGGCAGGCAAGCCTCCTGCGCCGGGCGCCGACACCTGACAACGCGCAAGCCAGGGCACGGCGTTCTACCGCACCGTTTCCGTTACACCCGCGCGTGTTGCAGAATCCAGGCATGCATGGCCACGGCAGCCGCGGCGGACGCATTGATCGAGCGCGTCGAGCCGAATTGGCTGATCTCGACGATCGCATCCGCGGCCTCGAGCAGGCCGGCAGAAAGCCCGGGTCCCTCTTGTCCGAAGACGATCACGCACGCCTTCGGAAACTCAAATGTCTCGATGATCACGCTGCCCGGCACATTGTCGATCGCGATGATCGGCAGGTTCTCGTGACGTGCCCACGCGACGAGATCCGAAACGTCCGCATGGTGCACGACGTGCTGGTACCGGTCGGTCACCATGGCGCCGCGTTTGTTCCAGCGCCGCCGACCGACGATGTGCACGGTGTCTGCGCCGAACGCGTTTGCGCTGCGCACGATCGAGCCGATGTTCATGTCGTGCTGCCAGTTCTCGATGGCGACGTGGAACGGATGCCGCGTCGTGTCGAGATCGGCGACGATGGCATCCATGCTCCAATACCGGTAGCGATCGATGACGTTGCGGGTGTCGCCGTGCTGCAGCAGTTCCGGGTCATAGTTCGGATCGGTCGGCCACGCGTCCGGGCCGCCCGGCCACGGGCCGACGCCATGCGTCGTCCATTCCGCCGTCGGATGCTCGGCAGACGCGGGCTCGGCTAACGCGCGCTCGGCCGTCGGGTGCTCGGCCGTCGGGTGCTCCGCCGTCGGGTGCTCGGGCGACGCGTCGGACTCTGGTTGCGTCGGGTCAGTCACCAACCCAGGCTACTGGTCGTGGCCGAATACCTTGCCGATGAGCGCCTGCACATCGCGATCGAGGCCGTCCAACCGCGTCTCGAACCGATCCATGCGCTTGTCGAACCCCTCCATACGCCGCTCGATGTTTTCGAACCGTAGCCCCACCTCGGTTCGGAACCCGCTCAGTTCTGTGCGAATGCCCCGCAATTCGGCTGTCAACGTGCGGTTCAGCAATGACACGATGACCGACATGAACCCGACGAAACCGGCGGCAAGCACGCCGATCACCGTCCAGGTCTGCGCGTCGCTCAACTCCATCACCCCCTCAGTTTCTCATTGAACCCAGTAAAAGCCTAGGTTCGAACGATGGTGCGCGAGTGGGTAGCCGTGAGATCAGTGCACAATCCGAAAAACACCGGACCTGTGGGCACAGGCGCCCGAAACCTGCGGTTCACATGCCCCGGCTACTCTGGAGCCAGCGCCAAAAGGAGGCATGAATGAGCAACCGCGATGACATCGAATGCTGGCTGACCGATATGGACGGCGTGCTCGTCCACGAGAATGAGGCACTGCCCGGCGCCGCAGCACTGATCCAGCAGTGGCGGGACGCGGAGACACCGTTCCTCGTTCTGACCAACAACTCGAGCTTCACGCCGCGCGACCTGGCGGCGCGACTGCGAGCATCCGGTCTGGAAGTCCCCGAAGAGTCGATCTGGACCTCCGCCCTTGCCACAGCAGCGTTCTGCAAGTCGCAGCTGCCCGGCGGCAGCGCGTTCGTCATCGGCGAAGCGGGCACCACGACCGCCCTGCACGAGGCCGGCTTCATCATGACCGAAACCAACCCCGACTACGTGGTGGTCGGCGAGACCCGCAACTACTCATTCGAGGCGATTACGAAGGCGATCCGGCTGATCGTCGGCGGCGCCCGCTTCATCGCGACCAACCCGGATGCGACGGGGCCGAGCGCCGACGGACCCCTCCCTGCCACGGGCGCGATCGCAGCGCTCATCACGAAGGCGACCGGCCGTGAACCATACGTCGTCGGCAAACCCAACCCGATGATGTTCCGCTCGGCCATGAACAAGATCGGGGCGCACTCGGAGAACACCGGCATGATCGGCGACCGCATGGACACCGACATCGTCGCAGGAATCGAAGCCGGCCTGCACACAATCCTCGTGCTCACCGGCATCAGCGATCGCGCCGAGATCGAACGCTATCCGTTCCGGCCCGACGAGATCATCTCGGGAGTGCACGAGCTGGTTTCGACCGAGCAGGTGGAGACCGACGCGATCTGAGCCGCGCGATCTCAGACTCACAATCTGAGCCTGGCGACTCGCGCCGTGAGATGCGCACGGTCGCCGCCGTGCCTGCGAATGCCCTACGTTTATTCCATGGATTTCGCTGCGGAGGTTGAGCGGAGGCTGGCGGCGCAGGCATCCGGGAGCATTGCCGCTTGGTCGATCCGCCGCAACGACACCGGCGCCGTGTGCGGGGTGACGACCTATCTCAACATCGCGGCCGAGCACCGGCGGCTGGAGATCGGCTCGACCTGGATGGCGCCGAGTGCGCACGGCAGCGGCATCAACGCGGATGCGAAGCTTCTGCTGCTGACGCGCGCATTCGAGACCCTCGGCTGCAACGTTGTCGAGTTTCGCACGCACTGGCACAACCAGCAATCGCGCGCTGCGATCGCGCGACTGGGTGCAAAGCAGGACGGCGTGCTGCGCAACCACCAGGTCTGGGACGACGGCACGCTCCGAGACACCGTCGTTTTCTCGATCATCAGCGGCGAGTGGCCGGCCGTGCGCAGCGGGTTGCTGGCCCGCGTTGCGCGCCACGTGGCATGAAGCCCTTCGGGAAGGTCGTGGCGACGGATTGCACACCCAGATAGCCGAGGAATCCGACGAGGGCATAGACCAGTCCTGGGTTGTACCGCGACGACTCGACCCAGGGTAGCGCGCTCGACTTGCACACCGGCGCTAGCGGCCTGTGCTCGCACTTTGCCGTCCAGCGCGCCGCGCACCGGACCGCAGTGCGCCGATCGCGTGGGACCGCAGCCCGGTTCTGTCGGCGGTGAGCCGGCCGGCCGCATCCGCTGTGCCGCTTGCGGATGTCGGACGGTCCTGGCCGGCGATGATCGACATGATCGTCGTCTTGCCGGCACCGTTACGACCGAGCAGGCCGAGAATCGACCCGTCGGCAACGGTGAAACTCAACCGGTCGATGGCTTTTGTACGCCCGAACGTGCGCGTTGCGGATTGCACAGAGATAGCGTTGCTCATGCGCGGTCCTTCACTTTCTCAGAGATCAGGTGCTGCAGTGTTTCCGTGTCGATGCCGAGCACCCTGGCTTCGGTCAGCAACGGTTCAACGTATTTGTCCTGAAACTCGTTCAGGCGGCGCCGGCGCAGGGTGTCGCGGGCGCCCGGTGCGACGAACATTCCGATACCCCGCTTCTTGTACAGCACACCCAGGTCGACGAGCAGGTTGATACCCTTGCTCACGGTCGCCGGGTTCATCTGGAAGAGCACGGCGAAGATGGACTAACTTTCCTTTTTTCCGTGGCCTTCTCCGACGAATGCCATGCGCCATCCTGTGCGGCATGCGCCAGTTGAACTGGCGCACCGCGCACGAACCTGCGCACAGAGGGAGCATACTGGCCGCGGCGCGGCATCCGTCACGTCAGGATGGACCCGTCCCTGCAATGCTCCCGGTCAGCGGCTCGCCACCGGAGCGATTCACAAAACAGAAGTACGAGCGCTGGCCGCTTTGCCATTGCTCAGAGGTCGCAGGATATGCAGCCTGGATCTGCGCATCGCTGAACCCCGCTGCCGCACTCAGATTCAGGATACCGGGCCGAGAACACAGCACGTTGATCTGCGAGGCCAACTGGTCGACGCCCGGGTATGCCGCGGCGGGATCGGTCGAAAAGACCCCCGTGTACACGAGCTGTGCGGCATGCGGGGTCGCGCAATCGACGACGGTGAAGGTCAGGGCCCACGGTGTGGTGAACGGCTGCAGGCATTCGCCGCCGCGCAGGGTGTCCCAGGCGTGCGTCCCCGGGCTCTGCGGCCCGGTCGCAACGACTGTCGGAGTCGGCTTGGGCGTCGATGTCGCCGTCTTCTTGGGGGTCGACGTCGGTGTCGGCGCGCCCTGCAGCATTGCGGGTAGCCGGGTGCCCAGCACGAACAGTCCGATCAGGACCAACACGAGCACCAGCGCGCCGGCCACCCAGACCAGCACACGCGTCGACCGGCGACCGGATGCGTCGCGCGGTCCGCGCGGACCTCTTGCCTGACGGGATGCACTCGCCACTGCAGTCGGCGCTGCGGCGGCGCGGCCCGCGAAGGCGGGGCCCGCGACAGGAGAGCTCGCGGGAGGCGGGCTCATGACGGCGGGGCTCGCAAGGACGGGGCCGAAAGCCTCATCGAGTGCGGTGATATCGTCCGCGCGGCGCCGTGCTGAACGCGTGGCGGGCGGCTCGATGGGCAGCTGCGCAGTCTCCTGCCGTGGCAGCACGACTGTCTCGGGTGATGCAGACTCAGGCTGCAATGCAGACGCACGAAGCGGCGCAGTCTCCGGCAGCGCAGGCGTTTCCGGCAATGGCACAGTCTCGGGCACCGCAGCCGCCTCCGGCAACACAGCTGCTTCCGGCAACACAGCTGCTTCCGGCACCGACTCGGTCTCGGGCAGTTGCATAGTTTCAGACGACGACGATGCCGTCCCTTGGGGATGAACCAACGGATCGACGTCGTCGTTGGGCGTCAGGCCCCACACGAAGCCAGCAGGCTCCTCGTCCGCTGTAGTGGCAGCGGGCATGGCCGGTGCGACCGTTTCCGTTCGTGGTGGTAACCCGACGGCGAAGCGCGGCGGCTCCCCTCGAACCGGGGTTTCAACCGGAGTCGGGGTTTCAACCGGAGCCGGCGTTTCGACCGGAGCCGGCGTTTCAACCCGAGCCGAGGGCTCGAGCGCGGCCGCGGCTTCGGACGACGCGTCGGGGTCAGGCGATGCAACCGGTTCGGCAGGCGGGATCGGCTCCACCGATTCAGTCGCCCATGACCAACGCAGTTTCAGCGGCGCATCCGCGGGTCGTGCGGGTTCGGTCGCGGGCGACGGAGGCACGACGTATGGTTCCGGCATCACTGCAGCACCCGGCGCCTCACCAGCCACCACAGCAGGCTCTGCCACCGCCCCCGGCACCACCGTCTGCTGCGGAATATCCGGCTGCGGCACAGGCCGGTCCGTCATGTGCCGCTCCGGCATGGGCGACTCCGGTGCGGGCGGCTCTGCCGCACGCGGCTCTGGCGTACGGCCGCCGCTCAGTTGCTCGAGGAGCCAATCGGTGCCGCCGAGTGCGCCCGTGGGGTCGTCACCCGCGGCATCCGCTACGTCCGATTCAGCAACGTCGTCACCAGCAACGTCGTCATCCGAGTGATCTGCCGGGCCAGTCGGATCTGCCGGGCCCCCGCCGCCGTGTGCCGCCACAGCCTAGGCAAGCCCCAGGTCGGCGAGCCCGATGGCTGCAAAGTAGGGGTAGCCGGCTCGCTCGATCACCTCTTTCGCACCGGTTGCGCGATCGACGACGACGGCGACACCGGCGATGACGGCGCCGACCTTCTTCAGCGCCTCGATCGCCTGCAGCGGAGAGCCGCCGGTTGTCGAGGTATCTTCCAACACGATCACGCGCTTGCCATCGAGGTCCGGCCCTTCGACCTGCTTACCGCGGCCGTGATCCTTCGGCTCCTTGCGCACGACGAACGCGTCGTAGGCCAACCCACGTGCCGCGCCCTGGTGCAGTACGGCTGCCGCGACCGGATCCGCTCCCATTGTCATGCCGCCCACGGCGAAGACATCCGGCACGTCAGCGATGAGGTCGATCATGACCTGCCCGATCAGCGGCGCCACGCGGTGGTCGAGGCTGACCTTGCGTAAGTCGACGTAGTACGTGGCCTTCTTGCCGCTGGTCAGCGTGAAGTCCCCATGGAACAGGGCCTCCGCCGAAATGTAGTCGATGAGCTGCTGTCGCGCGTCCGTCACGAAAATAACCTTACTGTCCACCACCCGTCAGACTCCTGATTCGGCGCACTCACGCTAGACCGGGGATTTGACGTCAGACCGGATCAGCAACCGGTTGCCAATCCGGTTTAGCGTCGAAAATCCTGGCCAGCGCGAAGCGCTCCGGGCGCGGTCAAGCGGAAAGGATTGGCCGCCGCACAACTCAGGTGTTCTGCGGGAAGCCCAGGTTGATGCCGCCGTGACTCGGGTCGAGCCAGCGACTGGTCACAGCCTTACCTCGCGTGAAGAAGCGCACACCCTCCGTACCGTATGCGGTCGTGTCGCCGAACATCGAGTCGTTCCAGCCGCCGAACGAGAAGTATGCGACCGGCACGGGGATCGGCACGTTGATACCGATCATGCCCACCCGCACCTCACGTTGGAAGCGCCGTGCGGCACCGCCATCGTTCGTGAAGATCGCCGTGCCATTGCCGTAGCGCACGTTGTTGATGATCTTCAGGCCCTCTTCTTACCCCGACACCCGCACGACGGAGAGCACCGGGCCGAAGATCTCGTCCGTGTACACCTTCGAGCTCACCGGAACGCGGTCGATCAGGGTCGGCCCGAGCCAGAAGCCGTCGGGGTCGCCGTCTGCCTCGACGTCTCGGCCGTCCACCACGACGGATGCGCCGTCCTCGGTCGCGAGATCGATGTACGATGCGACCTTGTCGCGATGCACTCCGGTGATGAGCGGCCCCATGTCGCAGCCGCGGCGTCCGTCGCCGGTGGTGAGTCCCGCCATCCGTTCGGTGATCTTCGCGATGAGCTCGTCGGCGACAGAGTCGACGACCAGCAGCACACTGATGGCCATGCAGCGTTCGCCGGCCGAGCCGAAGCCGGCGTTGACCGCGGCGTCGGCCGTCACGTCGAGGTCGGCGTCCGGCAGCACCAGCATGTGGTTCTTCGCGCCGCCGAGCGCTTGCACACGCTTGCCGTTCTTCGATGCAGTTTCATAGATGTACTTCGCGATCGGGGTCGAGCCGACGAAGGAGATCGAGGCGACATCCGGATGCGTCAGCAACGCATCCACGGATTCCTTGTCGCCGTGCACCACATTCATCACGCCGTCCGGCAGCCCTGCTTCCTGCATGAGCTGGGCCAGCCACACCGATGACGATGGGTCCTTCTCGCTCGGCTTCAGCACGACGGTGTTGCCTGCCGCGATCGCGATCGGGAAGAACCACAGCGGCACCATCGCCGGAAAGTTGAACGGAGTGATGATGCCGACCACGCCGAGCGGCTGCCGCGTCGAGTAGACGTCGACGCCGGTCGACGCGTTCTCGGTGTACTCGCCCTTGGCCAGATGCGGAAGACCCAGCGCGAACTCGACGATCTCGAGGCCGCGTGTGATCTCACCGAACGCGTCGGAGAGCACCTTGCCGTGCTCGGATGTGAGGATTTCAGCGAGCTCCTGCCGCCGCGCGTTCAGCAGTTCGCGAAAGTTGAACATCACCTGCAGGCGTTTCGCCCAGGAGGTGTCACTCCACGCCGGAAAAGCCGCACGTGCGGCGGCGACGGCTGTGTCGACATCCGCTGCACTGCCGAGGCGCACCTCTTTCTCGGCGACACCCTTTGCAGGGTCGTAAACCGGTGCGGTGCGCGTCGAAATGCCCTCGACGAATGTGCCGTCGATCCAGTGGTTGATGAAGTCGGTCATGAGAGAGTCCCTTGTTGTGCGTACGATTCGTATGGCTACGATTCGCTTGTCTGCTATGCGCGTGCCTGTTATTCGATTGCGGTCAGGGCATCGTCGTACATCGCCATCGCTTCGGCGACCTCGTCGACGGTGACGATGCAGGGCGGCACGACGTGCACCCGGTTGTCCTGCACGAACGGCAGCAGGCCGCGCTCGAGCAGTCCGGACTTCAGCGCGCCCATCTTCGCGGCCGGCAACGGTTCGCGTGTGTCGCGATCGGCGACGAGTTCGACCGCCCAGAACACGCCCTCGCCGCGCACCTCACCGATCGACGGATGCTTCGCAGCCAGCTCCGCAAGCGCCGGCCCGATCGCCTCGGCCCCAACCCGTGCTGCGTTCTCGACGATGCCCTCTGCCTTCATTGCGTCGAGGGTTGCAACGATCGAACCCATCGCCAGCGGATGCCCGCTGTAGGTGAGTCCGCCGGGGAAGACGTTGGTGTCGAAATCGCGAGCGATCGCATCCGAAATGATGACACCGCCGACGGGCACATAGCCCGAGTTCACACCCTTGGCGAAGGTGATCAGGTCGGGTGTGACGTCGTAGCCCTGAAAGCTGAACCAGCGCCCGGAGCGGCCGAAGCCCGCCATGACCTCGTCGAGGATCAGCACCAGATCGTAGCGGTCGGCGAGTGCGCGCACACCGGCCAGGTAGCCGGGCGGCGGAATAAGAACGCCGGCCGTTCCCGGAATCGACTCAAGCAGGATGCCGGCGATCGACGACGGCCCCTCCGACTGGATCACGCGTTCCAGATGGCGTAGCGCCCGCTCGCTCTCCTGCTCCGGCGTGGTCGCCCAGAACTCGCTGCGGTACAGATAAGGGGTGAAAAAATGCGCATGTCCGCGCGCATACTCATTCTGCACGCGCCGCCAGTCACCGGTCGCGACGATCGCCGCACCGGTGTTGCCGTGATACGACCGGTAACCGGACAAGATGGTGTCCCGCCCCGTGTGCAGGCGAGCCAGTCGGATCGCGTTCTCGTTGGCATCCGCCCCGCCGTTGGTGAAGAAGACCTTGTTGAAGCCGTCGGGTGCAAGCTCGACGATGCGGTGTGCAGCCTCGCCGCGCGACAGATTCGCGGTCGCCGGAGCGATCGTCGCCAGCTGCTCGGCCTGGCACTTGATGCCCTCGATGACAGCCGGATGCTGGTGCCCGATATTCAGATTGACCAACTGACTCGAGAAGTCGAGATACTGCTTGCCGTCGAAGTCCCACGCGCGGCATCCGCTACCGCCCGCGATCACGAGCGGGTTGCGACCCGCCTGTGCAGACCAGGAGTGGAAGACGTGGGCGATGTCCAGATCGTGGGCACGCTGCCCGTCGGCCGGATCCAGGTCATTCATGACTGCTCCCTCATGTTCTCGTGGTCTGCATTGTCGTGTTTCATGACTTTGCCACCAGCTGCTGCGAGAGCGCCGGGATGACGGTTTCGCCGTAGACGCGCAACGTCTCTTCCTTGTTGTCGTGCTGCAGGTAGCCGGCGAACTGGTGCACACCGAGTTCCTTCAGCCTGGTCAGTTTCTCGATGTGCTCATCCGCGGTGCCGAGCACGCAGAATCGGTCGACGATCTCGTCGGGCACGAACTGTGTGTGCGTGTTGCCCGCGCGGCCGTGCTCGTTGTAGTCGTAGCCTTCGCGGCCGGCGATGTAGTCGGTGAGCGCCTGCGGCACGGCCCCGCCGGTGCCGTATTTCGCCACGATGTCGGCCACGTGGTTGCCGACCATGCCGCCGAACCAGCGGCATTCCTCCCGCATGTGCGCGCGCGATTCTTCCGTGGCGTCACCGATGTACATCGGGGCTGCAACGCAGAACTTCACAGACAGGGGGTCGCGACCGGCGTTGGACGCGGCATCCCGCACGGTCTGGATCATCCAGGCGGCGATGTCGACATCCGCCAGCTGGAGGATGAAGCCGTCGCCGACTTCGCCTGCCAGCTTGAGCGCCAGAGGGCCATACGCGGCGACCCACATCTCGAGCGACGAGCCGTGACTCCACGGGAATTGCAGCGTCGCACCGTTGTACTCAACCGACCGGGAGTTCGCCAGTTCGCGGATCACATGGATCGACTCGCGCAGCGTTTTCAGTGTCGTCGGAGCACCGTTGGTCACGCGCACGGCCGAGTCGCCTCGGCCGATACCGCACACCGTGCGGTTGCCGTACATCTCGTTGAGCGTCGCGTAGGTGGACGCCGTGACAGTCCAGTCGCGGGTCGCGGGGTTGGTGACCATGGGGCCGACGATGATGCGGTTGGTCTCGGCGAGGATCCGACTGTAGATCACATACGGCTCCTGCCAGAGCAGGTGCGAGTCGAACGTCCACGCGTGCGTGAACCCGTATTGTTCGGCGAGTTTCGCGAGGTATACCGTGCGCGAGGCCGGCGGGTTGGTTTGAAGTACGACTCCGAAATCCATGGACGGTTCCTTTAGGTGATTTAGGTGAGGTACTGGGTCAGGCCACGCTTGATGAAGGCGCCGTCGCCCGCACGCCCGAGGTATTGGTTGTCATCGATGATGACGCGGCCGCGCGAGAGCACCGTGTCGACGTGACCGTCGATCTCGAAGCCCTCCCACGCGCTGTAGTCCATGTTCATGTGATGGGTCTTGCCGACGCCGATGGACGTGTGACCGTTCGGATTGTAGATCACCACATCACCGTCGGCACCCGGCTGGATAACGCCCTTCTTGCCATACATGCCGAACATCCGTGCCGGTGTCGTCGAGGTGACTTCAACCCAGCGCGGCAGCGAGATGTTGCCCTCTACGACGCCCTGGTAGAGCAGGTCCATCCGGTGTTCGACCGAGCCGATGCCGTTCGGAATCTTCGAGAAGTCGCCGATTCCCATATCCTTCTGGCCCTTCATGCAGAACGGGCAGTGATCGGTCGAGACCATTTGCAGGTCGTTCTTGCGCAGCGCCTGCCACATGTGATGCTGATGGCCCTCTTCGCGGGAGCGCAGCGGAGTCGAGCACACCCACTTGGCGCCCTCGAAACTCCCCCACTCCTCGCTGGAGGCGCCGAGCTGTTCCTCGAGCGACAGGTAGAGATACTGGGGACAGGTTTCACCGAAGACATTCATGCCGCGGTCGCGTGCTGCTGCGATCTGTTCGACGGCCTGTTTCGCAGACACGTGCACCACATACAACGGTGCGCCCGTGATGTCGGCGATCATGATCGCCCGGTGCGTTGCCTCTTCTTCCGTCTGCCACGGCCGAGTGAGGCCGTGGTAGTACGGCGAGGTGTTGCCAGCTTCAAGCGCTTGCTTCACGAGAACGTCGATGATGGCGCCGTTCTCGGCATGCATCATCATCATCGCGCCGTTGGAAGCGCCCTTCTGGAATGCGCGCAGGATCTGCCCGTCGTCCGACAGGAACACGCCCTTGTATGCCATGAACAGCTTGAAGCTGGTGACGCCCTCTGCGACGAGCTCGTCCATCGCGGTGAGCGAGGAATCCTGCACATCGGAAAGGATCTGGTGAAAGCCGTAGTCGATTGCGCAGTTGCCCGCGGCCTTCTCGTGCCACAGGTTGTACTGGTCGACGACGTTCTGGTCGGGATACTGCACGATGAAGTCGACGATGCTCGTCGTGCCGCCCCACGCGGCCGCGCGAGTACCTGTCTCGAACGTGTCGGAGGCGTTTGTGCCTCCGAACGGCATCTCCATGTGCGTGTGCGCATCGATGCCTCCGGGGATCACGTACTTGCCGGCGGCGTCGATCACCGTGTCGACGTTGTGTTCGATGTCGAAACCGAGCAGCGTCGACCCCGGTGCGAGCACCGCGGCGATCGTCTCGCCGTCGATCAACACGTCAGCGGATGCCGTTCCGGTCGCATTCACGACTGTCCCGTTCTTGATCAGTGTCTTCATGAGGCTCCTGCGTTTTACGGTTGTGTGATGCGGGTGTAGGAGTCGGGGCGGCGGTCGCGGTAGAACTGCCAGTCATCCCGCACCGCCCGCACCATGTCCAAATCCAGGTCCCGGATCACAACCTCCTCAACCTCACCACTGCCGTACCCGCCGATGATGTTGCCCTGCGGATCCGCGAACTGACTATTGCCGTAAAACGTCACAGCCTCATCGCCGTACTCGTTATCCTCACGCCCCACCCGATTCGCCGCCGCCACAAAATACCCATTCGCCGCCGCAGCAGCCGGCTGCTCCAACTCCCACAACCGATTCGACAACCCCGGCTTGGTCGCATTCGGGTTGAACACAATCTGCGCCCCACCCAAACCCAACTCCCGCCACCCCTCCGGGAAATGCCGGTCATAACAGATGTACACACCGATCGGCCCGACCGCGGTGTTGAACACCGGGTACCCCAGGTTCCCGGGCCGGAAGTAGAACTTCTCCCAGAACTTCTCCAAATGCGGAATGTGATGCTTGCGATACTTGCCCAGGATGGTGCCGTCCGCATCGACCACCACCGCCGTGTTGTAGTACACCCCCGGCTGGTCCTCCTCGTAGATCGGCAGAATCGTCACCAGGTTCAGTTTCTTCGCCAGAGCGGCGAAACGCTGCACGATCGGCCCGTCCGCCGCCTCCGCATAGGCGTAATACTTCTTGTCCTGGGTAATCCCAAAATACGGGCCGTAAAACAGCTCCTGAAAACAAATCACCTGCGCACCGGCAGCCGCAGCATCCCGCGCGAACTGCTCATGCTTATCGAGCATGGACTCCTTGTCACCGGTCCAGGTCGTCTGCGTAATCGCCGCACGAACGATGTTCGATCCCTCTGATGACATAAGTTGGTTCCTCAATCCCCGTCGATTGGACTGGCCGGACTGGCGGCACCGAGAACTCGGCCCGACTCGTACGACACGCTTGTAACTCATCCTGACCGGCAATGCAGTGCATGGCAAGCCAGACCGGACGACCTGCGCATGTGAGCACGATGCTCCGCACAGAACGTCCGCCCGTTGGCTACGCTGAGCGGGCGCGCATCCGTCAGTTCGTCGCCGCGTTCGTGCTGGCCCTCGCGGCGCTGGGCACCGTTGAAAGACTGGTCGCAGACTTCCCGAACACCGACCAGAACCATGGGATCGAACGCAATATCCCGCTCACCTACGGCGAGGCTCAGCGCCGAGCTGACCGGCAAACAGGCCTGGGGCACTGTGGTTGCGCGTTTTCCGCTGGCGGGATGCCCCGGGCCGGCCCACAATCATTGCCGAGTACACGCCACCCAAGAATGTGCACCCCGCTTTGGCTGCTGAGCTGCTCGGCCGGCGCAGGACCGGCCTGTCTGCGCAGATCGTCAGCTTCGCCGTCAGCGAGATTGTGCGCATCCGTGAGTTCGCATCAGAACCGAAGCAGCGACGCTATCAACTGGAATTGCTGAACGACGATGTGGGATCGCTGGCGGGGCCGGAATCGGTCATCCTGACAACCCTCTTCGGGGAGCTGACGACCGGGGCACCATCCGACTCGATCCTTCCGACCGCTGCCGCGTCTGTTTACAAGGAGATAGTCGAGTTCGAAGGATCGTTTTGGACAGAACAGCCGTCAAACTCGACTATCTCCTTCAAATCGGGCGCAGCCTGCCGCATGTCGGTCGCCTCCGCTACCGTGGAACCATGCGCGTCGCCACATGGAACGTCAACTCCATCAGAACTCGTGTCGGCCGGGTCGTCGACTGGCTCGTCCGCGAAGATGTCGACGTGCTCGGCATGCAGGAGATCAAGTGCAAGCCGGAGCAATTTCCGCGCGAGCCGTTCGAAGAGGCAGGCTACGACCTTCAGATCCACGGGCTCAACCAGTGGAACGGCGTCGCCTTCGCGAGCCGTCGGCCGATGACGGATGTCGAAACTGCGTTCCCGGGAATGCCCGGTTTCGCAAAAGGGCAGGACGGACCGGACCAGCCGCTCGAGGCGCGCGCACTTGGGGTCACGGTCGACGGCATCCGCCTGTGGAGCCTGTATGTGCCCAACGGGCGCGCGCTCGGCGACCCGCATCTGGACTACAAGCTCGACTGGCTGGCGACGTTGGCCGCCGACACGCGCGATTGGCTGACCGCGAGCCCCGACCTGCCGCTTGCGCTGATGGGCGACTGGAACGTTGCGCCGCTCGATTCGGACATGGGCGACCCGAGCTTCGTGCCCGGCGAGTCAACCCACATTTCGCCGCCGGAACGCAGCGCGTTCAGCACCTTCGAAAAACTCGGGCTCACGGATGTCGTGCGCCCGCTCGTGCCCGACGGCTACACCTTCTGGGACTACAAGCAGCTGCGCTTCCCCCGCAATGAGGGCATCCGCATCGACTTCATCATGGGATCGCATGCGTTTGCGGAGCTGGTGAGCGGAGCATCCATTCATCGCAACGAGCGCAAGGGCGACAGCCCAAGCGATCACGTGCCCGTCGTGGTCGACCTGGATACCGACACCGGTGACGATGAGGACGACGACCGGCCGATGGTCTTCTGACCTGGTCGTTGCGAGTCGCTTGTCAGGCGACCGAGTCGCGCGTGATCTCCGCGCCCGTCACGGCCGCGCGTAAGCCGACTTCCTGCCATCCGGGGCCAGCCGGGAACGCCCAGCGCTCGCGCGACGCGGCCAGCATCTCCGATCCGATGCCCGGCAGCTCCGGTGCGGCGTAGCGTCCGTTAACAATGCGCACCGGCTCGGCGAAATGCTCGTGCAAATGGTCGACGTATTCGATCATGCGCCCGTCTTGGCTGCCGGCCACGGCCGCGTAGTCGAAGAACGAAAAGTGCTGCACGACTTCGCACAGCCCGACGCCGCCAGCGTGCGGGCAGACCGGAACCCCGAACTGGGCGGCAAGCAGCAGGATGGCCACGTTCTCGTTGACGCCGGCCACCCGGGTGGCGTCCAGTTGCAATACGTCGATTCCGCGCTCCTCAAGTAGTTGCTTGAAGATGATCCGGTTGGCGACGGCCTCGCCTGTGGCAACCTTGATCGGTGTGACCCCGGCGCGGATCCTGGCGAAGCCGAGGATGTCGTCGGTGCTGGTCGGCTCCTCGATCCAGTAGGGGTCGAACTCCGCCAGCCGGTTCACCCACGCGATCGCCTCGGAGACCTCCCAGCGCTGATTGGCGTCGATGCCCAGGGGAAGCGAGCCGACGGCTTGCCGGGCCAGCCGCATCCTCCGCCGGTCGTCGTCGATGTCGCCGCCAACCTTGAGCTTGACCATCGAGAAGCCGTCGGCCAGCGCCTGCTTACTCAGTCGTACTAGCTTCTCATCGCTGTAGCCGAGCCAGCCGGGCGACGTGGTGTATGCCGGGAAGCCGTCGGCCTTCAGCGAGGCGATCCGCTCGGCCTTCCCGACCTGGCCTCGCGTGAGGATGTCGCGTGCGGCATCCGGGCTGAGCGCGTCTTTAATGTGGGTGAAGTCGATGATGTCGACGAGCTCGTCGACCGGGAGTTCGCTCAGCAACAGCCAGAGCGGCTTGCCTTCGCGGCGGGCGCGGATGTCCCACAGTGCGTTGATGAGGGCACCGCACGCCATCTGCGTGACACCCTTCTCCGGGCCGAGCCAGCGCAGCTGCGAGTCGTGCACCAGGCGCTTGGATGCCGCGCCCATGTCGGCGAGTAGCTCGTCGACATCCGCTCCGACGAGCAGCCGGGCGAACGAGTCGATCGCCCCGGTGATGATCTCGTTGCCCCGGCCGCCGGTGAAGACGAACGCCTGGCCAGCCTCACCGGCGTCGGTGTGGATGGTGACGTACGCCGTCGAATAGTCGGGGTCGACGTTGACGGCGTCGGACCCATCGAGGTCAAGCGAGGTGGGAAAGCGGATATCCTCGGTGGCGACGGATGTGATGCGTGGCATGGTGGCTCTTTTCTCTTCGATCCCGGACATGCGGGCAGATGCGTACGAAAGCGTTGGGGTCCACTCGGCGTCACCGAGCCCGATCACAGCACGTGATGTCGATCCCAGACAGCGCGCAACGTCGCGCCGCCGCGCAGGTCGACCAGCACGGCAGACTCGGAGCTCGTCCGAGCGCGTGCGCGTTCGAGTACGTGCGCTTCGACGGTTTTGGGAATCACCACAACACCGTCATCGTCTGCGAGCACGAGGTCACCATGATCGATCGCGACCCCGCCGAGCTCGACGCGCTGGTGCGCGGCAACGATGCGCATCCGGGCACGGAAGTCGATCGGCCGGTGGGTCGCGGAGAAGCAGGCGAAGCCGAGTTGCATGATCTTGGGCGTGTCACGAATGGGGCCGTCCGTGATCATCCCGACCGCGCGACGGCCCAGAGCCGCGGCGCTGAACAGTTCACCCCAATATGCGGTTGAGTAGTTCGCCCCGGTCGCCAGCACTGCGACATCACCCTCGACGAGCGCGTCGATGAACGCAATCGCGTCTTCGTAAGGCCCTTCCGCCGGGTCAACGTCCGTGGGCTCGAACCGGGCGGTCGAGGCCCGCCCGAAAGCGCGCGAGCCGACACACAGTGCTGTGAGCGTCGTCTGCACAACTTGATGGCGCAAGCCGAGCGAGTCCAGCGAATCGCTGATCACCGCGGTCGACAACCGCTCGTCGCCAGGTGCCTGCCGGAAAATGCCACGCTCATCGGATGACATGGCCGCCTCCCGCCCGGAACGGATAGCGCTCCTCGGTTTCCTGATCCAGCCGCACTCCCAGCCCCGGCACGGTCGGCGCCTGAATGAAACCGGCGGTGACGGTGACCGGTTCGAGCAGGAGAGCCTCGCGCAATGGATTCGGCAGTGTGCAGTACTCGAACAGCTGGACGTGTTTATGTGCGAGCGCGCCGTGGAGGTTGGCTGCGAGCGTCACGCCGCTTCCCCACACGTGTGGGACGCATGCCACACCGGCGTCTTCGGCGAGATCGGCGACGCGCTGGAAGTTACGCGGGCCGCCGACGAATGACGTGTCCGGTTGCGCGAGGCCGACACCGTCCGTGCGAATGAGTTCCGCGAACTCCGCGACCGTACCGTTCGACTCGACGCCGGAGATCGTCACGCCGAGCGCTTTTCGCACGCGGGCGAAACCTTCCACGTCCGTCGCGAAGCAGGGCTCCTCATACCATCGTGCCCCCAGACGCTCGGCGACGGCACCCACACGGATAGCGTCCTCCACACTCCAGGGGTCCGACGCGCACCCCTGCACGGCATCGAGCACGAAGCGCGCGCCTGCAGGCAACCGGGGAACAACGTGCTCGAGCAGTTCGATCGTCGTCTCGGGGTCTCGCATCGCCCGGAACTTGACCGTCGTCAGCCCGGATTCGAACTGGCGGGCAGCCCACTCATCGATCTGTTCGAAAGTGGTTCCGAGCCCGCCGCTTGCATAGGCCGCGATCCGTTGCCGCTTCAGCCCTCCCAGCAGTTCGTACGCCGGAACACGCTCGCGGGTACCGACGGCGTCGAGAACGGCCATCTCGATCGCTCCGCAGACGCCGCTGAGGATTCCACCACGAGACCAGAACGCGGTGTAGGAGCGTAGGGCATCACCGACCTCAAGCGGATGTCCGAAGCTGCGTCCGAGGAGATACGGCCGATACGCCTCGACGATTCCGGGAACGGCCACTGCGGCCATGATGCCGGCTCCTGCCTCCCCGACCCCCGTGGAACCGTCGGACAGCGTGACCTCGACGAGAGCGGCATCCCACGATCGGATGGTCCCACCGACCCAGACGAGCTCTTCACCCGGTGGATACACGGCGGAAAGCAGAACGGCCCGCAGTGCGGTCACGGTCAGGCCGGTTCCCACGACTATCATCTCCCTACTCGTCCGCACGGCTGGCCGGCTGTCCTACTGCGCGCGCATTCGCAGGTTGTGTACGCCGCCGTCGACCTCGAGCGCCGATCCGGCAGTGGAAGCCGACTGCGGGCTCGCGAGGTAGGCGATGGCGGCCGCTACTTCTTCGGGCGACACCATGTGACCGGTCGCCTGACGGGCATCGAGAGCCGCGCGCTCCGCCACCGGATCGTCGAATTTGGCGAGCATCCGGTCGACGAAGGGCGTGCTCACGGTGCCGGGAGACACGCAGTTGACGCGGACCCCCTCGCGGATGTGATCGGTCGCCATGGCAAAGGTGAGCGCCAGCACTGCGCCCTTCGATGCTCCGTACACGGCACGCTGCGGCAACCCGTTGAGCGCTGCGATGGAACAGACGTTGACGACCGATGCCGCCGATGAGCGACGCAGCAGCGGGAGCGCGGCGGCAGTCATGCGCGCCATGCCGACGACGTTGATATCGAGCACGCGCGCCCATTCGTCATCGTCGTTCTCCTCCACGGTGCCGATCGCGCTGATGCCCGCGTTGTTGACGAGGATGTCCAGGCCGCCGAAACGCTGCTCGATCTCGGCCACAGCCGCCACCAGAGATGGTCGGTCGGCGACATCTGCCCGGATGCCGGCTAGCGGTTCGGGGAGTCCCTTCGTCGTGAGGTCGAGCACCACCACAGTGGCGCCGCGCTCGGCCAGCAACCTCGCAGTGGCGAGTCCAATGCCGGATGCCCCTCCGGTGACTGCTGCGGTCAGTCCGCTGAATTCTGCCATTTTCTGTCTCTCTCTTCTCGCTACGCGCCGACGACGGCCTGAGCGAATGTGCTGCGTGCACGTCCTAGCCCGTCGATCTCAAGTTCGACGACGTCGCCTGCTCGCAGGTACGGCTGCCCCGGCATGCCGAGTGCGACGCCGTCTGGAGTGCCGGTGTTGATCAGGTCTCCCGGCCGCAAGACCATCAACTGGCTCAGGTACCAGATGATGTGCTGCACACCAAAGATCATGTCGGAGGTCGTACCGTTTTGGCGCAATTCTCCGTTCACCCACAGGCGCAATCCGAGACCTTGCTGATCGGGCAGCTCGTCGCGGGGAACAAGCACCGGCCCGAGCGGGTTGAATGTTTCACAACTCTTGCCCTTGTCCCACTGGCCACCGCGTTCGAGCTGGAATTCCCGTTCGGAAACGTCGTGTGAGATCACGTAGCCGGCGATGCACGCATCCGCCTCATCCGGGGAGGACAGGTAGCGGGCGGTCCTGCCGATCACGACGCCGAGCTCGACCTCCCAGTCGGTCTTCACTGAACCGACGGGAATCAGCACCGTGTCGTGCGGGCCCACGATCGTCGAGGGGTCCTTCATGAAGACCACAGGTTCGCTGGGCACGGCCATGCCGCTCTCCGCCGCATGACTGGCGTAGTTCACGCCGATGCAGACGATTTTGCCCGGCGCGTCGATCGGCGCTCCGATGCGCAAGTAGGAGGAACCCGCGAGTTCGGGGAGGTAACCGGCCGCGAGCGCTGTGCGCGCTTTCTCGATGCCGCCACTGGCCAGGAAGGCCCCGTCGATGCGCTGTGTCTCCGAGCGCAAGTCGTAGCTCGCGCCGCCCACCTGGATGACGGGAATCTCGTTACCGGGTTCACCGAGACGTGCGAATGCCATATGTGTTCCTTTTCGTTAGGGGGCAGACGGGGCATAATCGGGCCGGGTGCCGGAATCCGCAGCGGATTGGTAGGCGGCTTCGACGACGGCCATGGTGTCGAGGACGTCGTCGACACTGGTCGGCAGCGTGTCCACCGATCCCTCGAGGAAACGCTGCAGCGCACCCATCGAGCCGATGAAGGCATCCGGAAACCACGATCCCTCGAACGGGATGGGGCGCCATCCCGTGTGGATGTCGTCATGCAGGATGTAGTCAAGCGCGTCCTCCCCGCCTGACGGGTAGTCGAGCAGGAGTCCGAGTTGCGCACGCACGGCGCCTTTCGTGCCCTCCCACTTCACGAAGCTCTCCTCGAACCGCGAGCCGTAGTCGTGGTCGTGATTCGTGGAGATCGTGACCCGGATCGGACGGTCGCCGTACCGAAATATGACGGTCGATCGCGTGCTGGCGAGCTCAGGCTTCAGTGGATGCCCGACCGTCACGGCATCCACACCGCTGGGGTTTCCAAGAAAAGATCGAACGAGGTCGAAGTAGTGCACGCTGTGCATTGTGAACTCAAGACGTTCCATGCCGAAGACGAATGGGAACATCTCCCATGGCGTTGTCACGGAGACCCGAACCTCGAGGTCGTACAGTTCGCCGATGGCCCCCGACGCGATGAGTGCTCTGGCGCCTGCGATCTGCGGTGCGAAGCGTAATTGGGTGTTCACTGCGGCGACGAGATTCTTACGGTGACAGATTTCGACCAGCGCCCTGGCTTCGTCGAGTGAATTTCCGAGCGGCTTTTGGATGAGCGCCGGGCTACCGTCGGGAAGAGCCGCCAGCGCCGTGGCGAATTGGTCGGGAACGAGTGCGACGTCGAAGATCGCGTCATCCGGCGCCGCAGCGACCGCGTGGGCGATCTCTGAATACACGCCCTCGATGCCGTATTCGTCAGCCAGCGTCTGTGCCCGGGCGACATTGCGGTCGCAGATCGCGGCCACCGGAAACCCTGCCTTTCGATATGCAGGCAGGTGCGCATCCCGAACAATGCCTCCCGCGCCCAGGATCACGATGGGTCGCGGATGCTGCGGCTTTACCAGCGTGTAGGCCTGCGCGGGTGAGAACTCGGGGAACACCATCATCAGCCTTTGACCGCACCAAGGGTCTGCCCGCGAATGAGGAAGCGTTGCGCGACGATGAAGACGATCAACATGGGGATGGTGCTGATCACCGTAGCCATCGCGAGCTCAGGCATATACAGCTTCACTGACAGGCCCGCCGCCGTGGTCGGGTTGAACAGCGGACTGGAACTGATCAAGCTCTGGATGCCGACGGAGATCGTCTGCTGACTGAAGCTCGAGGTCAGGAGAGCGAGGGGAAGAAAGAAGTTCACCCAGTTCGCGACGAAGGAGAAGAACGCGACCAACGCGACGGCCTGTTTCGAGACCGGTAACGCGATGCGTGCGAAGATGGCGATTTCGCCCAACCCGTCGACGCGTGCCGCCTCGATCAGCTCGAACGGCATCGCAGTGCGGAAGTGGATGTAGGAGAGATAAACCCCGAACGGGAAAAAGCCCATGATGACGGCCACCGGCCAGAGTTGTCCTACCGCGTTGACGGCGTTGACCTGGAGGAACAACGGGATGACGAACACCGTGTTCGGCATGACCATCGCAAGCAGGGTGATGATCAAGATGGGCTTCTTGCCACGAAAGCGAAGATGGGCCAGCGCATAGCCGGTCGGCAATGCCGCGAGAAGCGCCAGCACGCCGCCGACGACGGAGACGATGATGCTGTTGCCGATCCAGGTCAAATACACATGTGGAGCGTCGGCACCCCCATATCCGATGATCTGTTGCCAACTGTGCTGCATTGCCTCCCAGGAGATTCCACCCAGGCCGAGAAAACCTCCGGTGCCTGCGGCGACACCCGCGTCACTGCGGAGGGCGACGGTGAAGAACCCCACCAGCGGGTAAAGGAAGATGAGCGCGATCAACGTCATGAACGAGACGCGGGCGATGCGTCCGGCGTCCCAGCGGCGCGCAGGGCCGCCGCCGCTTGCTCGTTTCCGAGTCCGCACGGTTGTGGTTGTCATCGGTTGTCCTCCGTGCTGAATAGTCCGCTGCGGAACACGACGACGAATCCGATCGCGAGTGTGATGAGCACGATGATGATGCTCATGGCCGCAGCGGCCGGAAAGTTGTTGCCGACGAAGGCGAACCAGTACCCGAGTTGCGTGGGCGCATACTCAGAGGGCAGCGCGCCGGCGGCGACTTGGTTGAGTAAGTAGGGTTCCAGGAACAGCTGAAACCCGTAAGCCAGGTTGAGCAGCGCAGCGTATCCGATCCACTGCCGGATCATGGGGATCTTGATCCGCCACGCGAGCTGCCACGCGGTCGCGCCGTCCAGGCTCGCTGCCTCCAGTACATCATCCGGAAGGCTGTTCAAGCCGCCATTGACCGTCACGATCCACGCGCCAAGTCCTTGGAGCAGAAGCATCGCCGCAAGAATCACCGGCAAGTTGCCGTGCGTTGCGATCACCTGCTTGATGGTCGAGTAGCCCATCCCCTGGAGGAAGCCGGAAATCGGTGACTGCGTCGGGTTCAGCAGATACACCCACAGCATCAGGTTCGCGACACCGCCGAGCGCCCCGGGAATGTAGTAGATGAAGCGCATGATGCTTCCGAATCGCCCGGGGCTGGCATGCACCAAGAGCGCGAGGCCGACGATGGCAACGATCATGACCGGCATCCAGATGATCAGAACCGAGAAGATGTCTATGAAGGTCTGCCCGAACCGAAAGTCGCTGATGGCCGTGACGTATGCTTGCAAGCCGCCGAAACCGGTTTTGTTCGGTTCAAGAAGCGTTGGGCTCTGTTGGACGCTGATGTACAACGCATAAGCGATTGGGATGATGCCGCCGATCATCAGGAGCACAAGGTAGGGCAGCATCAGCGTCCAGGCGCCGACGCTCTCCTTACGACGCGTCGCGTTGTGCCGGTGAACGCGGCGCGGTACTTCCGGCGCTCGCGTTGCAGTACCGAGCGTGGTTGCCGCATTGATCGTCATGTCGAACTTCCTTGTGGGGCCAACGGCCTGGCCGTGAGACAGCGCCGCGAACTGAAATTTGTCGACCCGACAGAGATGCAAAGCCGCCCTTGGCAGAGGACGGCCTTGCACTCGTATTGGGATCGTGTCCGACTATTTGGAGGTGACCACGGTGTATCCAACGGCCTTCGCCTTGGCAACCAGATCCGTGCCGAAGTCCGCCCACGCCTTCTCGAACGTGGAACCGGCCGCGAGGTCCTTCGCCACGGTCGACGTCCACTCGCCACCGGTGTCGTACAACAGGTAGCTGTAGTCGGTGGGAACGGTGTCGATCGCGGGAGCGAACGTGGCCAGCGTCGAAGCGGTGTCGGCGTAGAAGTCGTCCGACGCCTGCTTCTTGAGCCACGGCTCCTGCTGTGCGGTGAAGGCCGGAAGCCCTGTCGACAACTCGACCTGCCATGCCGGGTCGCTCACGACGAACTTCATGAAGGTTTTGGCGTTGGCCAACTCCTTGCCCTTGATGTGCGATGACATGCCCCAGAGCCCGCCGCCCTCGTCACCCATCTGTACCTTCGACGAGCCTGGCCAGGTCAGACCGGTTGTTGCCTGCATCGTGCCCTTCGGCAGCTTCCAGGTCTGCTGAAACAGGTAGTCACCCCACCACACAGCGCCAGGGCTCATGACAAGCTTCTGTCCGACCGTCGCCGCGTCGGCATCGAAGATGCCGGCCGTCGAAAGCGCCTTGGCCGCTGTCAGGTTCGACAGCATGGCCGCCGCGCGGGTGCACTGCGGATCCTTGAGGTTGATCATGACCGTCGTCGGGTTCACCGCGACATTGGTTGGGCAGTTGGACGCCCACAGGTACCGGTTCGGCGCGTACGCATCACCGGTGAATCCACTGATGTATCCGGGGTGGTCCGTGGCGATCTTGACGGCAAGGCTCTCGTACTCTGCCCACGTCGTCGGGACGGTGTAGCCCCACTGCTTGAACAGCGAAGCGTTGTACCAGAACACGTCGGGTGCCGCGTCATTACGAAGGCACTGATACGTACCGTCGATCAAGCATGACGCGAGCGCTGTCTTCGTGTAGCCGGCAACGAGATCGGGGGTTTCCTTGCTCATGTTGGCCGTGTAGCCCGTCTTGGCGGCCCAGGCGACGTCGTCGTTCGACGGGAAGAAGATGGCATCCGGCCATCCCTTCTTGGCGGCGTCGAACTGCGCGAAGTGCTGCTGCGTCGTCGTGGCCCCGACCGTGCTGTCGATCTGCACGATGTTGATCGGGATTTCGGGGTGCGCCTTCTTGAAGGCGTCGGCCGCTGGAACACGCGGGGCGTCGACCCACACCGTGATCTTGCCACCTGTGTCGGTCTGGGGCACAGCATTGGCTGAACTTCCGCCGCCGCTGCTGCCACTGGAACAGCCAGACATCGCGATTGCCGTGAGGGCGACGGCCGCCATAGCCGTCGTCATCGACAACAACTTTTTGGTCTTCATTGACACTCCTTGTTTTCATCTGGCGCAAGGGACACGCCGTCGGGTATCTGCCGCGTGGTGAAGAAGGACAGCTGGCCCCGGCCCAAACGCTATTCTTCAACGAGTCCGAAGTCAAACGTTTGATCAAATTATCCGGGGTTTTTCTCCTCCGCCGCTGATCATATTATAGATCTGATGAATTGCTTGTCAACGGGCGAGAAACTCTCGGATGACTGCGGTTTGGTTTCAAATCGCGCCAAGAGATTAGATTATTCGGCCGGCCCGGCTTCGCTTGCTGCCAATCCTGCCGTATCGATCAGACCGTCGGAGATCCGATAGAATCGCGCCGCCGTTTCGCCCAGGATCGAATCACGCTCTGCGGGATCCAACGACGCGAACAATTCGCTGAGGCCGGCCCACAGTCGCTCGTATCCCCCGGCGAGCAGCGAGACCGGCCAGTCGCCCCCGTACATCAGACGCCCGGGCCCGAACACGTCCAGCGCGCGTTGGAAGAACGGCCGGATGGCCTCGGGGGTCCAGTCGGCGCTGTTCGCTGTTGCAGAGTACAGTCCGGAGACCTTCGCGAACACCTGGGGTGCCTGCGCTGCGCGCGCAATAAGCTCCCACCATGGTTCCCGGTCGGGCAGCCCGATCGGCGGCTTGGCCAGGTGATCGATCACGATCCTCAACCGCGGGTGCCGCTCCACGATGATCGGCACCAGTTCGAGGTGACGCGGGAGCACAGCGACCAGATCAAAGCTGACTTCGGCATCTTCCAGAACACCTAGCCCCTCGTCGACCTCAGGCCGGAGCAGCCAGTCAGGGTCGGGAATGTCATGGATCAGGTTGCGCACTCCGACGACAAGCAGATTGCGCCGCAGTTCCTCCAAACGCCGTGCTGCCTCTTCAGGGCGATCGAGTGGCACGTACGCCACCACCGCAACGACCTCGGGGTTGGCGGACGCGGTCTCCAGCATCAGTTCGGTGTCCTCGTCATTGTCGGCCGACTGTACGAGGACCGTGGCTTGAACTCCCGCCTGCCGTAGGGACGGCCGCAACTCGTCGAAGCCGATCGTCCGATTGATCGGCGCAAGATCTGCGGTCAACCAGTCATATCGTGCGCGGTTCGGATCCCAGACGTGCTGGTGCGCATCGATGATGGTCATGAGACGCCCCCCGCTTCGGCCGGCTCGGCCGGCAACGCCCAGACGAGCCCGATCCCGTGGTCGTCGCCCGAATAATCATCCGTGACTTCGAGAAGCGGCCCCATCCGAGCCTGCCAGGGAATGTTCGCCGGGTGATCCCGCAGGAACGCTCTCATCGCTGCGTAGTCATCGCACTCGACGAGGTGGAAAAGGTCCTGGCCCGAGCGCCAGATACGCCAGTTGCGCACACCGGCTTGGCGCAGTGCGGTATCAAGTTCAGGAGGCACCACGGTGTGAATGCGCTCGTAGTCGGCTTCGCGTCCGGGTGCAAGGCGAGTGTGCAGTGCAACGGTATCCATCTGATCGACTCCTCAGTGCGACTCGTGTTGTTCTCGTTGCATGACAACGACATCACTACGCCCGATCATAGAATGGTCTGATGAATAGTCAACCAGTTGGCGCGGGCGGTGGCACGGCACCGAGTGATGGTCGATCTCAGACCGATGTGGTGGTCGATGAGATCAAGCGGATGATCACCGGCGGTTCTCTGAAGGCTGGGTCGCGCCTTCCCATCGAGAAAGACCTCGCAGTCAACCTCGGCGTCTCACGGGGCTCGCTCCGCGAGGGCGTGCGCGCACTGTGCATCATGGGGGTGCTCGAAACGCGCCAGGGCGATGGCACATACGTGACCTCGCTCGAGCCGAGCCTGCTGCTGGCCCCGATGAGCTTCATGGTCGACCTGCATTCTCCCGACAATGGCTCCCAGCTGCAGTCGGTGCGTCGTGTGCTGGAAACCGAGGCGGCCGGGCTCGCTGCCCGACACATCAGCGCCCAGTCCATCGCCGATGCCGACGCGGTGTTGACGTCGATCGAACCGATGATCTTTCACGGTGACGACCTCGACTATGAGGCCATAATGGAGGCTGATATCGCCTTCCATCGCGTGGTTGCCCGTGCCTGCGGCAATCCCGCCCTTGAGGCCCTGATCGAGGCGCTCGCCAGCCGCACGGTCCGCACGCGCATGTGGCGTGCGATCAGCGAAGATGGTGCCGTGCAGTCGACGCATGCCGAGCACCGTGCGATTCTGCGTGCCTTGGCAGCGGGCGATCCGGATGCGGCCCGGCTACGCATGGGAACCCACCTCCTCGCAGTCGAGGAGTTCTCCCACGATCACGGCACCGAGGCCCAGTAACTGCCGTTCGGAAACACATACTCGCCCACCGAGGCCTCACGCATTTCCGCGCTGTAGCCGGGCCGGGTCGGCAGGACATACGCACCGTTCTTCACGATGCACGGATCAACGAAGTGCTCGTGAAGATGGTCGACATACTCGGTGACCCGACCCTCGAGCGTTCCCGACACTGCCACATAGTCGAAGATCGACAGGTGCTGCACAAGCTCGCACAAGCCCACCCCTCCGGCGTGCGGGCACACCGGCACACCGAACTTCTTGGCCATCAGATACACGGCCAGGATCTCGTTGATGCTGGCCAATCGCGCCGAGTCCAGCTGGCAGAAGTCGATCGCCTCCGCCTGGAACATCTGTTTGAACAACACCCTGTTCATGCCGTGCTCACCGGTGGCGACACCGATCGGTGACACGGCTCTGCGCACGGCCGCATGCCCGAGCACGTCATCCGGACTCGTCGGCTCCTCGATCCACAGCGGCTTGAACTCGGCAAGACGGTTGACCCACTCGATCGCCTCAGGGACATCCCACACCTGATTCGCATCGATCATCAAGTGGGCATCCCAGCCGATCACCTCGCGAGCGATCCCACAACGGCGGATGTCATCCTGGAGATTAGCGCCCACCTTGAGCTTGATATGGTGATAGCCCGCATCAACCGCTTCGAGGAGCAACCGGCGCAGCTTCTCGTCCGAGTACCCCAGCCAGCCCGCGCTCGTCGTGTAACACGGATACCCGGATGCCTCGAGCTCGGCGATGCGCGCGTCGCGCGTGGGCATGAGTTCGGTGAGCATCGCGACCGCCTCGTCGCGCGTGAGTGCGTCGCTCAGGTACTGCAGGTCTGCGACGTCGACGAGCTGCTCCGGCGACATGTCGGCCAGCAGCCGCCACAGCGGCTTGCCAGCCTTGCGCGCAGCCAGGTCCCAGAGCGCGTTCATCACGGCGCCCATTGCGAGATGTTCGACGCCTTTCTCCGGGCCAAGCCAGCGCAACTGCGAATCCGATTTGAGGTCGCGGTAGGTGCCGCCGAGATCGCTTACCGTCGCATCGACATCGCGTCCGATCAAGGGCTTGGCCCGCTCCTGGGCGGCCAATACGCAGATGTCGTTGCCACGCCCGATGGTGAAGGTGAATCCACAACCGCGCAGTTGCGGGTCGTCAGTGCGAAGCACGACATATGCGGCCGAGTAGTCGCCGTCCTTGTTCATCGCGTCGGACCCGTCCGCGCTCAGTGACGTGGGAAAGCGCACGTCGAACACATCGACGGCGGTGATCGTGGTCATTTAGGTCTCCTGCGGTTGTGCCGTGAGCGATGGGATGAGGCCCTCATCTTCGAGGTCCTTCCAGAGTGCATCCGGAACCGGCGTCGCAAATCGTTCGAGATTGCTGCGGACCTGATCACAGGTTCGTGCGCCGACGACGACAGATGCGACGGCCGGATGCCGACCCACGAAGGCCAGTGCCGCGGTCGGCAGGTCGACGCCGTGCCGCTGGCAGACGTCTGCGATCGCGCTCGCCTTTCGGATCAGTTCTGCCGGCGCATCGTCGTAGTTGTACTTGGCATGCGCATCCGGATGGGGGGTGGCGAGCAGACCCGAGTTGTAGACGCCCGCGATGACGACGCCGACTCCGCGCGTCTCTGCCAGCGGGAGCAGGTCGGCGAGCGCTCCCTGCTCAAGCAGAGTGAATCGGCCGGCCAACATGATCAGGTCAACGTCGGTTCGCCGGATGAATTCCGTCGGCAGTGCGGACTGGTTCATTCCGGCGCCGACGGCGCCGATCACGCCCTGCTCACGCAGTTCGATGAGCGCGGGGATGGCCTCGCTGATCGCCTGCTCGCCGAAGTCGTCTGGGTCATGCAGGTAGGCGATGTCGATGCGCCCCAGACCGAGGCGCTCCAGGCTGTCCTCAATGGATCGGCGGACGCCGTCGGCGCTGAAGTCCCATCGACGCACGTGGTCGTTCGACACGGCGAAGCCTTCGGTGTCCTGGCCAGAGCCCCCACCCGGATTGGGCACGATCAGCCGCCCCACCTTCGTCGACAGCACGAACTCATCGCGCGGCCGTCCGCGCAGAAGCACCCCGAGTCGTCGTTCGGAGAGCCCCAGGCCGTAGTGCGGTGCCGTATCGAAATAGCGGATGCCGCCGTCCCATGCCGCCTCCAAGGCTCCGGCGGCCTCCGCGTCGGTGGTTTCGCGATACAGATTGCCGAATTGGGCGGTCCCGAGACCGAGCGCGCTCAGCCGTACCCCACCCCGTAGCGTGCTCTCGCGCATGCAAACCTCCTCGTCTTCTCAGAGTATATACATATGATCTATCTGGTGAAAATGTCGAAACTGACTGCGAAAAGCTCGAATAATTCCTAATGACCTCGCGATTGATCAGGTGTATTGTCGCGTATTCTCAGGATGCACGCGCCACGCTCCAGGCGGACAAAGGGTGCGGGCCCAGTCCAGTCCGCCATACCGGTTCGCCATACGGTTTGCGAAGCCGGCACGACGAGCGTCAGCGCCGCCGTTCCGCCGTCGACTCGCGTGTGACGAGTTCGGGTGCCGGGTCGCTGACGACGATGTCGCCGAGCCCACCGCCATGCAGCCGCACGAACAGAGACTCGACGGCGCGACGGCCGAGTTGTCGCAGCGGCATCCTCACCGTGGTGAGCGGCGGCCAGGTGTTCTCGGCCGTCCAGGCATCGTGCATGGCCACGACGGAGAGCTGCTCGGGAATGCGAATCCGCAGGGCACGAGCTTCGGCGAGCGCGCCGATCGCCGCGTTCACGTTCGCGACCACGAGAGCGGTGGGCGGCTCGGGCAGAGCCATGAGGGCGCGCAGCGCCGCACGCCCGTCCGCAGGAAGGTAGCCGAACGACGTCACCTGGGCATCTGCGACCGGCAGGCTGGCATCCGTCATCGCCGCCCGAAACCCGCGCTCACGGCGTTGAGCCGTGAACGAGGCTGCTCTGCCGCCCGCCAGTCCGATGCGGGTATGGCCGAGTGCGATGAGGTGCTCGGTGGCGACCCGTGCGCCTGCTTCGTCATCCAGCGCAACGGCACCGACGTGTCCAGGCTCGATCGAGTTGATGAAGACAACGGGCGCCTTGCTGTCCAGAACGGCCTTGATGCCTGCCGGTGAGGCGTCGCTGCCGAGCTGCACGAGCATCCCATCGACCCGCCCCTCACCGATCAACCGCTCCATCACGTCGGCGTCGGGATGGAGGTCTTCGGTGTTTCCCAGCAGCACCATGTAGTCATGGCGGCGTGCGCCCTCCTGCACCCCGTGCATGAGTTCGGTGAAAACCGCGTTGGTGAGATCCGGCACGACCAGCGCGATCACGTTGGAGCGCGCGAGCTTGAGTGCGCGGCCGGCGAAATTGGGCCGGTATCCAAGCTCCCGGGCTGCGGCATGAATTCGCTCGCGGGTTTCGGGCCGCACCCGCGTTGCCGGAGCATCGCTCAGCACACGGGAGACGGCGGAGATGGAGACCCCGGCGAGGGCGGCGACGTCGCTCAGGGTGGCCATAGCCACAGTGTATTCATCGGCATCGTGTATTCGTCGGCGTTCTGCTCACACTCCGCGCTTGTCCGTCAGATACAGATGGGTGAGCACGAGTACGGTCTCCTGGTGCTGGTTGACGACGCTGACCAGCTCGTGCACGTATCCGCACGCCTTCGGCCGGCGAGCATGGTCGGCCTTTTTTGTGATCTCCGCTGTCACCGTGATGGTGTCGCCGATGAAGACGGGTTTGATGAAGCGCACGCGGTCGTAGCCATAGCTCATCGCGTGCGGGTTGATGTCGCCTGCCGTCATGCCGACCGCGACCGACATGATCAGTGTGCCGTGCGCGATGCGCGCGCCGATCGGCTGGGTCGCCGCCCATTCCGCGTCCATGTGGTGGGGAAAGAAGTCGCCCGTTTGACCGGCGTGCATGACGACATCCGTCTCGGTGATGGTGCGTCCCGTCGAGACACGTTTCTCACCGATCTCATAATCTTCGAACCAGCGTTCCGTTGTCTGCATGCTCATGCTCCCGCCAATAATTCGGACGCGGCGTCGTTCAGCCGCCGCACCAGGACGGCGTCCTGAATCTCGCCGCGCAGGGCAGCCGTCACCCAGGGCGAGACCCGATCCTGATATTCGATGTAGCCCACATATCGTGGGCGCAGGTAGGCGCCCTCGAGAGTTGCGCGGGTACCGCGGAAGAAGTCGAGCGTTTCGGCGTTGAGCCGGTCGTCGCTCCAGGCCACCGCGTTTCCGGGCTGACCTCCCCCGTCGAAGTACACTCCCCGCTGCGTCTGCGCCGATGCGACCCAGACGGCGAACGCCCGAGCCGCATCGAGATCGGATGTGCTCGCCGAAACCGCGATCCCCGCACCGCCCAGAAGCGACCCGGCCACCCCTTGTATCCCATAGGGAATGTCCGTGTACTTCAGTCGACCCGGCCGAAACCCGCGCCGCGCGTAGTTCGCGTAGCCGAAAGCGAGTGGCGCGTAGAACCAACGGTCACCTGTGCTCAGCGTCTCGGCCACCTCAATGGGATTCTGCTCGAGGTTATCGGCGGGCACATGGGCCGCGAGCTCATGCATGCGCTCCAGAACCGGCAGCGCGTGCTCCTCGGCAAGGAAGATGCCCGGCTCGGCCGCAGGCGGATGCCCATTGCCGGCCGCCATCGTGACCAGGCTTGAGAAGGCGTCGATGGGCTTGGCCGGCCAGAGTACGTGACCCTTCCGCGCCAGGGCGAGCACGGCATCCCAGTCGCGCGGCGGCTCGGCGATCAGATCCGGGCGGTAGACGGCGACCTGCGCGGCAGCATCGCTGGCCAGGGCGTACTGGTGCCCGTCATGCGCGTAACTCTCGTGTGAGCGGCCGACCGATTGCGCGGCCAGCACGGACAGCTCGTCGTCGAATCCGTGCCCGTCCAGCGGTGCGAGCGCACCGGATCGCGCGGCGAGCGGGATGTGCGGGTGGTCTATGACCAGCAGGTCGTAGTGTGTCGCCAGGTGCTCGATCGGCGCATCCGCAAACTGTTGCAGGGAGCGGAACTCCCACCGCACATCGACGTTTGGCACGACGCGGGCGTACTCGGCCGAGGAGGCGACCATGCAGTCATAGCCACGGGGATGCTCCCAGGTGATGCCACGCAGAACGGTCGTCATCGTGCGAATTCCGCAAACACGGCCTCGTTGTGCTGGCCGAGCTTCGGCGCAGGCACCGAGGAGGTGAGGGTGTGGCCGTCGATGCGAATGGGGCTGCGGGTCGTTGCGAGCGCGAGTTCGGCGCCGTCGCTCGTGAGGGCACCGTCGCGCACGACTTGCTGTGTCATGCCGATGGCCTTGAAACCATCGTGATCGACGAGTTGCTCCAGGGTGAGCACCGGCGCGCACCAGACATCCGCCGCGTCGAGAATGGCCAGCCAATGGTCGGTCGTCTCCAGCAGGAATCGCGCTGCGAGCAGTCGCTCGATCTCCTCCTGGCGTTGCCACCACGAATCCGGATCGACCAGTTCGACCAGTTCGACAAGATCCAGCAGCGCGCCGATCTTTGGGATCGGGTTCATCGCCAGCGCGATGTAGCCGTCGGCGGTCGGGTAGGTGCCGTACGGCGCGGAGAGGAAGGCATGCGCGGAATGCGCCCCGCCGCGCTTGACGGTGACGCTCGCATCGTTCAGGTGCGTGCTGAGCAGCTCGAACTGCAAATCGAGCATCGCCTCCAGCAAGCTGGTCTGCACGTGGCCACCCAGCCCCGTGCGCTCGCGCCGAAACAGCAACGCGGTGACACCCTGGGCGATATGGCAACTGGTCAGGTGGTCGGCGATCGACAACCCGATCGGGATCGGGCCGTCGTCATGTGATCCGCTCAACCAGGGGATGCCGGAGACCGACTGCGCCAGCAGGTCCTGGCCGGGTCGGTCCTTCCATGGGCCGTCGTCGCCGTAGCCGCTGGCGCTGGCGTAGACGATCCGCGGATTGATCGCCCGCGCCGACTCGTAGCCGAGCCCAATGCGTTCCATCACACCGGGCCGGAAGTTCTGGATGATCACGTCGGCTTGCGCGACGAGCACCTTGATGCGCTCAAGATCTGCAGGATCTTTGAGATCGGCGGTGATGCCCTCTTTATTGCGATTCATCGCGTGAAAGGAAATCGTGTCGCCGTCGGCGCTGCGCCCGGCGAACGCCAGCGTACGGCCGATGTCGCCGCCCCGAGGGCGTTCGACTTTGATCACGCGTGCGCCGAGGTCCGCCAGCCGCATGGCTGCGACGGGACCCGACAGGAACTGGCTGAAGTCGAGCACGAGGATTCCTTCGAGAGGTCTAACCAAATCGTCCGTCATGGCCCGTCCTATCCGTCATGGAGGTGGGCGAACCATACTGGATCGCACCGCCCCAAATTTCATTTCCATGTGTAAAGTGCTCTGAACAATCGTTTGATCATAACTCATGAGCGATCAAGACTGCTAGGAAACATATCGCATCCATCGAACTTAATCATCTGATCTATTTGCGGATTCGCGCTATGCTGTTGACATCGCGCTACTGCCGCCGGGGCACCGGATTGACGGTCGGGCGGTCCTGCGAGCGAACTAGAAGGCGAAGGAGTTTTCGTGCTGACCGCGAACTACGTCGGAAACCACACCATCGACATCCGCGAGGCAGCTCCGGTGGCGCCCGGCCCCGGGCAGGTGCAGATCGAGGTGGCGTACGTCGGTATCTGCGGCACCGACCTGCACGTGCTGCACGGCTCCATGGATGCCCGTGTCACCCAGCCGACCATCCTCGGCCACGAGATGTCCGGGCGCATCAGCGCCCTGGGCGAGCGCGTCACGGGTTGGTCCCTAGGCGACCCTGTCACGGTCATGCCGCTCGACTGGGACGGAACCTGCCCCGCTTGCCTCGCCGGCAACCAGCACATCTGCCAGAACCTCAACTTCATCGGCATCGACACCCCCGGCGCCCTCCAGGGCAGCTGGAACGTGCCGGCCGATGTGCTCGTCGCCCTGCCCGAGACCCTGCGGCTCGACCACGCGGCGCTCGTCGAGCCGGTCGCGGTGTCGGTACACGATGTGCGCCGCTCCGGTCTGGTCCCCGGAGAGAAGGCGGTGGTGATCGGTGGCGGTCCCATCGGCGTGCTGATCGCGACGACCGCGCGCGAATCTGGCGGCGACGTCGTCGTGATCGAGTTGGATGCCACCCGCCGCCAAGCCGTGGCCGACCTGGACTTCCAGGTGCTCGACCCGCAAGCCGTCGACCAGGTCGAGTGGGTGACCGAGTGGACTGGCGGCGCCGGCGCCGACGTGGTCTTCGAGGTGTCGGGTGCGGCATCGGCCGTGCTGGGGGCCACCGACCTGGCCAAGGTGAGGGGGCGCCTGGTGGTCGTGGCGATTCATCCGCAACCCCGCCCGATCAACCTGCAGCGCCTGTTCTGGCGTGAGTTGACCATCATCGGCGCCCGCGTCTACGAACGGGTCGACTTCGAAAAGGCCGTGCAGTTGCTCGACGCGGGCGTGATCCCGGCCGATCTGCTCATAACCCGAATCGAGCCGATCTCGGCCACCGCGGATGCCTTCACCGCGTTGGAGAGCGGCCAGGCGATGAAGATCCTCATCGACTGCCAGGCGGGTGCCCAGGCGTGAGAAATGCCTTCGACCTCACGGGCAGCCTGGCCGTGGTCAGCGGCGCCAAACGCGGTATCGGCTTCGCCATGGCCGAGGCACTCGCCGAGGCGGGCGCCGACATCGTCGGCGTGAGCGCCACACTCGAGCCGCACGGCAGTGCAATCGAGAAGCGCGTCACCGAGCTCGGCCGGCGATTCGTGGGTTTCGCTGTCGACTACGCCGACCGCCGCGCAGTGCTTGCGTTCGCGGACGAGCTGGACGCGCTGGACTGGCCCATCGACATCCTCGTCAACAACGCGGGAACGATCGAGCGGGCACCGGCGGCCGAGCACCCGCTCGAGCTGTTCGACCGCGTGCTCACGGTGAACCTGGCGAGCCAGTTCGCGCTCACTCAACGTGTCGCACGCGGCATGCTCGAACGCGGACGCGGCAGGGTGATCTTCACGGCGTCGCTGCTGTCGTTCCAGGGCGGAATCAACGTGCCGGGCTACACTGCCGCAAAATCGGGTATCGCAGGTCTCACGAAGGCGCTGGCCAACGAGTGGACCTCGCGAGGCGTCACCGTGAACGCAATCGCACCCGGGTACATCGCCACCGACAACACGCAGGCGTTGCAGAACGACCCGGATCGCTCACGAGCGATCCTCGATCGCATCCCCGCCGACCGCTGGGGCAAGGCATCCGATCTGGGCGGTGCCACCGTGTTCCTGGCGAGCTCCGCCTCGGACTACGTACGTTTCCGGCATCACGCTGCCCGTCGACGGAGGCTGGCTGGGGCGCTGACCGGATGCCGATGGTGTTCTAACCTGGTCGTTGCCTGCGTGCCGCCCGACGCTTAAGCTCGCCCTATGCCACACATCGACGTGCCGGGGGCGCGCCTCTACTACGAGACCGACGGTCACGCATCCGCACCTGCGATGCTGCTGCTCCACGCGAGCATCGCAAATCTGCGGATGTGGGACCCTCTGATCTCGACGCTTGCGCTCGATCATTACGTCGTTCGCTATGACGCCCGCGGCTTCGGAGGCAGCACAGCCGAGAACCTGCCGTACACCGACCGCGGGGACGCTCGGCACCTTCTCGACCATTTGGGCGTCGAACAGGCGGTCGTGATCGGCGCATCGCGCGGCGGTCGGATCGGGATCGATCTCGCGATCGAGTCGCCCGAGCGCGTCGCGGGGCTGATGACGATCGGCTCCGGTCCAAGTGGTTTTCCAGACATCGAACTCACCGATGAAGAGGATGCGTTCGTCGACCGCCTCGATGCCGCATTTCAGGCACAGGACTGGCCGGCACTGAACCGCCTCGACGTTGAACTGTGGTGCCTCGGTGTCAATCGATCGACCGCGGAGCTCGACCCGGACTTCGTGCGAACGGCGTATGAACTGAACCGGCCCAATCTCGCGCATTGCACCGAGGCGCCGATCGCGCGACCGCTCGACCCTCCCGCCTACGATCGCGTCGTCGACATTCAGGTTCCCGTCCTCGTCACCGTTGGCGAGTTCGACCTCTCCGAGGCCCTGACCAAGCAGGCGTACCTGCTCGACGCCATTCCGGATGCCGCCGGCTACATCTTCAGCGACACCGCGCACATTCCCAGCGTGGAGAACCCGACCGAATTCCTCGATGTGCTGACCGGCTGGCTGGAGTCGCACGACTTGTAGTCCCATGACTGGCTATTCAAGTGGTCCCATGACCCTGGCAGAAAACCGCGGACAACGGTCCCATCAACATGGCAAACGACACTGCTCACATCCGTCTCGCAATTCAGTCGTTGTCACTTTCATGAGACGGAGGCTCGGAATCGCCGGGTACTCCGTCGGACTTACGCCGAAGGAGGATCCCTCCGGCGATCGCAAGAAAGATGACGAAAGAAGCCAACAGATGGGGAATCGTGATGCCTAAGAACGCGAGCATGATCGCCGCACCGGCGAACAATCCCCCCAGCGCAAATACGAGATATGAAAGTCGCTTCATGAGCTGCCGTCGTCGCATAACTTGATCATGCTGGTTGCGCTGAGAAAAGGAGGAAGAAACCATTTCAGCGACACCGCCCACATTCCAAGCGTGAAGAACCCGACCGAGTTCCTCGAGGTGCTGACCGGCTGGCTGGAGTCGCACGACTTTTAGATCGCGCCTTACGCTGCCTCAGCATGGCGGCGGCGGGTGAAACCGCAGCACGAGGCTGCGTGTCGCGCCCGACACCGTCGCCGACCAACCTTTGACCTGCGCGTGCGCCTACACCGGTGTTCGGGCGCCTTGATCTGTGCTCGTGGGCCTAGTCGTGTGCGCCTGAGCTTATGTTCGGTTTGTGAGGTCTGGTGTCATTGTGGCCATTGGTTGAGGATGGCGTGTTTGACTTTCGTATCGAGTCTGTCGGCGAGGGTGGTTTGGGCTTTGCTGGCGGGTCGCCACCCGGCGTTGGGGTTGATCCAGGGTGGGGCTTTGATTTGGGGTGTCCCGTCGATGAAGCGGATTTGCCAGCCGGCGGTGTCGATGGTGCGGTGATGCCACCAACACAGATAGACGCCGTTGTCGACCTGG
>Ga0208357_1000071_pt1 | contig 73912 bp, 65 predicted proteins | sample NGESurdeep092012_6_FD_184487 | JGI IMG/M metagenome (GOLD analysis project Ga0208357, IMG submission 184487) | Arctic peat soil microbial communities from Barrow, Alaska - NGEE Surface sample F52-2 deep-092012 (SPAdes) | ecosystem: Environmental > Terrestrial > Soil > Wetlands > Peat ...
CTCCTGGTGGCGGTCGTCCTCTCGGCACAGGCGACCGACGCCTCTGTCAATCGTGCCACGCGCTCGGTTTTTGCATTGGCGAACTCGCCGCAGGCCATGCTGGTTCTGGGAGAAGAGCGGCTTGCGCGCGCAATCCAGACCATCGGCTTGTACAGGACCAAATCCAAAAACGTCATAGCCTTGAGCCGGCTCTTGCTCGAACGGCACCAAGGCGAAGTGCCTGAGGATCGCGAAGCACTCGAGGCGCTTCCAGGAGTTGGAAGAAAGACAGCCAGTGTCGTCCTCAATACTGTGTTTGGCCAACCAACCATCGCGGTCGATACGCACGTATTTCGCGTCGCACATCGCACGGGTCTGGCCCATGGCAAAGATGTGTCGACGGTCGAACAGGAACTCGTGCGCATCATTCCACAGGAATATATTGCGGATGCCCACCATTGGCTGATACTGCACGGCCGATATACTTGCAAAGCGCGACTTCCGGAGTGCTGGCGGTGTGTCGTCGCTGATTTGTGCCCCTTCGAACCCAAAACTGGAACGCCTCGTGGCTGATACCGCGCGCCCCGACCCGTCGGCCCACCCACATTCCGAGCGGCATTTCCGGTCCAGCGCGACCGTACGTGACGTCGTCATCGGAGTGGCCGACGGCCTGACCGTTCCATTTGCGCTGGCCGCCGGCATTAGCGGGGCTGCGGCAGCCCTGCCCCAGGGCAATCATCTCATCGTCATTGCGGGCTTGGCCGAAATTGCTGCCGGGTCGATCGCAATGGGCTTAGGCGGCTATCTCGCCGCGCGCGGCGAGCGCGAGCATTACCTGTCCGAGCGTCAGCGTGAAGAAGACGAGATTGTTGAGAAGCCCGCGCACGAGAGACGCGAGATCATTGAACTCATGGCCGACTATGGCGTCAACGAGACTGAATGCACGCCCCTGTTGGGAGCGCTCGAGCGCAATCCCAAAGCTTGGCGCGACTTCATGATGCGCTTCGAACTCGGCCTTGAAGAGCCGGACCCGAAGCGCGCGCCGACGAGCGCTGCAACCATCGGGCTATCTTATATCGTGGGAGGCATGATCCCTTTGGCACCCTATGCCCTTGGAAACGACGTCGGAGGCTCGTTACGAGCCTCGATTGGACTGACCTTGGGTGCGCTTTTCGTGTTTGGATGGGTCAAAGGGCGCTTTTCGGGGCAACGCGGATTCAAAGCGGCCGTTCAGACGATGTGTATTGGAGGATTTGCGGCGGGAACCGCGTTCTTCATTGCGCACCTGGTCAAATGAGCGCGCAATGTTCAATCCCTCGCGCACGCAGATCAGGACATTTTTCCAGGAGACTTGGCGCAAAGCGCGCGAGGGCGCGCTGCTAACGCCCCTGGAATCCATGACGATCGACTGGATCAGCGAACATCCCGAATACCATCTGCTTCTCGAAGGCGGCCCTGAAGCGATCGAAAAAGAATACACGCCCGAAGGCGGTCACACCAACCCTTACCTGCACCTGTCCATGCATCTGTCGATCTCGGAACAAACCTCCATCGACCAGCCTGCCGGCATCCGAAGTGCGACAGACGCATTGGCCACTCGCTTGGGTTCACTGCATGAGGCGCATCACCAAGTGATGGAATGCCTGGGCGCCATGCTCTGGAATGCCCAGCGCGATGGCGCGGAGCCGGACGCTGCGGCGTATCTCGAGTGCATTCGGCGCCGCGTCGGCAAACCCTTGTCCGCCGCGTAGGACGACAGGTCGCCCCGGCTCAATCGGCCTATTACTTTCTCGGCGTGACCAAAGTCCCGGATAAGCTACCGATGTAGGCTGCGATGTCGTGAATTTCCTGCGGAGACAGTGCCGCCGCCTGGGACACCATAATCGGATTCTTACGTCCGATTGAGGGATTGGTACTTTCCTTGTAAGCGGTCAACGCATGCTCGAGATAGTCGGGGTGCTGGCCTGCCAGTCTCGGGTAGCTGGGATCGATCGGGGAATTGAAATCTGCGCCGTGGCATGACGCGCACGCATATTTCTTGGTTGCGAGTACTTTGCCATTCTCGATATCTCCGCCCGCGAACGCGCTCGATCCGAATACCATCGCAAAAATCGCGGCGACCACTTTGATTGCATACTTATTCAAGTTCGTACTCCGCCTATTTCTTTTGAGAGAAGTAAGCCGCAATATCAGCGATATCTTGATCCGAAAGACTCGCGGCGATGGCCTGCATACTGGGCTGAATGCGTTCGCCCTTCTGATATTCGTGTAGCGCGTTCTCGATGTATTTCTCGTTCTGACCACCGATCATGGGAATGCGGTACACCTCCGGATAGCTCGCCTTGTAATCCGGCAATGCATGACATCCGGTGCACATATCGACCTTGTTCTCAGCGGCTAGGGGATTTCCAACCAGCGGTGTCTGCGCATAAGCCAGGCTACCGGCAAAGGCCATCACAAGGCCCAGAGTCATGGGCTGTAACAAATTTTTCATGTCGATTCGGAAGAAATGATGAAACTGCGGTGCGCCCGTGCGCCTTTGGCGCCCTCGATGTCCCTGCGCAAAAGCGCATGCATTGTAGCCCAAGGGTGCCCGGGTCGTCCACCGAGAAAGCATGCTATTCGATGTCCATTGGCAGCGCCACACCAGGTTTGCTCGATTTGCCGGTTGGCTGCACGCGCTCCTGGGTGCGCTTTTCGGGTCTGGCTTTATACTTCTTCTTTTATTTCTGCTCATTCCATCATGCGCTTCGAGGGTTCGGAAAGTTATGTTGCCACACAGGATTTGAAGCTCGCCGTTAACGCTGCGTTGATCCTGCAAAGACCTCTTCTGATCAAAGGGGAACCGGGTACCGGCAAAACCATGTTGGCCGAGGAAGTGGCTGGTGCCCTCTCGATGCCCTTGTTTCAATGGCATATCAAATCGACGACCAAGGCACAGCAGGGCCTGTATGAATACGACGCGGTCTCTCGCCTGAGAGACTCGCAGTTGGGGGACGAACGCGTCAAATCGATTGAGAATTACATCGTCCAAGGGGTACTTTGGCAAGCGTTTGCATCGGAAGTACCGGTTGTGCTTCTCATTGATGAGGTTGACAAGGCCGACATTGAGTTTCCAAATGATCTATTGCGCGAACTCGATCGGATGGAATTTTATGTCTATGAAACGCGCCAACTTATCAGAGCCACGCATCGGCCGCTGGTCATCATCACATCCAACAACGAGAAGGAATTGCCTGACGCTTTTTTACGGCGCTGCTTTTTCCACTATATCCGCTTCCCCGACAAGGAGACGATGAAGCAGATTATTGACGTACATTTCCCGCACCTGAAAAAGGAACTTCTGGCCGGCGCCTTGGAAGCGTTCTTCCAGATGCGTGACGTACCCGGTTTGAAAAAGAAGCCCTCCACATCCGAGTTGCTCGACTGGCTCAAACTGCTTTTGGCTGAAGATATTCCACCGGAAGCGTTGCACAGCAAGGATGCCAAGGTGATCATTCCGCCGTTGCACGGCGCATTGCTGAAAAATGAACAGGATGTCCATCTGTTTGAGCGCCTTGTCTTTATGGCGCGCAATAATCGTTAAATCGGATGAAAAGATTCGTCGAACCCGTCACCCTGCAGGGGCAATTCGCCATCCTGGAGCCGCTTGCGTACGCGCATGAGGAAGCGCTCGCCATGGCTGCCTGCGATGGGGAGTTATGGAAGCTCTGGTATACCTCGGTGCCCAGTCCGGAAACAACGCGTGCGTATATCGACACCGCATTGGACATGCGCGAGCACAAGGAGGCGCTGCCTTTCGTCGTACGTGAAAAGGCCAGCGGTCAAGTGGTCGGCTCAACGCGTTTCTTCAATGTCGAACCGGCGCAGCGCCGCCTGGAGATCGGCTACACCTGGTATGCCCAGCGTGTGCAGCGCAGCGCCGTCAATACAGAATGTAAATTGTTGCTTCTCGGGCATGCTTTTGAGCAACTGCGTTGTATTGCGGTTGAATTTCGCACACATTGGATGAATCAGCCTTCGCGAGCAGCGCTGGCCCGACTCGGGGCCAAGCAGGATGGTGTGCTCAGAAACCACCAGATTGGCCCGAACGGAATTCTGCGTGACACGGTAGTGTTCTCGGTCATTCAGTCGGAGTGGCCGGCGGTCAAGCGTCACCTGCAGTTCAAGCTCGGGAGACCGTAGTGTTGATCGACTTCTTCCTGACGCTCAAGGAAGCCAAAATCCCGGTTTCCATCAAGGAGTACCTGGTACTCCTCGAGGGCCTCAAAAGAGGTGTCATTGAACCGTCGATCGACGACTTCTATTACTTATCACGAGCAACGCTCGTCAAAGATGAACAAAACTTCGACAAGTTCGACAAAGCATTCGGTGCCTATTTCCAAGGCATTGACGCGACCTTCGAGGCCAAAGCCGAGATTCCTGCCGATTGGCTTTTGAAAAAACTCGAACGTGAATTGACTGACGAGGAAAAAGCCCAGGTTGAGGCACTGGGCGGGTGGGACGCGCTCATGAATCGCCTCGCAGAATTATTGAAGGAGCAAAAGGAACGCCACGAAGGGGGCAGCAAGTGGATAGGCACCGGCGGCACCTCGCCTTTCGGCAATGGTGGCTTCAATCCGGAGGGCATCCGGATTGGGGGGGCAACCGGCGGGGATCGCACGGCCGTCAAGGTGTGGGAGTCTCGCGCCTATCGGGACTATGACGATACGGTCGAACTCGGGACACGGAATATCAAAATTGCGCTAAGGCGTCTGCGCAAGTTTGCCAGAGAGGGTTCCGAACTCGAGTTGGATCTACCCGACACGATTGGTTCGACCGCCAGAAACGCCGGTTGGCTCGATATCAAGATGGTGCCGGAACGCAAGAACAATGTGAAAGTGTTAATGCTGCTCGATGTGGGTGGGACGATGGACGACCACATCAAGCGTACGGAAGAGCTGTTTTCCGCTGCCAAGGCCGAGTTCAAGCACATGGAATTCTACTATTTCCATAATTGCGTCTACGACTTCCTCTGGAAACAAAATCGGCGGCGTCACGCCGAGCGCACTCCCACCTGGGAGATCCTGCGCAAATACACCCCGGATTACAAACTCATTCTGGTCGGCGATGCGACCATGAGTTCGTACGAGATTTTGCAGCCCAGAGGGAGCGTCGAGTTCGACAATGACGAAACCGGGGCAGTCTGGTTGCAACGCTTCACCGAAACTTTTCCCAAGTACGTCTGGTTAAATCCAGAACCTGAAGCGCTCTGGCAGTACCGTCAGTCCGTCAGCGTCATCCAGCAGATCGTTCACCAACGCATGTATCCAATTACGATCGAGGGCCTCGAACGCGCGATGAGAACCCTCTCGAAATAAATAGGGCCATCGGGACAGATCCATCGGTCACCCGCGAGGAGCGACTTTTAAGACCTCTTCGATGGTGGTCTGTCCTGCAGCAACCTTGATCGCCCCTGAAAGTCTGAGCGAGCGCATTCCCTCCCGGATCGCCTGGACGCGGATCGGGTCGATGCTCGGCTCCGCGGAAACGAGCCTTTTGATTTCTGGCGATATCTCGAGCAATTCATAGATACCTGTGCGACCGCGGTAGCCTGTCATTCGGCACTCGAGGCAACCGACCGGCTTGTAATTCTGAACCGGTGAGTCCGTCTTCCAGGGGGCAATGAGCTCTGTCCAGATCTCGGCATCGACACTTCCGCCAGGGGCCTTGCAATGCGGACACAAGATCCGTACCAATCGCTGCGCAAGTATCCCCAGGACCGTGGCATTCAGAAGATACGCAGGCACCCCGAGCTCGAGCAACCGGGTAATGGCCGACGGCGCATCGTTGGTGTGCACCGTCGAGAACACAAGGTGTCCCGTGAGCGCGGCCTGTACTGCCATTTCCGCCGTTTCGTAATCACGGATCTCACCGACCATGATGATGTCAGGATCCTGTCGCATGAGTGCTCGAACGCCTTCCGCAAATGACAGGTCGATGCCGTGCTGTACCTGCATCTGGTTGAAGGCCGGCTCCACCATTTCAATCGGATCCTCGATGGTGCAGACGTTGACCTCTTCGGTTGCCAGCGTCTTTAGCGTCGAATACAGAGTCGTCGTCTTGCCCGAGCCTGTGGGGCCAGTCACGAGGATGATGCCGTACGGTTTGGACGTGAGCGAAGTCCAGCGTCTCCCATCCTCCTCGGAAAATCCAAGTTCACCGAAATCCTTGACCACGACATCCGGATCGAAGATGCGCATGACCAGCTTCTCACCAAATGCGGTGGGCAATGTCGATAACCGCAGTTCGACCTCGCTGCCATCACTGGTGCGTGTCTTGATTCGGCCATCTTGCGGACGCCGCTTTTCGACCACGTCCATGCGGCCCAGTAGCTTGATGCGACTGGTCATAGCCGAGAGCACACCGATCGGCACCTGGTAAACCTGATGCAATACGCCGTCGATGCGAAACCTCACGACCCCCTGTTCTCGTCGCGGTTCGAGGTGAATATCCGAAGCGCGCTGATCGAAGGCATACTGCCACAGCCAATCGACGATCTGAACGATATGGGCATCATTGGAATCGAACTGCCGATCGGCCGATTTAATATTTCCCAATTCGACCAGTTGTTCGAAACTGTGTTGGGCGCCCGCGCCACCGCGTTCAGCGGCATGCTTGACCGATCGAGCCAGGCTGAAGAATTCTCCGATAAAACGCGTAATGTCCAGAGGGTTGGCCACGACGCGTTTGACGGGACAGCGCAAGAGCCGCTCCATTTCTGGCAACCATTCCGTAAGAAACGGCTCCGACGTCGCAATCGTCACTTCGGTGGCTTTTACATCGATAGGCAGAATACGAAATCGACTCGCATAGGTAGAGGACATCACATCCGCAATGCGTGTGAAATCCATCTTTAAAGGATCGATATGCACGTAAGGCAGTCCCACTTTTGTGGCCATGGTCTCGGACAGCCAGTCGAGGGTGATCAGCTTGTGCGGCGGTTGCGACGACTTGAACTTCAGTTCCGCAACAATCATGAGGGGGTGGTGGCTCGCGGGCGCGCGACCTGCGGCCGCATAGATCTCGTTGACCTGGGCATTGCTGATTACGGCTTCTTCGGACAACCACCCAACGACCTGGCCGATACTCAGCCGTTGATTCGCTGCGGCAGTCGCTAAAGGGGGTAAAACCACAGCAGCCGACATGGGGTTCCTTCGCTTGGCCGGAAAGCCGCCTTCATTATAGAGAAACCTGCGCGGCGGGCCTATGGCCCAGGACCCGCAAGACCATATATTCTTTCTTGCGACCCAGCTTCTACACTGGCCGATAGACTCGATCCAAGCCACGCGTTCCTATTCGATGTCCGTCGAACCCCTCTAGATCGAGAAACGTCCGGGCGTAAATGCGGATGCGTCCGTGCTTTTAATCAGATTGACCCAGGATGGCGCGGGTAGATGTACGGCGTCCTGGATCGCATCGGCGCGCGCGTATAGGATTGCGAACGGAACGTCGAGGGGAGGTCCCTTAAAGGCGATAGCTACCCGGTTGCCCTCGTGGACCTCAGGCAATACGACGACACGCCTGTCGAAAGCCGCATGCAGGGCAGAAATATTACGACGAAAACTCGGGTGATCGCCAAAAAGGTTCACGGTCATGATCCCGGGTGTCCTAAGACAGTTCCGGCAACCACGATAGAAGTTCTCGGAGTCGAGGACAGGTCCACGCGCCAGCGCATCGTAGAGATCGACCTGGAGCACATCGATGCTTGCGCGACGCGCGAAATCGGCGACAAAGGTAGCGGCGTCCTCTTCCACGACGGTTAAACGCTCGTCATCGCCAGGCAGTCGGAACATGCTGTGGGCCGCCGTGATCACATCCGGGTTGAGTTCGACGGCCGTCACGCGGGCCGCCGGGAATTGGCGGTAGGTGAATTTTGTCAGCGTCGCCGCGCCTAGGCCCAACTGGGCCAGGTGCTCGGGTTCATCGAGAAACAGCATCCAGATCATCATCTGTTGCGCGTACTCGAGTTCGATCGAATCGGGCTGAGAAAGGCGCATCGCGCCTTGGATCCATTCGGTACCGAAATGGAGATAGCGCACGCCTGCGTCTTCAGAAAAGGTGATGGGCGCGAAGACCGCGTCCCGGTGCTGCTCGCCGGAGACACGTTTGTGCGGGCGCCGAAAAATCATGTGAATCTGGCTCGAGCGGTGCGCCGCAACGCCGCCGCCCAAATGCCGCTGCGGCCCGCGCTCGCGTTTCTTTTGCCCGAAATCAAGCAGCTACGGCCATGAGCAGCGCGTTCAAGCGCTTTACGAATCCGGCCGGATCGTCCAGATGCCCCCCTTCGGCAAGAGTCGCCTGGTCCAGCAAAACCCGACTCCAGTCGTCAAAGTGAACCTGCTCTTTCTTCAAGCGTTGAATCAGGGCATGGCCGGGATTGATCTCCAGGATCGGTTTGGTCTCAGGCGCTTTCTGACCCGCAGCCTTGAGCATCCTGGCAAGATTTCCACTCATGTCGCCATCCTCCGCAACCAGGCAGGCCGGGGAATCGGTCAATCGGAAAGTCACCCTGACCTCCTTGATCGCCTCACCCAAGGTGTCCTTGATGCGCCGGGTCAGTTCGGTGTATTCCTCGGCCTGCTCCTCGTGCGCTTTTTTTTCCGCTTCATCCTCGAGTTTGCCCAGATCCAGACCACCCTTGGCGACACTTTGAAGTTCTTTGCCGTCGAACTCGTGCAGAAAACTCAGGATCCATTCGTCCACTCTGTCCGACAGCAAAAGCACTTCCACCCCTTTCTGACGGAAGATCTCCAGTTGCGGGCTGTGACTGGCGGCGGCATGCGACTCGGCCGTCACGTAATAAATCTTGTCCTGCCCTTCCTTCATACGCGCGACATATTGCGCCAGAGATACGGCTTGAATCGGATCGTCGCTGGCCGTCGTCGAAAAACGGCACAGTTTGGCGATACGTTCGCGGTTGGCCGTATCTTCGCCGATGCCTTCTTTCAGAACCTGCCCGAATTCCGACCAGAATGTCGCATATCGGTCGGCGTGGTTCTCCGCAAGATCTTCCAGCATTGCGAGCACTTTTTTCGTGGACCCATCCCGAATCGCCTTGACATCGCGGCTCTCCTGCAGGATCTCGCGCGACACGTTCAACGGTAAGTCGTTCGAATCGATCACACCCCGAACGAAGCGGAGATAGACCGGCATGAGTTGCTGGGCGTCGTCCATGATGAAGACGCGCCGAACGTATAGCTTCAGCCCCCCTCTGCGCTCACGATCCCAAAGATCGAACGGCGCGTGTGAGGGGACATACAGAAGTTGGGTGTACTCGCTGCGCCCTTCCACCTTGCCGTGGGTCCACGCCAGAGGGTCCTGAAAATCATGCGAGACATGCTTATAGAATTCACGATATTCCTCGTCGGAGATCTCGCTCTTGGGCCGCGCCCAAAGCGCGCTGGCCTGGTTGACGGTCTCGAACGCTTCGCTGCGGACCTGTTCTTTTTTATCCGCGTCCCACTCCTCCTTTTTCATCCGGATTGGCAGGGAGATGTGGTCGGAGTATTTCTGCAGGATGGATTTCAATCGCCAACTCGACAGAAAATCGTCCTCGCCCTCACGCAAGTGCAAGATCACATCGGTCCCGCGATCTGCCTTTTCGATTGTCTCGACCGAAAATTCCCCCGAACCGTCGCTTGCCCATTCGACGCCCTCGGCAGGGGCCATACCAGCCCGACGCGATCGCACGGTCACGCGATCCGCGACAATGAAGGCGGAATAAAAGCCGACCCCGAATTGCCCAATCAATGCCGCATCCTTCTGTTCATCGCCCGACAGCCGCGAGAAAAATTCGCGCGTCCCCGACTTGGCGATCGTACCCAAATGTTCGATCGCTTCGGCGCGTGACAGTCCGATGCCGTTATCCGATACGGTGATAGTGCGCGCTTCCTTATCGAAGTCCACCAGGATGCGCAGTTCGGTATCGCTGTCGTACAGGTCAGGCGAGGCGATGGATTCGAAGCGCAACCGGTCGGCCGCGTCCGACGCGTTCGATACCAGCTCGCGCAGGAATATCTCCTTGTTGCTGTACAACGAATGAATCATCAACTGCAACAGTTCTTTGACCTCGGCCTGGAAGCCGAGCGTCTCTTTTGGTGCACCCATATGGTCCTCTGTGGTTTTTCGATACCGGCGTCAGGTGGGGGCCCGGGGTATCCTTTTCAAGGGCGATTCGCCCCAGATCCGTCAGCCGGCCTCCTCCAAGGTGCGCGCTAGGGCGGCAAGCATGTCCGGGTCATTGGAGGTGGCGATGTTAAAGCGCATCCAGGCGCTCGGCAACTGCGCCGGTGAGAATAGGCTTCCGGGTGCGAGCAAGTAGCCCCGCTCCATCATGCGCGCGGCTACCCGGTTAGTGTCGAGGGGGCCGCTTGGGCTGCTACCGCGGGCCCAAAGAAACATACCGGCTGCCGGCACGTTGGGTATCGACAAACCCACTCGCTCGAGATTGCGTACGGTGTGTTCGCGTACGGCGTCCAGCCTACTTCGGAGTCGCTCCACATGCTTGCGATAGTGCCCTTCGGACAACACTCGGTAGACCACGCGCTCGCCGATTTCAGGGGTGGTTAACGCATTCAGCATTTTGAGGTCGGATAACGGCTGCGCCAATCCCGGCGCGCAAGCGAGAAACCCTACCCGAAGATTGGCAGCCAGTGTCTTGGAGAAGCTGCCGACATAGACCACGCGGCGCAACTGGTCGAGGCTTGCCAGACGAATCGCCGGAAGGTTGCGCCCTTGCGAGCCGCCCGGATGCAAGTCGCCGTAGACGTCGTCCTCAATGACTGCAAAATCGTAGGCATCGGCCAGTTGCAGAATCCGATAAGCCTTGGCCGGCGACAACGAGAACGACGTCGGATTGTGAAGAATCGAATGAACGACATAAAAACGCGGTTTGTGCGTCATGGCGATGCGCTCGAGAACTTCGAGGTCAGGGCCGTCGACGCCGCGCGGCACGCCGATCACTCGCGCACCATAGGCGGCAAACATGCCAAACATCAGGAACCATGCAGGATCATCGACCAGCACCGTATCGCCCGGTCGAATAAAGTGACGCGCGATCAAATCGAAAGCCTGGGTGGCGCCCGCCGTCAGGACAATCTGTTGGGGATTCGCGGCAATTTCCCGCTCCGCCAGTTTCAACTGCAACTGGTTTCTGAGCGGCAAAAAGCCCTGCGGCAAGCCATAGGCTAAATGATGGGTACCACTTTGCCGGGCGACCGCGCGCAAACGCGCGGCGACCAAATCGGCATCGAGCCAATCGGCTGGCGGCAACCCGCCACCCGGCATCGACTGAGGGGGCAACTGGCGAAACATGTTCCGCAGCAGCCACGCGACGTCCATCCCCGATGTCGGACTGGGCGCACGCACGGATTCGGGAGGCAGCCTGGTCTGTTCGCGCACGTAGAATCCCGAGCCGCGACGCGATTCGAGGGCCCCCATGGCCACCAATCGCTCATAGGCCTGCACGACGGTAAAGCGACTTATCCCGCGATCTTGGGCCAAGCGCCGAATCGACGGGAGGCGTCCGCCACCCCGAAAAACCCGCTCCTCGATCCGATGGTTGACCCAGTGCACGAGTTGCGACACCAGGGTGCCTTCGTCCTGCTTCAGACCGATCGCCGCAGTCGGACCGAAAAGCCCCGCGGCGCGGGGTCGTGCTTTGCCCGAAAACGATCCGAGCGCACTTCGACCGTCGAGCGCGGATGCAATCGGACGCGGCAAGGCGCGGCTATGTGTCACGGTGCTTCGAACAGGCCAATTAGAGTAACCATCAAGCAAACTGTACCGGTAGTGTACTGGCGATCTCCGGTATGCTGCAAGCATGGCCACCCCACCCTCTCGCGCTGCCGGCTGGACGCTCCCTCCCGATCACCCGAGCCATCGGGACTCGATATTCTGCATGGCCCTTCGCTTCAACGCTATTCGTGGGGCAGAAAAGCCGTGACGCACCCGCAGGATCCGAACGCCCCTCCATCGCTCATGCCGCATCGCCGTCGCGCGATCGAATTCGAGGGTCTGGCCTATGGCGTCGTGGGCACGTTGATCTTTAGTGCCACGCTGCCGTTTACGCGTCTGGCGGTGACCGAGCTCGATCCCATCCTGGTGGCGATGATGCGCGCGGTGATCGCGGGACTTTGCGCGACGCTCTATCTCGTTGCCACCCACGCCCGGCGACCCAACGTGCATCAGTTCCGACAACTGATCACGGTCGCCCTGGGCGTGGTGCTTGGCTTTCCTTTGCTATCGTCAATTGCGATGCATGAGCTCCCCGCCTCCCATGGAGCCATTGTCATCGGTGTTCTGCCCTTGTCTACCGCAACATGCGCGTTGCTCATCGCCCACGAACGACCGTCAAAAGGGTTCTGGGTGTGTGCGCTAGCCGGAAGCGCAATCGTCGTGCTCTTTGCGTTGCGTCAGGGAGGCGGACAATTCCAGCGCGGTGACTGGGCGATGATTGCGGCCGTCGTTTTGGCCGGAATCGGATACGCCCAAGGCGGGGTTCTCTCGCAAAGCATGGGAGGACCGCGTGTCATCAGCTGGGCTCTCATCGTGGCGTTGCCCGTGATGTTGCCATGTGCACTGTTCTTGGGCTGGCGCGACCAGACCGCTATCCTTGCCGCCTCGCCGCACGCATGGCTCGGGTTGGCCTACATCTCGGTCATGTCAATGTACTTCGGCTTTTTCGCGTGGTATCGCGGTTTGGCTCTCGGTGGTGTCGCGCGCGTTGGACAGGTCCAATTGCTGCAACCGTTTCTGACTCTGTTTGCAGCGACGCTCATCCTGGGCGAGCGCCAGCATATCGAGACGCTCATTTTCGCGCTTCTGGTGATTGCCGTCGTCGCACTCGGTCAACGCTTTAGTCGCCGCCCCATGAGGGCGTCCAACCTCAAAATGTCACTCCTCCCATGACGAGAACCTTCAAGCAGGTGGATGTGTTCACTGCCATACCGTACCGCGGCAATCCAGTCGCAGTCGTCTTGGATGCAGAGGGACTCACGAGCACACAGATGCAGTCCATCGCACGATGGACGAATTTGTCCGAGACGACCTTTGTACTGCCTGCAACCCATCCCGATGCAGACTTTCAACTACGAATTTTCACGCCGATGGCCGAACTGGCCTTCGCTGGCCACCCGACGTTGGGAAGTGCGCACGCAGTTCTTGAGTCACGACGGGTGACTGCGCGAGCCGGCCGGCTTGTGCAGCAGTGTGCGGCTGGCCTCATCGTTCTGCATGTGGATGATCCAGCACAGCCCATTTTTCTCGAGCTTCCGGTGGCCCGCTTCGTTCCCCTCGGTGCGGCCGATCATGACGCACTGATTTCCGCGTTGGGCATATCCCTCTGCGGTGACGCCGCCATCATCGAGCTTGGGCCGCGCTGGCTTACCGGCGAGGTCACTGATATCGAAACTCTACTTGCTCTAAAACCTCATCTTGCGAGCATCGCGGAGCTGTCGCGGCGCCTCTCCATTACCGGTGTGAATCTATTTGCGCGCAGCCAAGGACAAACCGAAGTGCGCTCATTCGCACCGGCATTCGGAATCGGTGAGGATCCGGTCTGTGGAAGCGGTAATGGCGCCGTCGCAGCGCTCCTTTCGCGTTCGGGCCATACGTCGTCTTACGTCGCCCGGCAGGGTCGCTGCCTGGAGCGCGATGGCTATGTCTTCGTCAAATTCCCGTCTGGCTCACCCATTCTGTTGGGTGGGCACGCAGTAACCTGCGTCGACGGTCACATAATCATCTAGGACTGCAACAATCGGAGACGAGAGCCTATGGACCCGCGTGTCACTTTCCCTTGGACTTACTCAGAGCGCGCAGCCCGGTTGACCAGTTCGGCAATTCGCGAAATCCTGAAAGTGACGCAATGCCCGGATGTTATTTCCTTTGCCGGTGGCCTTCCCTCGCCCGACGGATTTCCCGTCGAGGCTATTCGCACTGCCTTTGACCGTGTTTTGGTCCGAGAAGGCAACGTCGCTCTGCAATACGGCCCCACCGAAGGTTATGCGCCGTTACGCGCTTGGGTCGCTGAAGACCTGAATCGCCGGGGAGGTCACTTTTCGCCGGACGAGGTGCTCATTGTCTCTGGATCACAGCAGGGTTTGGACCTTCTGGGAAAAGTACTGATCGATCCGGGGAGCAGAGTCCTGGTCGAAGCCCCCAGTTACCTCGGTGCGCTGCAGTCCTTTAGCTTGTATCAACCCGAGTTCGTCTTGGCACCGAGCGATGAGCGGGGTCTTTTGCCCGACGCGCTCGATGACCAGATGGCGGCGGGCGCGCGGTTTCTCTACGTGCTGCCGAATTTCCAGAACCCCACCGGCCGTACTCTCGATCGTGTTCGTCGCGAAGCACTCGTGAGCCGGGCCGCACGGTTGACGTTGCCCATCATCGAAGACGATCCGTACGGCGATCTACGCTACGCCGGCGCTCCGGAACCTGGGATCTATACGCTGGCACAAGCCGCTGGTGCTTGCGTCATCCGCCTTGGGTCTTTTTCCAAGGTTCTGGCGCCCGGCCTTCGCCTGGGTTACATCGCGGCACCGCGAGAGCTCGTTGCCAAGCTCGTCCAGGCCAAACAAGCCACCGATCTTCACACGGCAACCCTCACACAGATGGCGGTCCACGAAATCGTTCAAGACGATCTGCTCTCACGCCACCTCCCTGTGATTCAGAACCTCTATCGCAGGCAGTGCGAAATTATGCTCACCGCCCTTGATGACCATTTTCCCAAAAGCGCTCAATGGACTCGGCCAGAAGGCGGTATGTTTATCTGGGTAACATTACCAAAAAATGTTGACGCTACCGAATTGCTCGGACGTGCCGTGCAACGCCAGGTCGCTTTCGTACCCGGAGCGCCTTTCTATGCCTTGCAACCGCAAACAAATACCTTGCGCTTAAGCTTTGCGACCGTATCCGAATCCAAAATCAAGGAAGGCATCCGTCGGCTGGCCGACATCCTTTGATGCGACCGTTCGTTTGGTTCGACTCTCGCTTTGCGACGGCTTGGCTAATTTGTGGGAATGCGTTCACGGACCGCAATGAGACGTTCCGGTTTGAGCTTGGCCGCCAATTTCTTGCCCTTACGCGCGCGTTTTCCCAGATGGGCCAACAGCGCGCCGCCGGATAATAGGACAGTGGCTTCCTTGCCAGCGCGGCCGGTGCCGCTCACGATGAGCCCCTGGTTTCCAACCGCTATCGCCGCGAGCAGTCTTTCATTCGGCTCGAGCTGTTGAAGAATCACGCCCCGGCCGCCGCTCGCCAGCATCTTGATTTCGCTCGCGGGAAATACGAGCAGCCTCCCGTGTTCAGACAATGTCGCGATATGGGTGTGGGTGACAAGATCCACGGGCGCCGGACGCAAAGGAAGATCATTCTCTTCGAGGGTGAAGAAGCTCTTGCCGGCGCGAACCCGGCTGGTCAGGTCTGCGAGTTTACAAACAAAACCGAAACCAGCGGCGCTCGACATCAGCAGCGGCAATTCGGAGGGTCCGGCGACGATGTGCGAGGCCTGCGTTCCCGCATCGAGATCAATCAATGTGGTAATGGGTACCCCGTCTCCCCGCGCGCCAGGCAACTGTGCGACAGGAGCCGAATACACGCGGCCGTTGGATCCAAGAACGACCATCGGGTCCACGGTGCGTGCCTCGAACAGTGCGTAGAGTGCATCTCCGGGTTTAAAGGAGAACTGCGAGGGATCGTGACCGTGACCCGTACGCGCCCGCACCCATCCTTTTTCCGAAACGATGACGGTGACGGGTTCATCGACGACCCGGACCTCCAGCGTCGTACGCCTTTCCTCGCGAATTAGGGTGCGCCGCGCGTCGCCGAATTCCTTTTCGTCGCCTTCGATTTCGCGGATCAGCAATTTCTTCATCGAAGCGGGGTTTGCCAAGAGCTCGTCCAGCTTTTCTTTTTCCGCTCGCAATTCGCCAAGTTCGCGTTCGATCTTGATACCCTCGAGACGCGCCAACTGACGCAACCGTATTTCCAGGATATCTTCCGCCTGGCGGTCGGTCAGGGTGAAGGCAGTCATAAGCGCCGGTTTGGGTTCGTCGGACTCACGAATGATGCGAATCACTCGATCGATATTGAGAAGTACCAAAAGACGTCCCTCGAGAACGTGGATGCGCTCCTCGAGTTTTTCCAGTCGATGCCGAGTCCGGCGCGTGACCGCCTGGCGGCGGAACGCGACCCATTCCGCAATAATCTGTGCCAGTTGCTTTTGCTGCGGCCGCCCGTCGGAGCCGATCATAACGAGATTGATTGGCGTACCTGTCTCAAGGCTCGTATGGGCAAGAAGCGTATTGATGAACTCGGTCTGGTCGACCGTGCGCGACTTGGGTTCGAATACGAGTCGGACGGGTGCCTCCTTGCCGGACTCGTCCCGGATCCGGTCGAGCACCGCAAGCAAGACCTGTTTGGTTTGCAACTGCTCACCCGAGACCGTTTTTTTGCCGAATTTGACCTTCGGATTCGTTAATTCTTCGATCTCTTCGCTGATCTTCTGAGCCGAAGTTCCGGGTGGAAGCTCGGTCACGACGACTTGCCATTGCCCTCGAGCGAGTTCTTCGATCTTCCAGCGTGCGCGCACCTTCAGACTTCCGCGTCCCGACTGATACAGATCGGCAATTTCCTGGCTCGAGGAGATGATCTGTCCGCCGCCCGGAAAATCGGGACCCTTGATGTGCACAAGCATATCGACGGTGGTGGCTTTGCCATCGCTCCGAAGCATGGCCACCGCGGCGCGCGCGACTTCTGTCAGATTATGCGGCGGTATCTCGGTCGCCAATCCCACCGCTATGCCTGATGCGCCGTTCAATAGAACCAGCGGCAGGCGGGCCGGCAGGAGCTTCGGCTCGCTTGTCGATCCATCGTAATTCGGTTGGAAATCGACCGTACCCTGATCGATTTCGGAGAGCAAGAGCCTTGCGATAGGCGTCAAACGCGCTTCGGTATAGCGCATGGCGGCCGCCCCATCTCCGTCTCGTGAGCCAAAATTGCCTTGGCCATCGATGAGCGGATAGCGCATGGAGAAATCTTGCGCGAGTCTAACCAGGGCATCGTAGGCGGACTGGTCGCCGTGCGGATGAAATTTTCCGAGAACGTCGCCCACCACACGGGCTGATTTGACCGGCTTAGCTCCGACGCTTCCGCTGTAGCTCAGGCCCATCTCATGCATCGAATAGAGGATGCGGCGTTGCACCGGCTTTTGGCCGTCACAGACGTCCGGTAACGCGCGGCCTTTGACTACGGATACGGCATAGTCGAGATAGGCACGCTCGGCGAACTGACCCAGTGTCAGGGAGTCGACGGGAAACAGAGTTGCCACGTCGCTCATGGCTGCAACGCGACGACGGCGCCTTGTTTGCGATCGAATCGAAGCTTGACGCGCGCGTCGTGAGCGAGACCGGACACGCCCCATCCACCGGGGGCCCCGATCGCGCCGTAACGATCGGCGCGTGCCGCACGTGCGGTCAGGGAAACGGTCATGCCGATTACGCGTGGCACGAAACGGACGCGCCCTGACTGTGCTGATGTCTGCACGTTCTGGCTAGACATCGGCTTCGACCTCGTTGCCATGCTGCTCGAGCCAAGCGCGGCGCGCTGGCGCCTCGCCCTTACCCATCAACATCGTCAAGCGCTCGACGGTTGCCTCGAAATCGAGATCCCCCAAGGCCACAGGTTGCAGCCGGCGGGTGTCTGGGTTCATGGTTGTCTCCCATAACTGTTCCGCACTCATCTCGCCCAATCCCTTGAATCGTGAGATGGCCCATCCACCCTCACGGACGCCATCTTTTCTTAGTTTGTCCAGAATCGCCTCGAGTTCCCCATCGTCAAGCGCATACATCTTCTGGGCAGGCTTTTTGCCGCGCGCGGGTGCATCGACACGATACAACGGAGGTCGCGCAACACAAATATTGCCGCCGGCGATCAGCTTCGGAAAGTGTCGAAAAAAAAGCGTCAGCAACAATACTTGAATGTGGGACCCATCGACATCCGCATCGGACAGAATGCAGATCTTGCCGTAGCGTAGGCCTGACAAATCCGGATTGTCCTTGTGCCCGTGGGGATCGACACCGATTGCCACGGCGATGTCGTGAATCTCGTTGTTCGCAAAAAGCCGTCCACTCTCGACTTCCCACGCATTCAACACCTTTCCGCGCAGAGGCAAGATCGCCTGAAATTCCTTGTCGCGTCCCATCTTGGCCGAGCCGCCTGCCGAGTCACCTTCGACCAGAAACAACTCATTGCGCTCGATGTCGTCCGACTCGCAATCGGTCAACTTGCCCGGCAGGACCGCGACACCCGAGCTTTTTTTCTTCTCGATTTTTTGCGACGAGCGCAAACGCGTCTGGGCTTGTCGGATGACCAAGTCCGCAAGACGCCTACCGGCATCGACATGTTGATTTAGCCAAAGCTCGAGCGCAGGCTTGGTATAACTTGAGACCAGACGTACGGCGTCACGCGAATTCAGGCGTTCCTTGATCTGACCTTGAAATTGGGGATCGAGCACCTTGGCCGAAAGCACGAACGACACGCGCGTGAAGACGTCTTCGGGCAATAGCTTCACACCCTTGGGTAAGAGGCCGTGTAAATCAATGAATCCTTTGACAGCACCAAAGAGGCCTTCGCGCAGACCCGCCTCGTGCGTGCCCCCTGCCGGCGTCGGAATGAGATTGACGAAGGATTCACGCACGAGATTGCCTTCATCGGTCCAAGCCACGGCCCACGCCGCACCTTCGCCTTCAGCAAAATTATCGGAACCGCTGGCGTATTGCTCGCCCTCATAAAGAGGAATGATGGGTTCGATGCCGGAGCGCTCGGCCTCAAGCGACTCGATCAGGTAGCCTCGCAGACCCTGCTCATAGCGCCAACTTTGCGTCTTACCGGTCTTCGCTATCAAAAGAGACACGCCGACCCCAGGTAAGAGCACGGCCTTGCTGCGCAAGAGACGCTCGAGATCACCCAGCGCAATCTGTGGACTATCGAAATACTTCGGATTCGGCCAGACAGTGATGCGAGTGCCGGTACGTTTCTGCCCCCGCTCGAATGGTCGAGACGCGAGCGGAGTTACGACCTCGCCATCAGCGAAAGCAAGTGTATGTACGGCATTGTCCCGAAACACGGTGACTTCCAACCTGGAGGCGAGTGCATTGGTGACGGATACGCCCACCCCATGCAGGCCACCCGAGAAATTGTATGCGGCATGTGCACCCTTCTCGAACTTTCCACCCGAATGGAGGCGCGTGAACACAATCTCCAGTACAGACGCGCCCTCTTCCGGGTGCATGCCCACTGGAATACCGCGGCCGTCATCGTCGACCGTGATGCTGCCATCCGGGTTAACGATGACCTCGATACGGGCGGCATGACCGCCCAGCGCTTCATCCGAGGCGTTATCAAGAACCTCCGAGAGAATATGCAAGGGACTATCAGTACGCGTGTACATTCCCGGACGCTGTTTGACCGGCTCGAGCCCCTTTAGGACGCGAATCGATGCTTCAGAATATTCCGGGATCATTTTTTTGGCGTTGGCCATGCTATGTCGGCGTGTTGGATACAGGATTCTGAGGACAAATCAAAAGCGGACTAAGTTATCCCCAGATATTGTGGAAAAAGACCCGCCTTCACGACGTAAACCAGCGTCCCCGCTGCGTTCTGGCTACGCGCCCAAAAAAAGGGCAAGCGGCGTATGCGGGCAATTCCGCGCGGAGCTTGCGAGACCGCATTTTACGCGTTCGGCAAAGGTCGCCTCGACGCAACGTGCACGCCGTACCTGGCGTTCACGAATTCCGCGCCTCCAGATCTTCCCAGCGCATCAGTGCTGCGGTGAGCTCCCCCTCGATCGCTTGGTTACGCGCAGCCAGGGTAACCGGATCGAACTCCGTCTGGCGGTATAGGGTCGGATCCGAAAGGCGCGCAGCGATGGCGGCCTGTTCCGCTTCGAGCGCCAAAATGCGCGCCGGCAATTCCGCCAGTTCACGCTGTTCCTTATAGCTCAGCTTTTGACGAATTGGCGAACGTCCGGAACGGCCCGTGGGCGGTGGCGACTTTGACCGTCCCTCGCCGGCGACGGCAACGATCTGCTGCGCGATCGCTTCGTCGGCGCGCAATCGGGCGCGCTCCCAGTCGGCATAGCCGCCGGCATATTCACGCCAATTCCCATCGCCTTCGGATACGATCGTCTGCGTCACCACATTGTCGAGAAAAACGCGATCATGACTCACCAAAAAAACTGTCCCCGCATAGAGTTCGAGCAACTCTTCGAGCAATTCGAGCGTATCAATGTCAAGGTCGTTGGTCGGCTCGTCGAGCACGAGGACATTGGCCGGACGTGCAAACAGCCGCGCCAGGAGCAATCGGTTGCGCTCACCGCCTGACAGACTCTTGACGGGCGAGCGTGCCCGTTCAGGGGCAAATAGAAAATCCCCCAGGTAGCTCATCACGTGCTTTCTCTGGCCCGCGATCTCGATCCATTCGGAGCCCGGACTGATCGTATCGGCGACAGTCCGCTCGGGATCGAGTTGGGCGCGCAGTTGGTCGAAGTAGGCGACTTGGAGATTGGTACCGGATTTTATCGTACCTGAATCGGGCGTAATCTCACCCAAAATGAGTTTCAACAGCGTGGTCTTGCCAGCGCCGTTGGGTCCCATGATGCCGATTTTGTCGCCCCGCATGAGCGTGGCGGAAAAGTCGTGCACGACTCGCTGAGATCCAAAGGACTTCGAAACAAGCACTAATTCCGCCACGAGCTTGCCGGATCGTTCGCCTGGATCCACTTTCAGTCGTGCTTGCCCCAAACGTTCACGTCGAGCAATGCGTTCCCGACGCAAATCCTCCAGCCGCCGCACCCGACCCTCATTACGCGTGCGACGCGCTTCAATCCCCTTGCGAATCCACACCTCTTCCTGCGCCAACAGCTTGTCAAATTTCGCGTATTCCGTACGTTCGACGTCAAGCTCTTCTTCCTTACGCACACGATAAGCCGAATAATTACCCGGATAACTATGAAGCGAGCCACGGTCCAGTTCGATGATTCGCGTGGCGATTGCATCCAAAAATGCACGATCGTGCGTAACAAACAAAACCGTGCCTCGAAAACCTCGAAGCAATCCCTCAAACCACCGAATTGCTTCGAAATCGAGGTGATTGGTGGGCTCATCGAGCAACAACAGCGCCGGTTCTGCCACCAGCGCACGCGCCAAGGCGACGCGCTTTCGCTGGCCTCCTGAGAGAGTGGCCATACGCGCTTGTCCGGCAAGCCCGACGCGATCGAGAACAGTTTCAATGCGCGTCTTTAACATCCATCCATCGCTTTCTTCGAGCGCTGCGTTAAGACGCGTCAAGTCATCCAGTGCACTCTCGTCGCCTTGCGATAGACGGGCGGCAGCGTCTTCGTAATCCAGAAGAGTCCGTGCCGTCCCACTTAACCCCGTCGCGACGGCCTCAAGCACCGTATGATCGTCGTCGAATGAAGGCTCTTGATCGACGAACGCCCAGGTAAGACCGGTTTGTCGCGTAACGCTGCCGTCGTCGGCTGCCCGTTGCCCCGCGATGATCCGTAGCAGCGACGATTTCCCGGTACCGTTGCGACCGATCAGTCCAATGCGCTCACCCGACTCAAGCGAAAGCTCGATTCCGTCTAGCAGAGAGACATGCCCGTAGGCGAGGTGGATCCCAGAAAGGGTGAGAAGTGCCATGGAAAATGGGGATTTTCAGTAAAAGGAAAGCCCTGGACTTCAGTGCCTAGACGCACCTCCCGTTCCAGAAAGTCAGGCAGTATAGCCGGGTTGGTATTCACATTGACCGCAAGACCGCGGAGGCGCGCAAAGCGGCCGTACGAGTTCAAGTATGCGTCTAAAGTCGCTACAATCGACTCCCCAATGTACGCCCCATACGCTGACGTGATAAGTCAGGTGACCTTGGAACCCGATTGATCCGGCCAGATGGCATAAAAGCAAGCTTGACATGACGTACTCCTCTCCGTAGTTCAATGGATAGAACACGTGCCTCCTAAGCGCGAAATACAGGTCCGATTCCTGTCGGAGAGACCAAAGCTGCCAATGGTTAACCTCGGCATCCAGTGCGCAGATATCGAGCGCAGGGCTTCGCGCACCTACGGGACGGTGAGAGCCCGCCTGTAAGACTGTCGTTGCCGTCGAGCTGGATCGTGAGGTCTTTGTACGGTGTGGCAACTTCAGACTAGAACGCAGGAGACGCCGCGCATCGTCCCCGGGGTGAATTCGAAAGCATTTGGCGTTGCATCAAGGTACGATTCAAATTTGCCTCTGACCCACGATCGAGGGTAAGTCGGCGTGATGGGGCCTTGTTCCGAATGGTTCCGGCACAAAGGGGTCATACCGTGCGTGCTTTGTCCCGGAGACAATGACGCTAGCCGTTGCCCTCCGAACCGCAAAGATGCGATGCAGCACATGCCACAACCCGGGGGAAACTACTCAGAATAAAGTGAGTTGGCGCAGGTCAAGGCGCATCAGAATTCCTTCGGTGCGGCGTTCCGGGGCAACGTCACCCCATTTCAGCGACGCGCCCGCTCGACTGATCTCTTACAATCCCGTTTTGTGACAACGCAACCTTGGGCTCTTCATCCGGTTCCCGCGTGAAAAGATCAATGCTTCGAAAATTTATCCGATTGCCGCGGCTGCACTTCTCAGCCCAGCTCCTGGTCTTTGCCTTGGTGCTGCTCATTGGCGAATGGGCCGCGCTCTCCGCACGCATTCACCGTGAGCATGCAGAGGCTTTGGTGCATGCCGAGGCTGCCACCGATTCCATGGTGCGGATCTTTGCTGAGCGCACCAGCCGTGTCGTGGACCGCATCGACCAATCGTCGCTGCTGATCAAATACGAGTTCGAGCACGGCCAGGGCGCATTCACGGACGCCACGTTGGCCTACGCAGCGGCACCGCTCGCCCAATATGGGACGATTCTAGTGAATGTTCTCAATGCGCATGGTGACGTCATCATGAGCAATCGGCCGTTCAAACCGACCAATCTCGCGGATCGCGAACATTTCAAGGTTCACGAGGCAGCTGATACGGGACGTCTTTTTATCGGTAAGCCGAATATGGGCCGGCTGTCGGGAATCGCTACGGTTCAATTTAGCCGGCGACTGAACCGACCCGACGGGGGGTTCGCGGGTACGGTCGTGTTTTCGGTTGACCCGTCTTTTTTCGTCAACACCTACGATGCCGCGCAGATGGGTGACCATGGCGTACTTGCCCTGTGGGGAAATGACAATGTCTTTCGCGTGCGCCGTGTCGGCTACGACATCACCTATGGCACCGTGGCTCACATCGCTGCCTTTAGTCCGGAACGATTGGGGACTGCCGTCACCACTGTATCTGGGGTAAGTCCGATTGACGGCGAGCATCGAATCGTCAGTTATATGGCCCTCAAGGGCTTGCCCTTGGTGGCCATTGTGGCGCTGTCGAAGGCCGAGGTCCTGGTACCTTTTCAGCGACAGGAACAGCTCTATATCGGTGGCGGACTCCTCGCGTCTGCAACGATTGTCACGTTCGTGGGCCTCCTGTTACTGCAAGGCAGAAAACTTCAAAAAATCCGCGAAGACGCCGAACATGCGCAGGCCCTGTATCGGGCGGCCGCTGAAGGGAGCCTCGATGCCTTCTACATTCTCACTGCCGTGCGTGGTGCTTCCAGAAAAATCGAGGATTTTCGCTTCGTCGACTTGAACCGACGAGCTTGTGAACTGATCGGTCGAACGCGAGAAGAACTCGTCGGTCAGCGCTTGTGCGAAGTGTTGTCCTCCGATTGGTCCCACACCATCGTCGAAAGATACATTGGCGTCATCGAAACCGGAAAAACGCTGGAAGAGGAAATCGAGGTCAGCGCTGTTGAAGACCGTTCCCGGTGGCTGCACCACCAGATCGTGCAAGTCGATGATGGCGTTGCCGTCACGGCGCGCGACGTCACTTTGCGGCGCCAAGCAGAGGCCCAGACCCGGACTGACCGCGCATTCTTACAAACGCTCGTGGACAACCTGCCGGTTGGGGTCTACATGAAAAGCATGCTGTCCAATAGCCATGGCAAAATGCTGATCTGGAACGAGGCGGCAGAATACATTTCAGGCTATAAAGGCAGTCAAGTAATAGGCAAAAGCGCAAGCGAGATTTTTCCCACCGAAGTTGCCAGGAAGTTCGAGATATTCGACCAAACGATCGTCGATACATGTGCGATTCGGAATGTTCCGGAACAGGTTTTCAGACGGGCCGATGGCCAAACCCGTTTTCTACGTATCGTTGCCGTCCCCATTTTGAATGATGCCGGAAGTACGGAGTACATACTAGGGATCGCGGAAGATATTACACAAAGGCGATCGCAGGAACGGAAGCTTTCCGCCAAACAACTCGTGGCTCAACGTGCTGCAAAGGCGCTCGAGCGCAGCGAAGCACGGCTGCGGACGATTGCCGACGTGCTGCCGCTTCTGATCGCCTACGTCGACGCGAACGAACGCTACCGTTTCGTCAACCAGGCCTACGAGGTGCTGTTCGGAGTTCCGCGCAATCAGATCGAAGGCAAGACCATTCGCGAGTTCCGAGGTGAAGCACGGCACAAGCAATACCACCCCTACATCGAGCGGGCCTTAAAGGGCGAGTCGGTCATCTTCGTGGATGAGAACGCAATCGGAGGACGGTATTCGTGCCGTGAAATCCGCTTTATTCCCCAGATTGAAGCGGATACCAGGCGTGTACTGGGCTTTCACGTGATGGTCCAAGATGTTACGGCCGCGAAGGTAGGGGAGCGCCGGTTACGGCGTCTGGCGGAAATCGACGGCCTGACCGGGCTTTTCAATCGTGCAGCACTCGAGGAACGGCTTGACCAGTCGTTGCAAGAGGGCCGCCATGATGAACGCCAAGTCGCAGTCCTCTATCTGGATATCGACTATTTCAAGCGAGTCAACGACTCCCAAGGACACTTGGTCGGTGACGCGCTCTTGAAGGCTTTTGCTCACCGCTTGCGCCAGGTCGTGCGAGATACTGATGTCGTGGCACGTCTGGGCGGCGATGAGTTCGTGGTAGTGCTCGATCCTGTGAGTCGGGCTTCGTATGCCACCGCCGTGGCCGAGAAAATCCTCGAGTCGACTCGCGTTCCCTTTATCATTGATTCTCATCAGATCAACGTAACGACGAGTGTTGGCGTCGCTGTCATTACGGCAGGGCTGGACAATACTCGGGAAGGGATACTCAAACGTGCCGATGAGATGCTTTACCGCGCCAAGGCATCCGGTCGGGATACATTTGCCTTCTTTCACGATGGCTAAGCTAGAAAACATCTTGCAAACCCGGGGTGGCTCAGATCGAACCGATATCTGCGTTTTCGAGTACGAGCCAGCAGGGATCCGACTGGTCTGTGACTGCACTCGCACTCGTGCCTATCCACATCGCAACCGTGAGACCCGTGCGGCTTCGTTCGCGCGGTGGACGTCCGGCCAATGTATCTCCCGCTCCGGGTATCCAAGTTCGCCGCGATCGTGCCGCTTTGCGCCAGGGCCCTCACGTTCTCGCCGAATTCTCAAGGTGCCCACCCCCTCGCCTTGGCGGCGACATTGATTCGTTGAAGTTACACTTGGCATTTCGGCTCCGACCCAGCGTGCCAACCTCGGCTTGCGCATTTTTCAGCGATAGAACCATGCCCATTTCATCATTTCGTCATCTCGCCATTGGTGCGCTCATCACTGTCCTGTCATGTACTGCGACTGCTGCGCAAACCCCGTCGACACATGTTCCCAAGATCGGATATGTCAATGCCGAACGTATTTTGCAGGAGTCGGTGCCGGCAAAGCTGGCACGCGCGCGCATCGAAGCGGAATTCGCGCCACGCCAGAAAGACATCGATGCCGCGTCCCTGAAGCGTCAGCAGGCTTCAGATGCCTACGAGAAGGAAGCTCCAACTATGACCGAAGGTGAGCGTGCCCGACGTCAGATGGAAGTGTTCAATCTGGACCGTAATGTACAGCGCCTCCAGCGTGCGTATAACGATGACGTGAACCAGCGCAAGAGCCAAGAGCTGAACAATATCTTGGACCTGTCAAACAAAGCGATCCGGAAAATCGCGCTCTCCGAAGGCTTCGATCTGATTCTTCAGGACGCGATCTTCGTAGGCCCACGCATAGACATCACGGATCGTGTACTCAAGGAATTGGCAAACCAGCGAAAATAGTCAGCGTTTCTCGGCCTCTAACGTCCATTGGGTAACGGCTGGTCGCAGCGCACGCTCTGATAGATTGCCGAAACCCCGGCGCCAAATAGCGCCAGCCGCACCCGTCCCGCTAACGCGAAGCCCTCTGGATTTGGGGCGTCTCGCCGCCTTGCATGAAGGATGCGAAAAAGAATTCGAGTTGTTCGTGACCGATGGGCTTGGTGAAGTGCCGGTCGAACAGCGTCCCGACGGAGTCGGGTTGATCTTCGATGTCGCTGTAACCGGTAAGCGCCGCGATCACGAGGGGGCGCCCGGCGTAGAGGACTCTTAGAGCCCGCGCCACCTCATAGCCGTCCATACCGGGTAGGCCGACATCGCACAACACCACTTGGGGGTCGAATTCGGACGCAAGCTTCAAGGCGCTCGGACCGTCAAGCGCCTGGGCAACCGAAAGTCCGAGCATCTCCAAAAGGATTGCCAGCGAGTCGTTTGCGTCTGCATTATCTTCAATAATGAGCACACGATGCTTCGAAATAATTGACATTCGGATCCGAGCCTTCATAGGTGAAATGCCATATGGCCGGCCTGTAGCGCCCAATGGCACCCCAAGAACGCTTTCGCGGCCAGGGGGCCCGCCGCAGAGGCCTACTCTAACAAATTTTCAGGCTCTATATGGGCGCATGATTGCAACCCGGGCTGTGCCGACCGCGATACCCGATGACAGCCCATGCGGCGCCAGTGATTCGTCCTTACGCATGTCCACCCACGGACGACTCCCGGATGTCCGTATTCGACCGTAGAACAATTGGTTGGCGCCCGACAACGTTTTGACAGTCTAACCCGCAAAGTCCTCCGAATGGCACTGCGCACCTCGACACCGCGCCCATATTCCCTTACCCTCTGATTACGTATGCCGCAATCTGAAATGCTTCTGGACGTTCGGCGGTGATGTATCTTTTGCTAGGTTCGATTACCTAAATGACGCAAGGGAGAGGCAAACCCGTGGCACAAGACCCTCTAACGGTCACAGAGGTCTTTCAGAGCTTGCTTTGCGAACAGAATGAAGATGAGACATTGGGTATTAGCCCGCTGTCACATCCGTATACTTTCGCACGGCAGGATCTTGCACACGCGCTCGAACATTCCCAATTCGAGATGTACTACCAGCCCAAGATCCGCGCTTCGGATCGACAGTTGCATGGCGCCGAAGCGCTGTTGCGTTGGAATCACCCCGAATACGGACTCCTGACGCCTGACCAGTTTCTGCCCGTCGCGGAGTCAACCGACTTCATCCAGGAACTCGGCGCCTGGGTCGTTCGCCAGGTCAGCAAGTTCAATGCGCAAGTGCGCGAACACCACCCAAACTTTTCAGGCCGTCTGTCGTTAAATGTCTCCCCGTCCCAGTTTAACGACCCCACTTACCTTTCCGCCGTACTGAAAGCGACCGAACGCTTTGCCTTTCCCAATCATCTGCTTGAGATTGAGTTGACGGAGACCGGGGTTTTACGCGATCTCACGCAGGCCGCCGAACTCATGAAAATGATCAGCAGCTACGGCATCTCGATTGCCATAGACGATTTCGGCACCGGATTTAGCTCACTTCAGATCCTGGCACGGCTGCCTATTTCAACAGTCAAGCTGGATATTAGCTTTATCCGGCAAATCCAGCATTCTGAAGTCGATCGAAAAATCGTCAGGAGCCTATTGCGCTTGTGCAAGGAGCTATCTCTCACAAGCGTCGCGGAGGGCGTTGAAGATGACGCGCAGGCCGATATCCTGACGGAATGGGGTTGTGACTTTCTCCAGGGATTCCTGTTTTCTCCGGGGGTTCCTGAAGATCTGTTTCTCCACCTGGTCGACTAAACCGGTGCCTTAGCGCGGCATTATCGGCCGCGCAAGGTAAAATACTGGCGCGCGATAGCGTCCCTCGGTCCGAGCACCTTCATGCGGTACGTACACGACACCTTCGCTTTCTTTTAACCGACGAATGGCCATTGCCGCCTCATGCATCGTTCATGACACTGCGCATTCCCACTGCCCGCGAGCTGTCGGACTTTCACGACGCCTACATTATCGATCCTCTGACATCCGTTCCCGATTCGGATGATGCCCTATGGCGCACGATCGCCCAAAACCATTGCAACAACTGCTTGTTGTGGGCCGAAGAGGACTTGGCTCGAAGGCGCGATGTCGCAGAGTCCGAAATTGCCGCCAACAAGCGGGCCATCGACCGGTTCAATCAGGCCCGCAACGACGCTACCGAGACGATCGATACGCTGCTTCTTGTCGCATGGCGTGATGTCGTCAAATCCCCGGGCTGCCGTCTAAATTCCGAGACGTGCGGCATGATGATCGATCGCCTCTCGATTCTCGCCTTGAAGATTTATCATATGCATCTTCAGACGGAGCGGGCTGACGTAAACATGGAGCACCTGCGCCGTTGCACCGGCATACTGGAGTTGTTGAAACTGCAGCGCAAAGACCTCGGCGCCTGCTTGGACGAACTGATCAACGACATCGTCGCAGGACGCGCCTATTTCAAGATCTACCGGCAGTTCAAGATGTACAACGATCCCAGTCTAAATCCTCATCTTCGTGACGTAGTCGGCGCGGGCGACGGCTCCGGCCGTCGCATGTGACGCGGCAACGCCTCTTGGGCATGGACCGTCAGGCGCTGACCAAGCGCTTCGAACACGCGCAGGCCAACTGGTTCGATCTTCTGGCTGTGCGCGCGCCGCGCATTCTCATTGTCCAGCGTGACAACATTGGTGATTTGGTGCTCATCACGCCGTTTCTTCATGCGCTGAAAGCATGCTTGCCCGAGGCCACGCTCGATGTCCTTGTGAATTCCTACAATGCTGCGGCCATTGAACACAATCCGGACGTTAGCCGACGATTTAGCTACGTGAAAGCCAAACACCGCGAGCCGGGCCAATCACGCTGGTCGATATACTGGTCGACGTTCGCGCTTTGGCGCGAATTGCGTCGCGCGCGCTACGACCTGGCCGTGCTCATGACCGGACGCGTCGCCAATTCAAGCTTAAGACCTGCTCTGGCGAGCCGCGCACAACGTATTGCAGCGTTCGCGGATCCTAACCATGCTCCGCGCTCGGTCGATCTCGCTGTCGAATGTGAAAACTCGTCGAACACGCATGTCGTGACACGCTCCGGGAGCATGCTCGCCGCCATCACTCCTCGACAATTGCGCGAGGCTCGCTGGCCCGGCGAGCTTCCAAACTGCCGGGTCTACGCGGATCCGGCCGTGTGCCACGTGCTTCGAGGAAGACTGCTGGCCAGCTTGGGTGTCCTGGACTGCCCTCTCATTGGGATTCACGTAAGTGCTCGAAAAGTCGACCAGCGTTGGCCTGCAGCAAATTTTGCCGCGTTAATGCACAGGCTTCATGCGCAACTGGGTTGTGCTTTCATGCTGTTTTGGTCGCCGGGTACGAGTCAGAACGCGCAGCACCCTGGCGATGACGGAAAAATCAAGGATATCCGGGGTCTGGTTCAGGGCCTTCCCGTATTCGCCCACGAAACCCCTCAGTTGCCGCTGTTGATCGCCGGGTTGAGCCTGCCCCATATTCTTGTGTGCAGCGACGGCGGAGCCATGCATTTGGCTGCCGCCTTGGGATGTCCCATTGTTGCCATGTTCGGCAATTCGGATCCGCGTGTATGGCATCCTTGGGGTAGCCCCTATGTGGTACTCCGATCGACGAGCCAGAAGGTCGTGGACCTTTCGGTAGAACACGTGGCGGCGGCGGTGCGCCAGCTTCTGCAACAGACACGGGAACAGAGTGACCCCAAGCGCAGCAACGGAGATCGACACATGATGGAAGTCAGCGCGAGCGCGCGTCAAGTCAATGAAGATCTTGATTCTTAAGCGCGACAAGTTGGGCGATCTGCTATTGACCACACCGCTTTTTGCCCTCCTGCGCGAACATTTTCCGCATGCCTGTATTGATCTCTTGGCGAGTGACTACAACGGTTGGGTCGCTGCGGGCAATCCCCACCTCGATCGAATTTTCTTATATCGCAGAGTGCGGATCGGCAGACGCTTTTCACCCTTGGCGATCGGTTCCCAAGCGTGGCTCTTCGCGCGGTTGCTCTGTAAACGGTACGATTTTGCCATTGTCGCGCAAGGCGAAGACTCGCCGCGGGCCGTAACCCGGGCCCTTTGGACTGGTGCGAAGCGTGTCATCTCCTACGCGCAGGTTCCCCAGCGCTATGGAAATCGTCTGACTGATGCCCTTGTGCCGCCGGCGGAAGGCCATGAAGCCGCCCGTCTTTTAGCACTGCTCGAACCGCTTGGAATTCGAGGCAAATTGATCGAGGTCGCGCCGACCTTCGTTCTGCCGCAGCAGGCGGCCACCTATGCCGCACAGTGGCTAAAGACAGCCGGTCTTACACCGGGTCAATATATCGTGCTGGGCCTAGGGGCGCGCCGCGCTCGAAAGCAGCCTACTGCAACCCAACTGGTACGCTGGGTCGAGCGCATTCACCGGCAATTCGGGCTCTCCTGCGTTTTCATGTGGACGCCAGGCGGTAAAACGAACGTCCTCTATCCGGGCGACGACGCCATCGCAGAACCGATCCTTCAAGCCAATCCGGTCGGCCTCGTACCCTTTCGGGGTCCGCTCATCCCAGCGCTCGGTCTAATCTGGAATGCGAAGACCAGTATTTTCCCCGACAGTGGCCTCATGCATTTCGCCTCTGCAAGCCCGGGAGGCGTACTGGGATTGTTTGGTGATGAACCGGATTTCGCGCAAAAGTGGCGCCCGCTCGGCCCACGCTCTCGACACCTGGTGGCCCCGCTCGTGGCATCGATCGACGATGAGACGGTCTTTGAAGCGCTTGGGGGCATACTGGAATCCAGATGAACTCACGGTTACGCGTTTCGGTCTCAACCCTGCAATATGTACCGACCCGATACGTCCCGCTTGCACCCTACCTCAAATGGGCGCAGCATGGGTACCTTGCCTTCCTTGTGCATTCGCCGCAAGGTTCCTGACTTGCTAGGATTTTCTATGACCCGTCCCCACCGAACTGCGAGTCGCCAGATTGGCGATCGACCCCATGCCAGCAGCGCTGCCCCTGCGCTCACCGATGAGGGCGTGACGTTCCACATGACCTATCAGGGCAAATCCCACGAAATCATCACGCCCATGGCAACGCTGCAAAATCTTTGCGAGTCACAAGACCCCGCACTGAACTTGATCACGGCGTTTCAGCAGCACCGCGCGCGCATCCACGGAGTGGCTGGGCGAATCCTCTCAGCCCGAGGTGGCCTTTCGCCCGTCGTTCTCAAGAGCGAATTTTTCCGCTAGCGTTCTCATAAATCCGAGGTCCGGGCTTCTAGCACACCTGGACGTGCAATTCCCCCAGCGCATCGATTCCCCCTCGCATCAGATCACCTCGGGATACAGCAGAGACGCCTTCGGGCGTGCCGCTGAATACGAGATCCCCTGCAGCCAAGTCGAAAATGCGCGAGAGGTGCGATAAGGTCTCATTCACGCTCCAGATGAGTCTGGAGAGATCACTCGACTGACGTCTTGTGCCGTTCACGTCAAGCCAGATGGCACCCGTATCGAGCACACCTGTACGCGCAATGGGATGGATTGGGCCGATCGGCGCGGAATGCTCAAAACCCTTCGCACTGTCCCAGGGACGACCCTGCCGTTTGGCCTCGTTCTGAAGGTCACGTCGTGTCATGTCAAGGCCTACGGCATAGCCCCACACAATCGCGCCCGCGTCTTGCACCGAAATGTCCTTGGCCGACTGACCCAGGGCCACAACCAGCTCGATTTCATGGTGGAAGGCCGATGTGAGCGCGGGGTAGGGCAATTGTCCAATCTGCCCCTCTGGGACGGGCATAAGTGCATCGGCCGGCTTCATGAAAAAGAACGGCGCCTCTCTTCCCGAGAAGCCCATTTCCTTCGCATGTTCGACGTAATTGCGCCCAACGCAATAGACGCGATGCACGGGGAAATATTCAGCGCTACCAGCCACACCAACTGCCACGGCCAGCGGCGGAGGGAATACAAAGTTCATAGATCTTCTTCCTCGGACCTCGAGACGCAAAATCCTTCTCGCCGTCCCCGCTCGGACTGCAGCATCATTTGCCGATAACCCGCCTCGATTGCCTTCGTGGTCGCCCCGGTGTCAAACAGTGGACTGCCACGGCCCGCGCCTTCCAGATATGCCCGCATGCGTGTCACCCGCGTGCAGTCTTGCGCCAGATCCACTGCCAGAGCGACATAAGCACCCACGCTATGCACGACCAACTCGGGTAATCCGACGGCGCAAAGCAAGCTCGCTCCGACGCGGCCGGCAAAGGTCTCGCACTGCAAGGACAAGACCGGACAGCCGGCCCACAGGGCGTCGCTGACCGTCGTATGGCCATTGTAGGGCCATGTGTCCAGAAATACACCGGCATGCAGATACAACGCGAGATACTGTTCGTAATCGCGTTGGCAAGCGAAAATCAAACGCTCGGGCGACAGCCCGCGAAGCTGCGCTTCCATGCGCAGACGCTCTTCGACCGTCTCTTGCCCGCGACGCGATAGCAGCCACAAGACCGCGTTGGGTACGGCGCGCAGGATTTCTGCCCAAGTGTCGAAAACGACGCGATTGATCTTGTAGGGGTCGTTAAAGCAACAAAATACGAACGTGTCCTCGGGTGGCTCGCCCGCCTGGCGTTCGCGCTTGGCAGGGATGCTGCGCCTCCGATCATTGATCTGATACGAATTTGGCAACTGCACCACGGCCTCGCTATACCCCGCTGCGTGCTCCTCCGGGCTGACAATCGCGTCGCCGATCAGATAATCGATCCAGGGTGCACCGGTGGTCCCGGGGTAACCCAGGTAACTGACTTGGATTGGTGCCGGACGCAACGCGGCCACGGCGCTAGGCGCATTGGCCGTATGACCTTTTAGGTCGACAAGAATATCGATTTCGTCATCGCGAATGCGTCGGGCCAACTCGGCCGCCGTCCAACTTCGGGCATCGACGAACTGATCAAAAGCTCCCAAAACTCTGGCGCGCATCGGACTCTGATCATCCGGCCCCGTGGAATAACCAAACACTTCAAACGCGTGGCGATCATGCGCCTCAAACAGGCCCGCTACGAGTATTACAGTCGCATGACGATGGAAATCTGCCGAAAGATATCCCACCCGAATACGCCCGGCGCGTCGAGGACCGACCTGCATGGGCGTCGCCACAGGAAATTGTGAACTCCAATTCTCGGCACTGCGCCGCTGCTGGGCTCGACTCGTGGTCTCACTGAGCAAGGGGAACGGACTAAGGCCTGCCATGCCCCGCTTGAGCGCTTCGAATACGTTCGGACGCAATGCATCCACGACGTCCCACTCGCACAAGCGTTTGGCCAGGTAGAGATATTCATCAAGAATGCCGGCATCGTCACGTGCAAGGCGATGCGCTCGACCATATGCCGATAGTGCGCCCCGTAAATCCGACGTTGCTTCCAGCGCCCGTCCGTAGAGGCGTTGGAGAAGCGCCGATTCCGCATGTTGTAAAACTGCGGCGCGAAGACCGTCACGGGCTGCTTCGGATTCGCCGCAAGCCAGTTCCAGATCGGCCTGGATCCCCGCCAGAATGGGCTCATTCGGCAGTAATTCGTTGGCCCGGCGCATTAACGCGGGAAACACTGGCGCACATTAATGAAGCATCTTGCCTAGAAAAGAAAGATCGCAGCACTGGCCGAGATGAGTCGATGCGTACCACGCCAAGATCGCGCAGAAAGCAGCGACCACAAGACAAACCACCAAAATGCGTCCAAGTTTAGGGGAATTGGGCCTTCTATCCACGGCTACTTTTTTCTCCATCATTCTAGCTAAGGGATATCGTCCACGGTTCCGGGTCTTGCGACCGGAAGGGCCACCGGCGCGTTGCCATGCCCGCTAGCGCGCCAAAACGACGGATGCACGCACCGCGCCAATGAGAATCCGGCTGAGGATTTCCAGGTCCCACGGCATGCCACGACGTCGGACATCCAAGAGAAGTGCTGTGCGGACCTGGTCGCTGCGGTTGTTCACCTCGTGCATGTACGTATCATCCCAAAGCAGACTGTCGCCATCACCGATGCGATAGTCGCGTCCATCGATCTTCAGAATGGCCGCGGGCAAGCCTGCCTCGTCTGTAGGAACCGTCAACCCGAGTTGGAAGCGAATCACACCGCGAAACGGACCGCGGTGTGGCGGAATATGCTTTCGTGGAGCAAGAAAGGACACGGACGCCGACAGCACGTCCGGGCAACTTGAAACGATAGCCGCGAGACGTGGGCATTTGGCAAGGTTTCGCGGAATGGGCGCACCATAGGCTTTAAGAATCAATATTCTCCAGTCCTTTGCATCGTGCGCGGAGATATCTTCCTGGGCCGGCATCACTTCGTGAAATCGCGGGACCTTCCCCAAATCGCGCGCGACGAATTGGGCTTCATCGCGAATGTCCCTCCACGCCGCAACGAACTTAACGGCATCGGGAAAAAGGACCGCAGTATCAAGCACGGGCGGCCCCGATATGCGGCGATCGTAGATCTCTCTTACGAGCGCGCTGGCGCGGTCATACAAAAGACTCATGATTCACAGGTTCACCATGGTTTTATCGCATCTCACCGCAGTCACATCGCGGTTCGGTTTGCGCAGTGTGGGCAATACCGTGCATCCGGTCAACGCCGCATAACGCCATTTTCAAGCGATGCCATTGTATTACAGTACAGAGGCCCGACCCCGGACAACGGCGAAAGCGTGCTCGGATCCGAAATACGTGCGCCGTCTGGCGGTAGAGGCTCCCATACACGCGCACGCGCCGAGACAATCGTCGACACAATGCCGCGAAACGACGTTTAGTCGTTGCGGTAATCGTGGGGGAACTGCGACTTCAGATGCGCGACCTTCGGCAGGTCATTGATGAAGATATAGGGGCTTTCGGGGTGGTGCTTCATGTAGTCCTGATGGTACGCCTCCGCGGGATAGAAAGCGGACAGTGGCAGGATCTGGGTCGCTATGGGGCGCGAAAATATCTTAGCCCCCTCGAGTTGACCAATATAAGCGCGCGCGACTCGCTCCTGCGAGGGCGAGTTGAAAAATACGATCGAGCGGTACTGGGTACCGGTGTCGGGACCTTGCCGATTCACCTCGGTGGGATCGAGTGCAACCGAGAAAAAGATCTGAAGCAGCTGGCCGTAGGAGACTTTGGACGGATCAAAGACCACTTTAACGGTTTCTGCATGGCCCGTCCGGCCGCTGGAGACCTCCTCGTACGTCGGATTGACCGTCGTGCCACCCGCGTAACCAGAGGTGGCGCTGATGACCCCGTTGATGTGCTCAAAGACGCCCTGTATGCCCCAGAAACATCCCCCGGCGAATGCCACCGTCTGCGGCATGTTCGGAGTGCTCGGGTGAATATCCTGTGTCGGGTCAGGCAAGCGGCCAATTTGCCCTTCGGCGCCAGCCGGCCCACAGCCGGTCACCGCCAGGATACCTGCCAAGCAAGTGGCCAAGAGGGCGATACTTCCAAACTTAGAGCGTTTCATGATGTTTCCTTGCTTGATTTTGGAACAGCCGGCCAGGGATGGAATCCGAGCAGCTTTCCATAGTGAGTTCGTCGCTGTCCGATACGGTACCTTACAACGTTTTCTCAATGACTGCGGCCAAGAGGCAAACGAGCAGGGGTCTCTTTGCCGGATCAGGCGATCTGCGCTTTTTCAGTGAAAACCCGTATTCCCCCCCATCCCCTTTTCAAATCACTATCGCGTAATCCTGAATGACACCATTCTTGACGGCTCGTCTTGCGTGTCAGACGGCGGGATTCGCCGCGGCGCGGCCGATAAATTCATAAGAGGAGACTTGAGATGGCGAATGAAAATGGCTCGGGTGGAATGAGTCGGCGTACCCTAATTCAGGCCGCTGCTGCGGTTGGCGCACTGCAGCTCGCACCTCCTTTCATCATCAAAGCCCGCGGTGAAGAACCCGTCAAGATCGGTCTGGACAATCCGCTAACGGGCACCTACGCAGCACCTGGCAAAAACGAGTTGGCGGGTTGCGAACTTGCCGTCGAACAAATCAATGCGAAGGGGGGCATTCTTGGCCGCCAAGTCCAACTTCTGGTTGAAGATTCTACCAGCGGCGACGCCGGCACCGCAGTGCAAAAGGCGCGCAAGCTGATCGAGCGCGACAAGGTGAATTTTCTCCTCGGTAACGTGAACTCGGCCTTGTCGCTCGCCATGGCGTCGGTCTCGAACGAGAAGGGAATATTGCACATCGTGCCCGGTGGACACACTGATGCCATCACGGGTGCGACGTGCCATTGGAACGTCTTTCGCGTGTGCAACACGACCCAGATGGAAGCCAACGCGGTGACAGCCACCCTCATTCGCGACTTCGGCAAGAAGTGGTACTACATCACCCCGGACTACGCCTTTGGACACACGCTTCAGGCGGGGCTCGAGCGGGCATCGGCGAAACTTGGGGGCATCAAACTCGGCGCGGACCTGACACCGTTGGGCACGACGGACTTCTCCTCATACCTGATCAAGGCACAGGCCACCAACCCGGACGTGATCGTGTTTCTCGTGCAGGGTGATGACATGATCAATGCCCTGAAGCAGGCGGTTCAATTCGGGCTCGACAAGCGGATCCACCTGGCGGGCGCCCAACAAGAATTGGAATCGCTGGAGGGGCTGCCGCCTGAGGCCCGGATCGGCACTTGGGTTTTTGAGTGGTACTGGAATCAACCGGGCGTCGCCGGTGTGGCCGACTTCGTGGCCGCGATCAAAAAGAAAACCGGCCGGGTCCCCACCGCGCGTACTTGGTTTGGATTTGCTTCAACCTGGAGTTGCGCCCTTGCGGCGAACACCGCGAAGAGCTTGGAGGGCGTCAAGATGGCGCGTGCGCTCGAAGGCATGAAATTACCGCCTTCTGTCGGCTGTATGCCAGAGCAACCATTCTTCCGTGCGGGCGACCACCAATTGATTGGGACGCTCTATGTAGGCCATGCGCAAGCGAAGGGCAGTTATCCCGATGACTTATTCAAAGTGACCGACGTCGTCAAAGGCACCGACGCTGCCGGGCCCGTCGCGGACTCTGGTTGCAAAATGACCTATCCAAGCTGAGACCTGGAAAGCCGGTGCGAGGGTCCGCTTAGAGTTGGACTGACGTGCCCTCGCCCGCCGTCTCTGTCCTTTCTTTTGTTCCTCACAAAGCCCACGCTGGCCCTGGCGAGCCCTGCGTGCTAGGCTCAAACGCGACCCAGCGGGATGACGCAACTACTTCTCTTTAATCTCTTTAACGGCCTCATCGTCGGAGCCTTCTATGCGCTCATGGCGTTGGGACTGTCCCTCATTTTGAATCTGAGCGGAGTGATCAATTTTGCCCACGGGGGATTTCTTGCAATTGGCGCGTATCTGGCTTACACGCTGATCCCTTTTCTTGGCTTCTGGGGAGCGCTTATCGTCGCGCCCGTGTTGACCGCCTTCATCGGCCTTTTGGTAGAGCGGTTTCTCATTCGACGGCTTTATGGTCGCGACCCGCTATACAGTCTCTTGTTGACATTCGGGTTGGCTTATATTTTCGAAGACGGCACGCGCTACATTTGGGGCGCGCAGAGCCTGCCCTACCCTATCCCGGGATGGCTCGCGTCTCCTCTGTCAAGGGAGTTTTTTTTCCTGACCGGTTATCGGCTGTTCATGGTGCTGCTCGTGGCCATCGCAGTGGGCGGTCTGTTTTTCATTCTGAACCGCACGCGCTTGGGAATGCGGATTCGAGCCGGCACCCTGGATTTGGAGATGGTCTCCGCGTTGGGGGTCAATGTTCGAGTTCTGCGCAACCTGAATTTCGGCTTGGGTATCTATCTGGCCGGCCTGGCGGGGGTCCTAGCCGCCGGAATGCTCGGCCTACAGCCGACCATCGGGACTTCTCTCATCATGCCCAGTTTTGTCGCAATTATCGTGGGTGGCCTGGGTAGTCTGCCCGGAACGCTCCTGGGAGGGCTTCTTATAGGAGTGGCATCCGGCATGGCGACGGTCTTTCTCCCTTCAGCAACCGAGGCCGTCATGTACGCGATGATGGGTCTGGTTCTTCTCGTGCGACCGCAAGGCCTGCTCGGTGAGGAAGGGCGAATCCTATGATCCGGGTGAAGAAAAACCTTCCCCTCGTCGGCATTTGGATCGTGCTTTTGGCAATGCCATTTTGGTTAAACGCAGTCGGCGGTTATACCGAATTGGGCTCGCGTGTGATCGTTCTCGGCCTTGCCGCGATGGCGCTCAATTTCCTTCTGGGCTTTACCGGCGTGCTTTCGTTCGGGCACGCGGCATACTTCGGCCTGGGTGCCTATGGCGCGGCGATGACCATGAAGTATCTGGCCGGCAGTACCCCGATGTCGATTCTCGTCGGACTGACGGTAGGAACAGTCGCAGCCGCCATCATCGGTGCGCTCATCGTCAAATTGCGTGGAGTTTACTTTGCGATGGTGACCATCGCTTTTGGGCAGATTTTCTTTTTCATCGCCTTTCGCTGGAATGCCGTCACTGGAGGCGATGACGGCCTGACCGGATGGCACCGCCTGCCGATCAATCTGGGCTTTACGCGCTTGGACATTCTGGGCAACGACAAGGCTTTCTATTACATGGTCCTTGCCGTCTTTGCCGTTTCGGTCGGCGTGATGGCGCTTTTGTTGCGCTCGCCCTTTGGGCGCACCCTTCTGGCCATCCGCGAGAACGAACGCCGCGCACGTTTTCTCGGGATACCGGTCGAGCGACATTTGTGGCTGTCCTTCGTCATCTCGTGCTTTTTCGTCAGTGTAGCCGGGACCCTCTACGCGCTGCTAAACAACTTTACGGACCCGCGCGCCCTGCGTTGGGACTTGTCGGGAAATTTTGTCATCATGGCGGTTCTGGGTGGCATGCGATCGTTCTGGGGTCCTCTCGTGGGCGCCGCCATCTTCGTAATCCTGCAGGATTACGTCAGCAGCCACACCGAGAATTGGATGTCGTTCGTCGGTCTTTTCTTCGTTCTGGTGGTCCTGTTCTTTCCGCGCGGCGTTCTGGGAATTTTCCGTAGAGGCGCACGCTCATGACGCTTTTGAATGTCCAGGGAGCCACCCGCCGCTTCGGAAATCTGGTCGCGGTAAACGGCGTTTCACTGACGGTCGAACCCGGCGAATTGCGTGCCGTCATCGGCCCGAACGGCGCAGGAAAAACAACCTTCTTCAACCTCATTTCTGGCTTCTTTCCTCCGAGCGAAGGCAAGATCATCTTTGACGGTCAGGATGTCACCTCATTAGCGCCCGCGCGACGAGTCGCCATGGGCATGGCACGCACTTTTCAGATAACCGAGATTTTCCCCGAACTCTCGGTACGAGAGAATCTGCGTATTCCGGTGGAAGTGGCTGCGGGGTACCGGCTACGACCCTGGTTGGGGCGTCGAACCTATGAAACGGTCTCAAGGCGAGTTGACGAATTGCTCGAGCTCGGCGGCCTCAAAACAAATGCAGAGCGAATGGCCGGCGAATTGCCTCATGGCGATCAACGCGCCACCGAGATCATGATGGCGCTGGCGCTCAAACCACGCCTACTACTTCTTGACGAACCGACCGCGGGCATGGGAGATCAGGAAACGTACGACATCACACAACTGGTGCGTCGCCTTCATCGGGAGAAGAAACTGACGATCGTTCTGATCGAGCACGACATGCGGGTCGTTTTTCACCTTGCGGACCGGATTATGGTGTTGGCTGAAGGCGCAGTATTGGCCGAAGGCACGCCCGATGACATCGCCAAAAACGAAAAGGTCCAGGCGGCGTATCTAGGAAAAGCGGCATGAATGCCCTCGAAGTAAAGGGCCTGCATACGTTCTATGGCAAAAGCCACATCCTTCATGGTATCGACCTGGAGGTCAAAGAAGGAGAGATTGTCACCTTGCTGGGACGCAACGGCGCCGGCAAGACAACCACGATTCGAAGTCTGACCGGTCTTACGCCGGCGCGCGATGGCACGATATGCATCTTTGGCCATATCACTACGAACTGGCCGGCCTATCGAATCGCGGGGCTGGGCGTGGGCTATGTGCCCGAAGGTCGGCGCATTTTCGCCAACCTCACTGTCGAAGAAAACCTGAAGATACCGGGAGAACGCCAGGGGCCCTGGACCATCCCGCGTGTCTACGAACTATTTCCACGCATCGAGGAGCGCAAATTTAACAAGGGTCGGCAATTATCGGGAGGCGAACAGGAAATGCTGTCGATTGCGCGTGCCCTGCTCGTTAATCCGAAGCTATTGCTACTGGATGAACCGTCGCAAGGACTTGCCCCTTTGATCGTGCAGGAAGTCTTTAAGGTCGTCGTCCGCATGCGCGATGAAGGTATGTCGGTACTGCTCATCGAACAAAATGTTCGTGCCGCGGTCGAGATCGCGGATACAGCCTTTGTGCTCGATGACGGCCGCGTGGTCTTTCACGGACCGGCCGCCGAATTTGGCCGAGACGAGGAACGAGTCCGCGCCTTAGCCGGCGCCAGCGCCGAAACCTGGGAACCCAACTGAACATCGGCGCATCAGCCTGATTGGCGCGCCACGGCTTAAGGGGGGTGAGCCCAAGGCTCTCGCGACGGTTCACGCTGGCCAACCCAAGTTTTCGCGCGCGCTCCCGCGCACTCGATGGCCCGAAGTCCGCGCACCCGTTATTTAACGCGAAGGCTGCATACTGTTACCTTGATGCGATGGATCCATTTCCCGATCCCACCCCAGAGACCTCGCATTCCACGACGCCTGAAGGTCGCGTCGGCCGCCGGCTGACCTGGCTTAAATCCCATATGGATGCCTGGTGGTACCTGCCCTGTGTAGGAATACTTGCCGGGCTCGATATGTTTATCTGGATCTTTCCGACCGATCTTTTTCTTTTGACGACTGCGGCATTGCGACCGCGTCGCTGGATTGTTATTTTCCTGGCCTTTGCCACCGGCTCGTCGCTTGGCATGCTCGCCTTTGCCTATGGAATCGAATTCGGCGGGCCTCTTTTTTCACATCTTCTTGAAGGATTATCTCTCAACCGTGATGCGTGGCGGGTGGCTCAAGGCGTAGCCAATCGCAACGCAGCTTGGATACTCTTTCTCGTCGCGGTGAATCCCATTGTTTTGCCGCAACCCGCAGTCGCGGTCGCCGTCATCGCAGGGGTCAAACCCTTGACCGTCTTCGGAGCGTCCTTTTTGGGTCGCCTCGTCAAATATGCAACCTATTCTTTTGTGGCTTCAAGAGCACCCAATCTCGCGAGCCGAAAGCTACGTGGCCGCGAAAGCCGGAGATCTGTCTGGAAACGACACCGTCGTGAAAACCCGCGCTCTTAAAATATGCAAATCCTGGTCGACGGGGAGAATGACCGCGCAGGTTCCTTGCTTCTGCGTCGGCCGTGCGCTTGTCCAGGGTACGGTAATGCACCGAACGCTTTTATGGATCCCCATGGGTCAGCGACTGCATATCTCATGCGGCCACTGACCCGAAATGCCAACCCAATTACTTCGCGCGCCCGTAGCGCGCCGTGAAACTGGCCTTCCCAAGAATATTGGCGTGTATGTTAAAGCCGACCATCGCACCTGACATATCGGCCGGCACATTGATCTTATCCACCTTCAAGGCGTAGACCGTAAAGATATAGTGGTGCGGCCGATCACCTACCGGCGGGCACGGTCCCCCATAGCCCATCTGGCCAAAATCAGTGCGTGACTGCACCGCTCCAGCCGGGAGCTGCGGCGCTTTTACGTCACCGGCGCCTTGCGCGAGCGTCGACGTGTCCGCCGGAAGGTTATAGACAATCCAATGCCACCAGCCCGAGCCGGTCGGTGCATCGGGATCGTAGACCGTTACCGCAAAACTCTTGGTGCCCGCCGGCGCGCCCGACCACTTCAAAGCTGGCGAGATATCCTTGCCGGTGCAACCGAAGTCATTGAATACAAATGTGTCGCCAATGGTTTTACCCGACGCCACGTCGGGGCTCCACAGCTTGAACTTTTCACCTTTGGTACTGGGCTCAGCCGTGGAGCAAACCACAACCGCCAACGCTGCGAGAATGGCCATAGAAGATGTCACGATGAAGCGTTTCATTGCCCGTTTCCTTTCATTAGGTCAACCATCCGATTCGGACTCGGCACGCCAGGGCGAGAAACTCTTGCGCACCCGTGCAAGGTCGTATCATCACCTCTCATTTTTGTCGTGTCTACAAGAGGCGGTGAAGAAGCCAATTGGAGCAATACGTTCGATCGCGAAGTGCCGCATCGCATCAATGCCATTCGGAGGCCGTGTCGGGAGTTCCGGTGGGTGTAGCGCGGCCCGGCCCTCTCCGGTACACATACAGAGAACATCGCTTGGCCCGCATGGTTGCAAAAAGACTTGGCCGGGCCGACAATCAATCGATCGCTTCATACCTTCGTTTAGCGGGAGCGACTTTCGAATGAGCCGCCACATAGGCCAATTCGGTCCATGTGCATGCGCTCTCCACCAAACGCCCTAGAAAGACAAACATCTTCGTGAAAACGCTGCCGCATGTCGAATTGACCCAACAAGTTCTCGGCCGCCTTACGGGAACAACTGATTCGCGCTATCGCGAGATCATGACAACCCTGATTTCCCACTTACACGCGTTCATAAGAGAAACCAATCTTACAGAAAACGAGTGGCAGCAGGGAATTGAGTTTCTGACGGCGACCGGACGCCAATGTGACGATAAACGCCAAGAATTCATTCTCCTATCCGACATTCTTGGCGTTTCGATGCTGGTTGATGCGTTGAGCCATCCGAGAGGGGAAGGCACAACCGAATCCACCGTGTTAGGCCCATTTTTTCGGGACGGTGCGCCCCGCTGGCCCCATGGCGCTGACATTGCGTCCGGAGTCCCAGGAATACCTCTGGTGTTTTCGGGGAGAGTGATCGACGACCTTGGTCGCCCTATTGGCGACGCTGCGGTTGAAGTTTGGGGTGCCGATGGCGAAGGCTGGTACGACGTGCAACTGGCCGATAGCGCGCGAATGCGCGCACGCGGAGGATTTACGACCGACGCCAAAGGGGAATTCTGGTTTCGAAGCGTCAAACCCGTCAGTTACCCGGTTCCTTCAGACGGGCCCGTCGGCAAGATATTGCGCAAGATGGGGCGCCACCCCTTCCGTCCGGCACACATCCATTTTAACGTATCAGCTACCGGGTATCGGCCATTGGTCACGCATGTGTTTGTGCGAGGAGATCGTTATCTGGACAGCGACGCGGTGTTTGGGGTGAAGGACAGTTTGATCACCGATTTTATTCATCATGATTCGGGAATCGCGCCCGATGGGACGCCGATACCGACCGCCTATACAAGCGCACAGTTCGATTTCGTTCTCGACGGCGCATGACGGATTCTCATCTTGAGACGGGCCGCGGCGTTCACCGGCGGATGAATATGGGCCGACGGAGCCATCGGAAATGCGATGCGTGCTCAATACCGACGATCTTGCCCGACCGGTTAGCGCGCGACTGCGCCCCGTGCGGCACCCGTGCCTCATGCGTCCGCCGATATCTCGGAGCAACAGGTGAAAAAATGGCCGAGATCAGGTGCGATGCGCGGCAACTCCCGCCGATGCGCAAGTGCAAGTCGCTCCATGACACCTTCTCCGTACGGCGTGAATTCGATACCGACCCGACATCGATCATCCAGTTAACGCCGGCGCACCGCAAGGCCTTCCTGCTACAGGCGATCGACCAATCCCACGGCCGTATTGTGTTTGATGAGAAGCTGACAGGCCAATTCGGCGATGGTAAAGGCACCTTCCCCGGTGTGAGCTTTGATCGACGAGAGCCCTTGGTATTGCCGTGAAGTGCGGCCCAGCGTCTCGGATGTCCGCTCGCTAAAGCATTGATATCTTCAAAGGGCCACACGAAAACCGACGGGCGGCTGGAATTCCTCCTGGTTCAATTTAGCGTCCATGGGTCGACTTCACTTTTTCGCACCAGCATTCCCCCAATTTCAATTAGGTGTTTCACCATGGTCCGAGACAGTTGACACTAGATCGTAGGCCGATATAACGTGTCGACCATGTCGTGGCACGATATAAATATTAGCATTTCGACCTCGTCTGTCTAGGCATCCAAGGGGCGGATCCGAGCCAGGTGCGTCACGCCATCCCATCATCTACGCGTCGATCGTGAAGACCGGCGTCCTGCCCGATGAGCAAAGTCGTATCCACACTAAGGAGACTCGCGATGAATGAGAGCAAGGATCGTAACGAGAATGGCGTCGACCGACGCGCCTTCCTCAAGACCGGCCTGGGAGTCGCCGGCGGAATATTGCTACCGGGGATACCGAACATTGTGTTCGCGGCGGACAAGTACCCGGCACTTGCGAATTATCCCGATGGTGTGAGCGGCGATTCGGTATTTGTTGGGCTGGCGGTCGATCTCACGGGACCGTACTCGGCCGAAGGCGCAGATGAGCGTAAAGGTTACGAACTCGCTGCCGAACAAATCAACGAAGGCAATTCGGCGGTGCACAAAATGTCACCGCTGACCAAAAAGGGTGTCCTGGGTAAGAAACTGACCTACGGCGTCGCCGACTCCGAAACGAAACCCAATACCGCAGTCCAGGCGGCGACGCGCTTCATTCATGAAAATAAGGCCATGATGGTGACGGGCAGCGTCAGCAGTGCCGTTGCGATTGCCCTGGAAAAGGTCTGCGATCGCGAAAAGACGATCTACCTTGCGACCATCAGCGGTTCCAATGAAACCACCGGGGTGGATTGCCAGCGCTATGGCTTTAGGTTGTGCTACTACGCTTACTCAGCTTCGAAGGCCATCGCCCCAGTCCTGGCCAAATCTCTGGGTAAAAACCGGAAAGCGGCCTATCTGGTACCGGACTATACCTACGGCCACACGACTCATGATTCGATGGTGGAATTTACCGGCAAGGAAGGCTGGACGGAAGTCGGTCAACAGGTTCATCCCCTGGGCGCGAAAGACTATAGTTCCTACCTCATCAACATCGCCAATAGCGGTGCCGACACGCTGGTCGTGATCGATTATGGCGCTGACGCCGTAAATTCGATCAAGCAGGCAAAACAATTCGGGATCCTGGATAAAATGTCCTTGGTCGTGCCCTACATGTCGCCATTTCTGGGTGAAGAGGTCGGGCCGGAAATCATGCAAGGCGTATACGGCTCCATGGGGTTTTGGTGGACACTGGAAGACACCTACCCGGTCGCCAAGGAATTTGTGGCGGCTTTCGAGAAGAAATTTAACGAAAAACCCCATGATTCCGCCTACATCGCCTACCTGAATCTTCTGCTTTGGGCCGATGCCGTAGAACGGGCCGGAACGTTCTATGGGCCGGAAGTCGTCAAGTCCTATGAAAAAGGCGTCAAACGCGAAGGCCCGGTTGGTGAGGTGTGGTTCCGTGGCGATGATCACCAAGGGATCGTGAATTTCCCCATCGTACGAGGCAAGAAACCGGGCGATATGAAAAACAAGGACGACTTGTTTGAAATCGTGACGGTCGCGAACGGTGCCGAGTTTGTGGCACCTGTGGGTCACTTCGGATGCAAGCTCGGAGCCTACGTTTGACAGATATGTACTAACCGGAGTGGCGAATGCCCAGCATGTCGTTGGTGCTATCGCAGCTTTTTAACGGTCTAGCTGAAGGCTTATTGCTTGCCCTCATCGCCACCGGGCTGACGATCATCTACGGCACGTTGGGCATCATCAATTTTGCCCACGGTGCCTTGTTTGTCGTTGGAGCTTATGCCGGTTACACGGTGTTTGGCGCCACGAATTCCTTCGTCCTCGCGATTCTCGCCGGCTCAGCCGTGACGCTCGTCGTCGGACTGATCATGGAGCGAAGTATCGTGCGGCTCTACTATGGGCGCCCTCCTGAGGACCAACTGCTCGTCACGTTCGGCATTGGCATCATTCTGGTCGAACTGGTACGCGCATCCTACGGTGGAATTGGACAGTCGATGCCCGAACCCACGTGGGGCCAAGGTATCGTCCCCATGGGGTTTCTCATCTACCCGCTCTACCGGCTCGAAATCCTGGCGATCTCTGCGGCCACACTGGCCGTGCTCTATGTCGTCCTTTACCGCACGCGTATCGGCTTGATTGTACGTGCCGGCATTGAGGACTCGTTGATGGTCAATATCCTCGGCATCAACGTAAAACGGGTGTTTTTGCTCGTCTTTGGCATCGGTGCCATGGCGGCCGGCTACGCCGGTGTGATCGACGCACCGATTGTCTCGCTAACGCCCGATATGGATGCCCGCATCCTCGTCGATTCATTTGTCGTGGTCGTCATCGGAGGGGTCGGATCATTTCCCGGCGCGATCGTAGGCGGCGTCATCGCCGGCGAGATTCTGAGTTTGACTTCAATGTTCAATCCGGCCTATTCGGACGTGATGCTGTTTGCGGTCATGGCACTCGTCCTGATCCTGCGGCCGCAGGGCCTCATGGGTTCTGAAGGACGCGAATGAGCCGCCGCCGGCGATCCGATATCAGCACTTGGGGCTTCATCCCCGAGGTTGCAGTGGCCATTGGACTGATTGTTGCGCCGATCCTGCTGCCGCCTTTGGGCATTGGGGCCGACCTTCTGTCGCGGATCCTGATCTGGGGCGTTTTCGGACTCGGCTTCGACCTTCTGTTTGGCTACACGGGACTGTTGTCGTTTGGTCAGGCGGCCTTCTATGGAACCGGCGGATTCGTCACTGCCTACGTCCTCACCGAGGGAATCGTGCCGCACATGCTGCTGGCCCTCTTGTTAGGAACGGTGCTGGCCGCATTCGCGGGCTTGGTCATCGGGTTCTTGACCCTGCGGCGTACGGGGATCTACTTTGCCATGAGCACGCTCGCGTTTGGCGAGATGTTCTTCTTTCTCGAGAATTCACCTTTAAAGAACTACACGGGTGGCGAGAACGGAATTGCCGGTGTTCCACCGCCTGAGATATCGCTCGGCTTCATGACGATGCATATCTCGAGCGGTTGGCCCATGTATTCCTTCTTGTCAATTTTCTTCTTTTTCGGATATGTGATCGCGCGACGCATCGTTCGCTCCCCCTTCGGGGCAGTCCTCACCGCAATTCGTGGCAATCCTACGCGGACCACCGCGCTCGGGCATTCGATCCAGCTCTATAAATTGGCTGTATTCGTCATCGCGGCCGCCTATGGTGGTCTGGCTGGCGGTCTGCTGGGCGTATTTCAAAACTACATGCCACCGGATGCGTTCACCCTCGACACGTCGGGTCAACTGGTAATCCAAACCGTTATTGGCGGCACGGGCACCCTGCTGGGCTCGCTTTTGGGTGCCACGATTTGGTTGTATCTGTATGACGTATTGCAACATGTTCGTGGCATCGGTTCGTACTGGAAATTGATTCTGGGAGCCGTCTTCGTTGTGCTAATTACGGTATTTCAGCGCGGTGTGGGCGGTGCCTTGATTACGGCTGTCAAACGCCTACGTTGGGTCAAGCCGAGCACGTTACCCTCTTCCTTGGCCAATGCTCCTGTCGCCCTGGCCATCGTACCCATCAGTCAGAACGCACCCGACGCACCGGTGCTTGAAGCGCGTAGCGTGACCAAACAATATGGTGGCCTGACTGCGGTGAGTGACGTCGTTTTTACGCTTTTAGAGGGAGAAATCCGTGGTGTGATCGGCCCGAATGGCGCTGGAAAATCGACATTTTTCAAGATGCTGGCGGGCGAAGTGCAGCCGACGTCTGGAACTGTCTTTATGCGTGGAGAGGAAATTACCGGCGTGGGCGTGACCGCAGTCTGTCAGCGTGGCATGAGCAAGAGTTATCAGATCAATCAACTGTTCGAATCGCTCACAGTCCGGCAAAACACGATCATTCCGGTGCTGGCGCGCGTTCGAGGCCGTTTCCGGCTTGACATGCTGCGCGCGCTGCATCATGTCGATGGCCTCGAAGATCAAGTCAACGCTGCGATGGCACTCGTCGACCTGTCGCAGCGTGCGGATACCCGCGTGTCAGAACTCTCCTATGGGGAGAAGCGGCGCCTGGAGATTGGCCTTGCTCTCGCGACAGGGGCGAATGTTTTGCTATTTGATGAACCGTTGGCGGGCCTGGGGCCGGAGGAGCGGGTCCATATCGTTGCGTTGCTGCGCTCAATCCGCAAGGGTAGAACGATTGTTATCGTTGACCACGATATGGACGCGATGTTCGAACTGGCGGAACGTATCACTGTGCTCTATGAAGGGCGGACATTGGCAGAAGGCACTCCCGAAGAAATCCAGCATAATCCGTCCGTCCAAGCAGCCTATCTCGGAGGAATGAACGAGCATGAGCCTGCTTGAAGCGGACAAGATCAATAGTTACTACGGGGACTCTCACATCCTCTTCGATGTGTCGATGCGCGTCGAGGAAAATGAAGTCGTGGCACTCCTCGGTCGCAATGGCGCAGGCAAAAGCACCACGCTGAAGTCGCTCATGGGCGTTATCTCACCCAAGACCGGCACGATCCGACTGGATGGTCAGGAAGTTCAAGGTCTCGCGCCTCACGAATTGGCGCGACGAGGAATTCAACTGGTGCCCGAAGAGCGGCGTATTTTTGGAAGCATCAGCGTTAACGAAAACCTGGTCCTGGCGGCCCTGACAGCGGATAAGCCTCAATCGCTTGACGCCATCTATCAAACCTTCCCGCGTTTGGCCCAGCGTAAGCGCCACCGAGGCAAGGAGCTTTCGGGGGGCGAACAGCAGATGCTGGCTATCGCGCGTGCAATGATTCGAAACTCGCGCATCATTCTTCTGGACGAGCCTTTTGAAGGACTCGCTCCGCTCATTGTCCGCGATCTGATGCAAGTTTGCCGGGGACTTGCCGAATCTGGCCACACCATCGTCATCGTCGAACAGAATGTTCGAGCTGCTCTCTCTTTCGCCCATCGCTGCTACATCATCAACAATGGCCACATCGTGTACGAAGGCACGCCCGGTGAGCTGCACCAGGAACACCACGCCGTCCAGAAATATCTGGGCGTTAAGGTTTAGAGATCGTCACGAACGAACGGTTGCTACCGGAGCGAGCCCAGCCCGACTGATTTGAGCTTCCCCATTAGGTCCTTTATGAGAGAGGCCGCTTCAGCAGGATTTTTTGCCGGAGGTATCTCCGGTTTCTGATTGTTCGCCAAATCTTGGATGTGCTGATCAATACTCGCACCTTGCGCGAGAGGCCCGAGATATGCTGCCGCTTCATGCATCGCCCACTGAAAATCGTTCATCGGGGCCGCCTGGGCGCGGGCTAGACCGTCTGGATCCGGGGCGACTTCAAGCGCTGTGACGGCCTCTCGCCCCAAGTCCGACGGCGCGTCGAGATCGAGCACCTGCTCAAAGTCGGGAGCCAACGTATCTCTTGCGGTCAAGGGTGCGGGTATCCCGAAGCGGCGCCGCAGGGTCTTGATGATGGACGTGTGATCAAACGGCTGGCCGCTGGACCGAAAGACCGTCCCAGGCGAGATGAAGGGCGAAACCACAACCGCTGGCACTCGCACGCCATAGCGATCAAACGCGAAGACCTGTTGGGGTTGCGACTGACTCGGCGGAACGGCACTCGGCGGCGCAACATGATCAAAACAGCCCCCGTGCTCATCGAAGGTCACAACCAAGAGGGTCTTTGCCCACGCTGCGGAAGTGTGCAATGCATTGTAGACGTCTGCCACGAGTTGATCGCCGTACCCCACGTCGTGAGGTGGATGCATATCGTTGGGTCAATTCACGTCGGCAAAATAGCGAGGCTCGATGAACGCATAGGAAGGGAGCTGAGCCGTTCTGGCATCCTCGAGAAAATCCGAGAACGTTTTGAAGTGATCGAGGTGATACCAAAGCTTCGAGAGCACCATGCTGTGCGGAAAATCGTGATAGTAGATCTTCCAATCCTCGGGTGCGACGCCCTCGAGATCGTTAAAGACGGTGTGCATCATGTAGGGAAAATGAGCAGGCGAGTTATTTTCATATCCGTTCGCAGTTCCCGCGTGAACAAAAAAGCGATTCGGCCAAGTTTGACAGGGGCAGACGCATACCACTCGTCGCAGACTGCATAACTGCGGGCCAAGGCGCATAGTGCAGGTACTTGCGCGGGCTGATAATAGTGCATGACGTTTTTGGGATCGCCGCCATTTTTTGCGTAGTTAACCGCAAACCCGCTCATCGTAGGGGTGCCTTGCGGCAGCAGGCTTCCAAAGAGCTGCTGATTGATGTCGTCAAAAAGCTCACCCGGATCGGGATCGGGTAAGCACAAGTCGCCCGAACCGTCACTCCATACTGAGAACGTGCCGCCTGCAGGCGCAGGATTCGACTCGCTGCCGGTCAGCCCGTTGAAATCCGGGCGTCCTGGATAAAGGCCGCCGAAAAGACTATCGAAGGAACGGTTCTCCAACATGAGAACCACGAAGTGATCGATACCGTCGAGTCGCGCCACGTGGCCTCATCCAAAGCCGGAAAACCATAAGCTTCTCCGAATCGGGCGTTTCCGACAATAGTCTTCAGTACAAAGTTTCAGGAAGATCTGGGGTGCTACGGAAAGCCGCGCGATGTCGTTGTGAAGTAGGCCTGAAGGAAAACCACACAGCGAGTCCGCTAAACCGTCATTTCGAAGTCGATGGACTCGAACCCCTGCCCCCCTCCGATACTCGAAAAGAATACCGGTGAGGGAGGCACGATCTCTGTATGGGCAACAAGCGCGCTAGATATCTTGTCCCAAAGGCGGCGCGACGCGCCGTCTAACGCCGGCCGCCGCGCCTAATGCTCTGCGCCAGTGTTAAGCCCATGGATATTCTTTACGATTCGGACGAAGCCAGAGTCAAGAACTCGCCCGGTGGACCAGTTCCATCACCTCGGATTTCGGCTTTCCCTTGGCACGCGTCAGACGTGGGACATCAGAGATACGATTTGGACGCGCAGGCTCGCGTGTGACATCCCGCGCTGGCGACACCGTGATCTCCGTGTGCGTCGTGTCGTCCCCTTTCAGCCGGAAAGCCGATACGGAGCGCGCCAGGGCCTGGGCCTGTGCCTCCATCGACTCGGCCGCAGCCGCCGACTCTTCCACGAGGGCTGCATTTTGCTGTGTCGCCTGGTCCATATGGGTGATAGCTTGGTTTACCTGCTCGATACCAGCGCTCTGTTCATGGGAAGCGGCCGCGATTTCGGCCATGATATCGGTGACTCGCTTGACCGACTGCACGATTTCCTCCATCGTTTTTCCGGCTGCGTCGACCAGCTTCGAGCCTGATTCCACCTTTTCGACCGAGTCACCGATGAGTCCTTTGATTTCTTTGGCGGCTGCGGCACTCTTGACGGCCAGATTCCGAACTTCGGTGGCGACGACCGCAAACCCCCGCCCCTGTTCACCAGCCCGCGCAGCTTCTACCGCCGCGTTTAGGGCGAGAATGTTAGTTTGGAACGCAATACCATCGATAACGCTGATGATGTCGACGATTTTACGTGAGCTATCGTTAATCGAACTCATGGTTTGAACCACCCGGCTTACGACACTGCCGCCCTTGATGGCCACCTCAGAAGCGCTAATCGCGAGCTTGTTCGCCTGGCTGGCATTTTCCGCATTTTGCTGGACCGTTGCCGTGAGTTCCTCCATGCTGGATGCGGTCTCTTCGAGGCTTGCAGCTTGACGTTCGGTTCGGCCGGAGAGATCCATATTACCGGAGGCAATCTCTTTGGCGCCCATGTTGATCGCAACAGTCGCCGCACGGATCTCGCCTACAATTTTCTGCAGCTGGTCGACGGTCAGATTCGCGTCGTTCTTTAATTGACCGAAGCTGCCGTCATATTGACCTTCCATTTGAACGGTGAGGTTTCCTGCGGCCAAGGAGCTGAGCACACGAACCACTTCATTGAGCCCCTTCTCGCTCACCTGCATCAGATGGTTCAAGCCTTCGACCATGCGTCGGAAATCGTGTTCGAAATTTCCTACCGCCCCCCGTGCAGTGAAATCACCTCGCGCGGCTGAATCCACGAGTTTTAGGATTTCGGCATTGATCGCCTGTAAATTGCCTCGGACCAGCGCTACCGCTTCGGTGATCTCCTTTTGCTTCCCAGGCAGCATTTCCATTTCGCGGGAGAAGTTACCCTGAGCATACTCGCCCATAACTTCAACGATTTTCTTCTGGACCCCGATATGAGAGCCAGCCAAATCATTGATGGATTGCGCCATCGTGCCATAGGCGCCCTCGAATTGCTCCACCGGCATCACGGCATCGATCTCTCCAGCAGCGTGCTGTGCAGCCATTTCCGATTGTGCCGTCACGAATTGACGCAATTTTTCCATCATCGATTTCATCGCGAACAGAATGCTCGATTGATCGCCCTTGGACAGCACGATGTTTTGCGCCAAATCACCATGCGCGGCCAATGTGGCGATTTTGGCGGCATAGGCGGGTTCACCACCCAGCTGACGCAAAAGGCTCCGTTTCACCGAAAGGGTGACGACTATCGACACGATCAGCGAGAGCACAAACACGAAAAGCAATATCTCTTCCACAAAGTGGGATGAATTCTCCGCCTTGGTGAATGCATCGTTGGAAAGCTTTTGTTCGTATTCGAGGAGCGCGTCCAACTGCTTGTGCATGGAATCAAATCGCTCATCGGCCTTGCTCATGAATGTTGTGGCCATTGAAACATCCCCGGATGCAATGTCGACCACATCCGAAATCGTTTTCTGGTAGGCCTGCATTTCCTTTGCTGCCGCTTCGAACATCGCTTTCTCGTCCTTGTCCGCGCTGCCGTCGTCAGCGAGCTTTTTCATGGCGGCGGTGGCGCTGGTCAATTGACTCAGATTTCGCTTGCCTAGCTCGTCAATCTTGCCCGCTGGCGCGTTGGCGTTGGCATAGGAGAGCAATCGGTAGGTTCCCGCGTAGGTGCTCGTCGCATCCCGACCGATGTCTGCGATCCGCTGGTACGTTGCGAAACGAACTCGATAGATGTCCCGCATGACGCCTTGCTGACTTTCCACGCCTTTATAGGCCGTCAGAGCCAACAATGCGAGAAGCACCAAAGTCGTTGCGGGTGCAAGCATGAGCTTGACGCCAATGCCAACATTCTTTTTGAAGGACAGCATGTTTTTCCGCCTCATTTTGCAAAAACTCTCGTCACCACCCGACATCTTGTGGCCTGCCGAAATTCGCGATCGGAGCATGCCTGATGGGGTCTTTCAATTTGCATCACATTCACGTGCTTCTTGCCCTAGGTGGCATTTCCGATGCCCTCTCGAGTCAATTCCCACCCAGTACAAATGGCTCGCGCCATTCGCACTGACGGGATAAATCCACCGGGATTACGTGGAGGAACGCTTGTAGATGCCGGCGCAGACTGCCGTGTTGCCTTGTTTTTCGCAATACATCGATTTCGGAAGCAACTTTTTGGTAATCGGATCGCTGAACATATAGTCCTGCCAGAACTTACCTTTGGACTTGGCCAGGCTGACACGCTCTTGGACAAATGCCTTGCCATTCGCGTCTTTGACATCCAGCATGTCCTTACCGACCAACTTCGAGTTTGCGCCGTGGGCCAATACCTTGCCGTTAAAGTCGTAAACGACGACGTACAAGTCACCATCGACCCAACCTGGCTTCTTGCCAGTGAAGTCGGCATAGGCTGTATCTGGGCCGGCAGTTTCAATATATTTGACGGCTTTCGCAACCATCGCCTCTGCATCTTTGGCGGTCGCATACTGCTCAGCACCGAAAGCGCCTGCAAAGAGGCCAAATGCCATGACCGAGGCGCCAACTAATACGATTCTACGATTCAACATACGGGACTCCTAAATTGACGGGCTTGGGCGTCATAGCCCAGGCAATAGACAGGAGGTAATCTCAGGCGCCCCAAAATCGACTGCGGGGACAACCAACAGATCGCCAGCGAAGATCGGCTCAAAACTACAAATTCGTTCTAGTCACCACTCAGCCTTGGATATCGGCAGGGATGACAAAATCTGTAATCGCAACACGAGACGGGATGAAGCTGAGTACGAGGCGAACGAGCCGATCAATGAGACTTGCCGGAACCAGCGGTTACGGCGACTCAGCGGGGTCTCGAAGCGGTCAATCCTGGACAATTTTGGCAAGCAAAGGCAAGTATCGGCACTGGGGCGATGGCAGCACGATGAGAAAGTTAGAGGCCATCATCTGTACGCGGCAACGCAATTAACTTTAAATGAACAGCCCACCACTGGCCCATGCGGTGGCCGTTGGGGCGTTCATTCGGTGTTCGACCCGGTCCCTCTCGTCCAAAATCGCTTAGGCTGGTACATCCACCTTCCCTTGGATGCCGTCAGCCTTTCGTGCTGGCGCGCTCCGCAATTTGATCCCGATACGCCTGCAAACGGGGCATCGCCTCGTCTCCGGGCCGGAATTTCATCAGCCCACGCGCAAACTCGAGCGCGCAGAACGCCGTAATGTCGGCGATAGTGAAGCGTTCGCCCGCCATGAACGGCCGGCTTTCCAACTCTGTGTCTAGCCACCGCGCCACATCACGCAACTTTTCCCCTTGGGACCGACCGAAATCGGGAAACTGCGGTTGTTCCAAGGCGGCGAGTCCGGGGTGAGTGTGCCGAATGCAGTTCATAATGCCGCCGAAGAAATAGAGCTCGACGCGCCGGTCCGCCATCTCGACGAAGGCGCGCTCTTCGAAACCGACGCCCATCAGATTCGGGTCGGGGATAAGTCCTTCAAAGTAAGTGCAGATCGCACGCGTCTCGGTCAAGACGCGCCCGTCATCGAGCTCTAGCGCGGGCACCTTGGCCAGCGAACTCTTGGCAAGAAATGCCTTTTCCTTGTGTTCGTTTTTGCCCAGATCGACATTGACCAATTCGACTGCAGTCAATCCTTTCTCAGCCATAAACATCGTCACGCGACGTGGATTTGGGGCTCGAGGGGCCACATAGAGCTTCATGTTTTCTTTCGCGGATATTGTCTGGTGGAAAAATTACTTCGATGTCTTCTGGTGTGACCAACACCGCCCAGGGCTCAGCAGCATCAGGACACCCACTTGGTAACAGCTAGGACCATCGGGGCGCACGTTTCGTCAAAAACGCATCGACGCCTTCTTGACCATCCGCGCTCACGAAGTCACCTGCAATTGAATGACTCGCCAACACGTATGCCTGGGCCAACCCCATCTCAAGATGCTGATAAAACACTCGTTTACCCGATGCAATCGCAGGCGAAGATTTGGAGGCGATTAAATTCGCCAGGCGATCAACCTCGGTATCGAGCGCCTCCGGTTGTACAGCTCTATTGATAAGCCCGATCTCGACGGCTCGCTGCGCATTAATCATTTCGCCCGTCAACAGCATTTCAAGCGCGTGTTTTCGTGACACGTTGCGGGCCAGTGCGACACTCGGTGTCGCACAGAACGCGCCTATATTGACCCCGGGAGTGGAAAATTTGGCGCTAGTCGAAGCTACCGCAAGATCACATGCCGCAACGAGTTGACAGCCAGCGGCGGTGGCGATGCCATGAATTTTCGCAATCACAGGTTGCGCAATGCTCGTGAGAGTCATCATCATCTTGCTGCACTCGAGAAACAATGCCTCCATGGCCGCACGATCGGGCAGCGCGCGGATTTCTCTTAAGTCGTGTCCCGAACAAAAGCCGGGTCCATTGGCTGCGAGCACAACGACCTTGATCGCGCGGTCTGCTCCGATTGCGTCGAGCGCAGACTGCAATTCCGTGATTAGCCCATTTGTGAGCGCGTTGTACTGGAGAGGGCGATTCAGCGTCAGGGTCACAACACCGTCACGGGTATTGCGTAGCAACGACGAGCCACGCGCCGGGGAATCCAGAACCTCTGGCTGTAAGTTGTCGCTATTCGGTGAGGTCATTGGCGGAGGTATTCGGAGCACAAGCAACCGGCCTGCAAGGCGTTAAACTCTGCGCCGAGCTGGGCAAAACGTCAAACGGGCCCGCGTCGTGCGAAGATCGATCAAGGCGAGTCGTGAATCGAGATCGAACGGCCCTGCCAATAGGCTTGGAAACCCCCTGGAGCGTGTAATCCCATCAAACATGCTTCACACGAAAGAGTTGCGGTACGAACGCCATCGACATTCAGAAATAAGTGGTTCGGAACACTCCACCGCTAGCTGACATAAAAAACAACAAAGGTAGCGATAACGCGGTGTTGAACCGGGATGCAAGGAATGAAATGCGCCGCGCCTTGGCCTTCTGCTCCACAGTAGCTGCTACCAGACCGAGGATTTTCTTTTGATTCGGCCAGATAATCGCCCAGACGTTGAACAGCATGATCGTCCCGAGCCACGCCCCCACGCCGATCGGCACATAGGCGTTGTCGCGAAACAAGAACGCATCGAGAAAGCGGCCGCCCAGAAGATAGGCCCCTGCGAGCCAGGTCACAACTGCGGCCCAGCGAAAAAAAAGCAAAGCGCGTGGCATGATGTATTTGCCGATAGCCGCGTCCGTGCCGTCCGCTGCCGCCGCCTTCGCGGCGGCCACATTGACGAAATTGAAATAGTATAGAAGCCCAACCCACATGAAGCCGGCGGCAATGTGCAGCCAACGTCCCAGCGCGTAGTGAATAAATTCCATCGTCAGTGCCCGATTGCCGCTCTGACGATCAGGTAAAGCACAACAGTCATCAGTACGCCGCAGATGATCGTGCCCCATAGCGAATCGAGCGGATTTCTCATTTCACTTCCTCTTGCGCTAAAGACGGCACAGACCGCCCAGGCCATCGATGGCCTTCATCTGAAATTCGAATTATCCACATTCGCGGCCTGCGGGTCGTAATAGCTCCCCCACGCCATTCCTTTTTCACAGGGTAATGCAAGGTACACGGTAGTTCAATAGTAAACCGAGGATGATGGTCTTGATGATACTGGCAAAATGTGGACGGCTCGCGCAGCAATCTATCAGGAGTCATCGTGAACACGCGCCCTTTTCGAGATGCGGATGCCGGGCTTCCATGAAAGAAACGGCCGTCTTTTGCCATCATCTCGCCCGGCATGGGACAATCTAATATGTTCAATGCCCCAAGTCCCGCGAACACTTGCTTTTGCGCGTTGTGATTTTGCCAGAAGATCGAATTTGAACGCCCCGCTCGCCGCCCTTTCCGACCTTCGAATCTTCGACGAAGTCATCGATGTGCGTACTCCACTGGAGTTCGATGCCGACCACATTCCAGGCGCATCAAATGCCCCGGTTCTGACGGACGATGAACGGATTCTGGTTGGCACGCACTATAAGCAGGTATCGGCTTTTGAAGCCACTCGAATGGGCGCCGCGATGGTGGCGCGCAATATTGCCTATCATTTAGACACGGCATTTAAGGATCGGCCCAGAACTTGGCGTCCTTTAATCTATTGCTGGCGCGGAGGAAAACGCTCCGGTGCCATGACGATTTGGCTCAATGCGATTGGCTGGAAGGCGTGTCAATTGGATGGGGGCTACAAAGCGTATCGCAAAGACGTGCGAGAGAGACTGACCACACTTCCCACGCAGTTCGAATACATCGTATTGACTGGAAACACCGGAAGTGGCAAGACCCGTTTACTGCGTGCGCTGGAGCGCGCTGGGGAACAGATCCTCGATCTCGAAGGCCTTGCCTGCCATCGCGGATCGGTTTTAGGTGAAATCCCGGGCAAAGATCAACCCACGCAAAAGGCCTTCGATAGCCAGCTGGTCGCTGCTTTCCGCAAGCTCAGCCCCAAGATGCCCGTCTTCGTGGAAGCCGAGAGCAAGCGTATCGGTCAGCTCTACCTGCCGGGCGAACTTTCCCAGGCGCTGCACCAATCCAAATGCGTTTGCATCGAAACCGCTCTCGAGGAAAGAATCTCGTTTCTGTGCGACGACTACCGGCATCTATTCGACGACCCGGCATATCTCAAAGGCCAGTTGGATCGGCTCGTAGACCTTCTTGGTAGAGAAACCATCCATACCCTGCATTCACTGGTCGAAGCCGGATCTATGCAGGAGCTTTACCGGCGCCTTATTCTCCAATACTACGACCCGGCGTACCGCCGCAGCAGCGATCGCTATTTCAAGAAAACACCTCATTCGATTGAATTCGTTTTACACCCGAACGATCCAGATTTGATCGATCAGGCCAGTGCACTGGCCCGACGGGTTCGGACAGAATCTGTAGACAGGCTCGTTCCTATGTCCCCTTGGTCGGGTTGATGCGGACCGACGTATCGTATTCGCACAACCTGTCATCGACAAGCGATGAACGTTTTCGATCCCGTTCTTCTAGAAATGATCGAAGAAATGTCTCAGGGCTTATTTCGGTTTGTACGGGAGATGCTTAATCACCCACGAATTGTCAAGCGCCCTAGCATCAATCCGACGCAGCAGACAAATTCGAACCCCACTCTTTCGTGATGACATGCGACTCACTCCAGCCAGCCCCCGCGAAATCCAGCGCGCCGTAAGCCCGTAACCAGATAGGGGCACGTGCGCATCAGGGCCCAAATTAAGCCGGAGCGATAGTTCTCGATCATGATCGTGGTGGGGCCTTCGTTAATTCCGAAATGATGGGGTGAGACCCAGCCGAGCCGCCGCGGTGGGTCTACGACAAAAGTCGGATTAAATGAAGCCCTGAACCCATATGGATGGAGTTCGCGCAAGCGCAACCGATGAAAATGCTCCAGCGTAGGCAAAACTACCTCGGGTGCGAACGGCAGGGAGGCTACCACTGCCCAAGGAGAAATAGTGCCGTCATCAGGGCCAAAGGGAGCGCCGCGTGCCAGGTAGTCATAAAAGATCCGCTCGACGCCGTGGATTCGCCGGGACTGATTGCCAGGACCAGCACTCGCTGTCACACCCCAGCAAAGCGGCCCATATTCGGCAAACCCCATGGGGTTGCGGATGGCGTATTCCTGTTGAATAAGGGTGGCGCGTCGGCTATTCTCGAAATAGTCACAGTCATGATCTCGCATGAAGGGATCGGAAATCCCACGGAAATCGACCCACACGTGCGACATTTGATGCGTAAACAAAGGGCCGGCATAGAGGCAGTCCATCCCGTAGATGGATTTCCATTGATACGTCGAAACCCATGCACTGTAATTCTCTGGCGCAAGTGGGAACGTCGGCGATCCCAACCCCAGTAAATAGAGTATCAACGCTTCGTCGTACCCTTCCCAACGGCAAGGCAAAAATCCGCCTTCGGGTTTCCAGCCATGGCAGACAGCGGAAGAGCCTGCGAGCATCCAGGCCCAGTCAACGCGTCTATAGAGCAAATCGGCAACGTGGCGAATCTCGTTTTCCTGTTCCGTATCGTGCTGGAAGTACGCGGCAGAAACGAGCATACCTGCGATCAGAATTGCCGTATCGATACTTGATAGCTCGCAGTTCCCTGCGCGACTACCCGTGTTCATGTCGAGAAAATGATAATAGAAGCCCTTGTACCCGGTGGCCGAGGGCGACTGGCTCTGCTCACTCGCGAAGAAAAATCGAAGGGTCGCTAACGTACGCCCCGCAGCATGATTACGAGACATTAAACCGCGTTCGACGCCAACCGGGTAAGCGCAAAGGGCCAACCCCACCGCTGCAATGCTTGCTGGCCAGTTTTCGCTCGTCTTATCGCGTATCAGGCCATTGGCGGGATTAAACTCATGCACAAAATATTGAAATGAGGCGGCCTGCGAGGTGTGCAGGACTCCGTCGTATGACTCAAGCTCATGTACGGAAGCTGTCATTCCATGTGATTCCTATGCATCGCTAGAAACGCGAACGACACCGGTAGGTAGGACTCGGTCAACCCAGCGATTCGTACCGTTGAAATATTTCGAACCAGATCGATCGGTGGCAGTGATGCCCATTGAGGTTACGACAACGCCGCCAATGAATAGAATACTTCCAGAATGACGATCTGTTGCAGCGTCATTTCCCCTCTCCGACGATCGCCAGTTTTCCAGAAGCGTTTTACGACCCGACTGACGATCATTTCTTCCCCAGCTGATAAATTTGATCGAATACACCGCCGTCAGAAAAGTGAACCTGCTGCGCCTTCGCCCAACCACCGGCCACTTCGTCGATTGTGAATAATTTTACCTTATGGAATTGCCCCGCATATTTTCTCTGTGCCTTTGCAGAGATTGGACGGTAATAGTGCTTTCCCACGAGATCTTGGCCTTCGTCTGAATATAAATAGTGAAGGTAAGCTTCGGCTACCTTCCGCGTTCCGTGCTTGTCGACATTCGTATCGACTAGGGCCACCGCCGGCTCGGCAAGAATGCTTGAAGATGGCATGACAATTTCGACCTTATCGGAACCCAGTTCGTTGACAGCTAGCAGCGCTTCATTTTCCCAAGTCAGCAAAACATCCCCGATGCCTCGCTCCACGAACGTGGTGGTCGCACCACGAGACCCCGGGGCCAGCACTGGAACATTCTTGTATAGTTTTCGAAGAAACTCCTTTGCGCTGGTTTTATCACCCCCCGATCTATTTAGTGCGTAACCCCACGCGGCCAAATAGACCCATCGCGCGCCTCCGGAAGTTTTTGGATTTGATGTGATGACTGAAACGCCTGGCGCGACAAGACTATTCCAATCTTTGATTTTTTTCGGATTGCCCTTGCGTACAAGGAACACGATCGTAGAGGTATATGGAACGCTGCCGTTGGGCAGTCTCTGCCTCCAGTTTTTTTCGAGCAACCCATGCGCCGCAATAACGTCGATATCACTCGCCAAAGCGAGGGTGACGACATCCCCATCGAGCCCCTCGATAATTGCCCGCGCTTGCCGTCCCGACCCGCCATGAGACTGGTTGACCAAAACATCGTCACCCGTCTTCGCTTTCCATTGCGCTGAGAATGCCTGATTGAAATCCTGATACAACTCTCGCGTTGCGTCGTACGACACATTAAGAAGCGAGGTCTCGGCTGCATACGCGCAGGGAAAAAGGAGAATGGCAACTGCGCATCCTCTCAGGAGCTTTGCGAGAAACATTGGGGGCCTCGGTATCGCCGACGAAATTCGACACGACGTAGAATATCGGCGCGTCATCAAAAAGAGAACGAACGCATTCGCGGTTGTATATTCCAATTCGCTATATAAGGCCCGGGAGAAGCCTCATTCTGAATAATTCTGCTCGAGCATCTTTGACTTGACACCTTGTGCTTCATCGTTGAATTCGATGGGATCGCGAGGCTTTTCAGAAAAAATGCGCTTTAGCCGCATCCACGGATGACGGGCGCTTCGGCATGTCGACTGTCGAGAAATTACGCAACGCTCGCCATGCCAGGACAACCTCGTGGCGAATAAATTCTTTCGCTCCTTGACCAAAGGACACGGGCTGACATCCCGCCGGGATAGGGCTACTGGGATTGGACGACTATCAACGTAAATATATCGTCCACGATAGTAGGGAGATATATGCGTCGGGACAATGCGTCCAAAGCCATGGTGCGTGCGCCCTTTGCGGTCTCTAAATCGGCTACGACTCGAAAGTGTGAAGGGTCATCTTCATGAACAATTGTGAGCGTCCCGCTACGACCGTTCGAACTCAAAGCGCTTTGGGTCTTCTCATCAAAAATCGTTGCGTCGGGACCTTCACCGATCTTAACCCGCGTCACTTGTTCGCCCGTCCGCGCATCGGTGATCGCCATGACACCGTTTCTGCAAGTAGAAAATAATCGCCAGTGCTGACGATCGATCGAGAGCCCGGTAGGTTCCGCACAGTTCGTGAGGTGCCACGTGCCCACAATTGAATTCGACGTGGTATCAAGAACCTCAATTTCGCCTTCCTGGTTTTCAATATTGACATAGATACGACCTACGCCATCGCTGACAGCAAACTCGGGTTTCCCGGCCGCTGGAATGGTGGCTTTCACCGTCAAGGCCTTCCCATCAAGGACGCTAATATCATGGCTTTTACCATTGAATGTGAATACCTGATTGCTTCGCGCGTCGTAAACAATGGCATCAGGATTCTCGCCAGTCACAGGTATTTGCTTAAGCACCTTAAGAGTCTTTAGGTCGAATACGGTAACCGTATTCGAACGCCCGTTGCTGATAAATCCCCGATTTAAATCGGGTGCAAACGCGAAGCCGTGAACGCCCATCGTGTTCCTGATTTCAGCAACACGCTTACCTGTCCGTGAATTGAGTACCTGCACATAAGTTCCTCGGCTTAAGAAGAGATGCTCGTGCACCGATTCGACGGCTGCATAGTCCCACTTGGTCGCAGCGCCCAGAGAAATCTGATTCGTGACCACATATTGGGAATCGGGTTCCGTAGCGAAAGCAGGGGCGCCCCAACCGATCGCCAGGGCGAACAGCACGTCGAAGAATGCAGGCACCAAGACAGCGCAAACGGATCCGATGCGGGGATTCTTCGACGGGCGGCTCAACGCATTACTGATACCCATGGGATACATCCTTCGACTAAATTCAGAAATTGGGGGGCCTTGGGATTCCCGACCTCGTGCTGTGCTTGGTCAAGGCGTCAGACAAACGGACGATTTTTGCCGATTTGCTTCGATTTCCGAGCCGATCGGAGAATTTCCCACAGCTGCGGCCTTATTGCCCTCATTTGTTGCCCCCGCGGCCGCTTGTTCTCGAAGCTATTAGGTGAAGTTCGCGTGGGATGCAGTCCCTATCCCGGGCGTAAATTGAAGAGAGGTCCGCCTCGGGGCGGACAAACAGACCTAGAAGTTCGGCCCAGGCAACCCTTTTGCGATCAGTCCCGAGAGTTCATCCAATGGAACTGCCCTGCTGAACAAAAAGCCTTGCATCTCGTCGCACCTCAGGCGTTTCAGAAGCTTGGCTTGCTCCGTGGCGTCAACCCCTTCCGCGACAACCTTGAGTCTTAATGCGTGAGCCAGCGATATCATACTGGACACAATTGTCATGGCATCGGGATTGTTCCCCATGCTAATGATGAAGGACCGGTCAATCTTTAAGGACTGAACTGGAAGTTTGGTCAGATAGCTAAACGATGAATATCCGGTGCCAAAATCATCGATGGCGATGTTCACACCCATGTCGCGGACTTGAGTCAGCTTGTGGATATTGGCTTCAATGTTCTCCATCATGAGACTCTCGGTGATCTCCAGATCAATACCCGGCGCCCCAGGCTGCTCAATGAGCGCATTCCGGACTGTGTCTACAAAATCAGCTCGACGCAACTGAATCGGAGAAACATTGACGGCCAAGCGTATGTCCGCGGCGCCCTGCTTGATGAGGCGCGCGTGATCTGAAACGGCCTGTTGCAACACCCACGTCCCAACGTTGAGAATAAGCCCGGTTTCCTCAAGTAACCCTATGAACTTCAACGGCAACATAAGGCTTCCATCCGGCTTCTGCCAGCGGATCAAAGCTTCGGCACCGACTATTTTTCCCGTCGCCAAATTGACTTTTGGTTGATAGTGGACAACAAATTCATCCCTTTCCAACGCGAGCCGCAATCCATTTTCAAGGGTTAGCTTCTCTGCCACCCGATCAGTCATTTGCTGCGCATAAAACAGGTACGGCTCGCCGCTCGCCTTTGATTTTTTCAAGGCAGACTCAGCGTTCTTAAGCAAGGTATCAGCACCTGTGCCGTCAGTCGGATACAAGGCGATTCCCATTTTCGCGGAAACGCGTAGTTCGATTTCACCGACCCAAAATGGCGTCCCAAAAATCTCTGCCGACCGCAGATTGAGGTTTCGCGCGACCTCATCTTCCGTATTCATATCGGGAAATACTGCCGCAAAATGATCCGCCCCCAATCTGGCCAACCAGTCCTTGTCCGTAAAATATCGGGCGGCACGATCCGCGACTTGTTTCAAGAGATCGTCACCCGCCTTGCGGCCGAGCGCGTCATTGATCGCTTTGAAGCGCTCAATATCTATCATGAGAATCGCGAGCTTGCGCCCTCCACGGCTGGCTGCACTCACGTATTGGGTAAGCCGTTCGTGAAAGAGTGTACGGTTTGCGAGGCCAGTCAAAGCGTCGTAATACGCAAGGTAGTCGAGAGTTTCTGACTTCCTAATATTCTCCAACGCAAAGCCGATGTCCCCTGCGAGTTCTTTGAGGAGCTTCATCTCCTCATCGTCGAATATTCCAATCTGGTTTGCATGTAAAACAATCACGCCCTCCACGATTTCGCCGGCCAACAATGGCAGCACCACGAGGGAGCGCGAACCACTCGACAGCGCCTCTTTTTTTATTGCGGCCTCTGGCTCCTTCTCCAGATCATTCACCACAACTGCGCGCTTCTCCCTCAACGCCCTTGCAACAAGGCCGCGCCCTTCCTCCACTTTTTTCTCAATCGTGGCACCCAAAGCATCGAAATATGTCACTGCAGCGCCGTAACCAATCGAAAATTTGAATCGCTTGGACACGGGATCGATAATTCCGACCCAAGCCTTCTGAAATCCGCCGGCCTCGACCGCGATACGACATACCTCCAGAAAAAGCTCTTCCCGATCCCGCACTCGAACAATGACACCATTAATTCCACTTAGGACGGAGTAGACGCGGTTCAGACGAAGAATCTTCTGCTCATCCTTCTGCTGTTCGGTCACGTCCTGCAACGTACTAAACCAACGCTTCCCGTCGCCCCTGTTTTCCCCATCGCCAAGTGGCTCGATCACTTGCCGGACAAAAACCACCGTATCATCCGGCCGCCGCAAACGATATGCCACGTCGACCCGACCTCCGGTAGCCGCCGCCTCCAACGTTTTTGCCCGAAAAATTGGTTGGTCAATGGGATCGAGGTTACGCAACCACTCACTCGTGGTTTTTGGCATTTCCTCTACAGAAACACCGAGAAGTCCCGGCAAAGATTCAGACCAACTCTCAAAAGCTCCCCCCGGTTTCGTCACCACATGCGCGAGCCCGGCCACCAATTGCGCACGACGCAATCCCGCCTCGCGCTCGCGAAGTGCACTCACAAGCCGCATTCGGTCGGTAACGTCGCGCACGATGCCCTGTACACTGCCGTTTGCGAGAATTTTCACGCTGGTCTCCGCAGGAAAGCGGCTGCCGTCCTTTCGCATTACCGTATCTTCAATGAGATCGCTTCCACCTTCCCGGAGTCGATTGAATCGTCGCTCCATCCGATCTCGACTTTCGTCGGGATAGATGAGGGTCCATTTCGAGCGAAGAAGTTCTTCTTCGCTGTAACCATGCATCTGGCAAAAGCCTGGATTTACCAACTGAAAATTGCCGGCGCCATCTGTGAGAAATATTCCATCGGACGCCTGGCCGATAAGTTCCCGATATTTAGCTTCGCTTTCGCGAAAAGCGAATTCCGCGGCCCGCCCCGCGCGCCGAACTTCTGCCTCACGTAACTCACGGCGAACCGCTGGCCCGAGACGAGCCAGATTCCCTTTCATGACATAGTCACTTGCGCCGGCCTTCAATGCCTCGACCGCAACGCTCTCGCCGATGGTGCCAGATACAAAAATGAAAGGAATATCGGGATGCGCCGCGCGCACAATTTCCAGAGCGGTCATCCCATCAAACTGAGGCATCGAAAAGTCTGACACCACCAGATCCGGGTTGAATTTCTCCAATTCGCTCCGAAACTCCGTTTCGCTATCGACCCGTCGGCTGCGATAACCCAGGCCCGCCCGTTTCAGTTCGAAAAGCACAAGCTCAGCATCTGACTCGACGTCTTCAACTAAAAGTATATTGAGGGTCTCGATCATCTTCCCTAGATTTTAATCGCCGTAAATGCTCTGTAAAAGGATCGCGCTGTTGAGCATCGCAGGCGCCCCGATCTCCCTAGAAGCGCCGACACGTCTTTGAAAGTCAATGGCCTTGATTCCGCTGATCAATCGCTCTGATTGATAGCTCTTCACGAAACCTGGATTGTGGCGGCGCGACCCCAGCGTTACGACGACAACATTCTCGATTTTTTCTCGTTGTCGCACTTTCGAACTATTGATGATTGGTGACCTGAGTACATTTATTCCGACAGCTCTGACCGACCTATAATAATTTAGCATTTCCGCGTCATTGCTCGCCATGACAACAGCCGAGTCTGATCTGATGGGAAATACTCACAAGGAATTTCTAGACGGCCTTCGATCGTAGAGGAGACCACGGAATCGGATTGTATGCCCGATGACTTTTTATCTCGGTGCGACATTATAACTGTCCTACTCGAGTATTCGAGGCGTAAATGTTAATTCTGATTTACTGCGGCACTTTGCCAAACCGATACATTCGACTCTACCGATAGGCGGCGCGCAGCCACGCGCCTTGGACAGGTCCTAGTATTTTTCCTTAGTGAATATCAGGTAAAGAGATGCAATGGCGGCATGCCCATCTCGCACGTAAGCATTATTTTCTTGACATGCCATCACGGTGCGCGAACGACGAGGGTTCATCCTTGAAGGAGGACACTGCAGTGTGCATGCGCATTATCGAGATTCTTCGCGCGCAGCTTGAACGCTCCGCCGATTCGCGGAGCCTCTTAAAATTCGAATACAGAGAATTCACGACTCCGTAATGGCAAGTGGTCGCATTATTCTCTGTGACATGATGGTTATCAAATATGTAAACCCGCTGAGAGCCGTGATCCAAAAACTTGTCGGCCAATCCGAATAGTAGGCCAGCGCAATGCCAAGCCAGGTATAGCAGATGGCCAACAGGCCAGATAAGACGATCGCCGATTTGAGGCGATTTGTCAGACGTAGAGCGGTCGCCGCAGGCCCGACCATTAGCGTAAAAACCAGCAAGACGCCCACAATTTGCACGCAAGCGGCGGTCACGATAGCCACGATCATCAGAAATCCCACAGAGGTCAGTCGTACCGAGACCCCTTTAGCCTCGGCCAATTCAGGTTGAAGGCTAGCAAATATCAATGGGCGTGCAAGCACGATAATGGCCATCAGGCTCGCAAGGGCCAAGGCGGCCAAGGTCCACAAGGTGTTCGCGCTCACGCCGAGTACGTTGCCAAATAAAAGGGCTGTCGCTTGCGCAGCATAGGACGTATAGAAGTGAAGAAATAGCATACCGAATCCTAGCGCGACAGATAAGACCATACCTATCGCAACGTCCCGCCCGGCCAACCGGTCACCAAACAGCCCCATACCGATACCCGCAAATACCGTTGCCGCAAGCAAGCCTCCAACGGGTGAGAGTCCGAACAATACAGCGCCTGTCGCGCCAGCAAAACCCACGTGCGATAGCGCGTGCCCTGCAAAGGTTTGCCCGCGCAGAACAAGAAAGAAACCGGCAATTCCAGCTACGATTGCAACGCACCCACCCGCGACAAACGCATTACGCATGAATTCGTATTCAAACATGGCCACCGCCCTCGTGGCGATGCGCGTCTCCTTCAACAGCGTACTCGCCCGACATCACAAATATTCTATTTTCAACGCGAAGCACTTCAATCGGTGATCCATATAGGCGCGACAGCACCGGAGCGGTGATGACCTCGTCAACCCGACCGAGGGCAACCTGTCCATTTCCAAGGTAGAGGACTTCATCAATAATGTTGAGCAGAGGATTCAGTTCGTGCGCGCTAAACAGGACAGTGGTTCCGAGCTCCTGCCGAATGCGTTGGACAAGTTCCACCACGATACGTTGATGATGAGGGTCAAGATTGATTAGCGGTTCGTCGAGCAGCAAGATGGGCGGCTTACCGAGTAACGCCTGGGCCAGATGAAGGCGTTGTCGCTCACCGCCGGACATATCTGAGATGGGACGCTTACTCAGCCCGGTTGCATCAACCAGGTCAAGCGCCCAAGCGATTTCGCGCTGTTCGTCAGCTGTCAAGAATGGTAGCCCCCATCCATGGCCACGAACTCCGCTCGCGATAAAATCGTGGCCGCTCAATCGTATGGGTCCCGTAGCGTTTCGCGTCTGTGGAATATATCCAATCATCCGGTTACCAGCCGCCACCACTGGGGCATCCAGAACCCGAATCTGACCCGATTTGGGGCGTATCAACCCGAGAATTGCCCTCATCAGAGTTGTTTTGCCCGATCCATTCGGGCCCAAAACGCCAATGAACGAACCCCGTTCAATGGAAATATTGACGTGGGATACGATAACGCGGTTGCCCAGTGCTACGGTCACATCATCAAACGAGAGGTCGATTATGGCTTTGCTCCGATCAGTGCCGTGTCGATTGCTTGCAACTGGGTCATCATCCAGTCCTGATAATGCATATTGGCCGGCTCCGTTTCGGTGATCCCAATTACCGGAATCTTCGAATCTTGGGCGATTCGTATCATGCGGGCAACGGACGCATCAGAAACCTGGCGATTGTAGAACAGGATTTTTACGGTGCGAGAGGTGAGATCATTCTCAAATGCCGCCACCGCGGATGGGCCCGGATCGGTATTGTTCATCACCGCCACCTGAAAGCGCCGGTTTCGCATCGTAAAGCCGATTGCCTGGGCCATGTACCCAAAGACCGGCTCCGTCGCGGTGACTTGCACCCCGGAATATCTAACACGCATGGATTGTATTTTTTGATCGAGCGGCTTTAGGGATTGCAAGAATTTTGTGAGGTTTGCGTCGTATTGAGCCTTATCCAGGACATCTTCGGACGTAAGGCGTGCAGCCACCACTTTTGCCAGAGCAGGTATTGTTGCAGGGTCATACCATAAATGAGGGTTACCGCCCAAAGATGTGTGCATGAACGATTCCACGACAATGACCGCTCGCTCATTTCTTTTCGTGACAGAAAGGAGTTGGTCCATCCAAGGATCATAGCCCGCCCCATTGTAGATAACCAATTTCGCGGCGCTCAGCGATCGAGCCGTGCTAGCGCTCGCTTCAAAAAGATGGGGATCTTGATTTGGGTTAACGAGAATATTCGTTACGGAGACATGATCCCCACCGATTTGCTGGACGATATCTCCGTAAAAATTCTCTGCAGCCACAACCTTAATCGGCAAATCGGCTGCATGAGCAAACAGCGATAATGAGCCGATTCCAATAACAAGCCCCACCTGCCGTCCCCACTTCATTATTCAGCCCCCGCTCGAATCAGCTGTAATGATATAACATTACAACTGATTTGGGGAGTATCGACCTTCCAGGAGCCTTTTGGGCTGCCGACATACGCCAAGTGGATGAGCCGACCGAACGGACGGGTACTCGTGCAATTTGATTACTTTTTGGCAGGCCACATCCGCACTTCCGGAAGTTGGAGTCTGGAGAAGTTGCTGTCGCCGAGGATTCGATGAGAATCGGAGTCGAAGACGATGAAACCGAGTGAACGAACCGTAAAAGCCCAGTTAACGCTGGCAGAGTTGTGCTGCATTCGGCGACACACCCGACTCACGCCGATCCGAAAGGAGGTCTTAACACTTCTTTTGACACGTAACCGATGCGCCAAGGCTTACGAGTTATTGGAAGATCTCAAAAAAACGCATGCAAACGCCACGCCGCCGACCATCTATCGGGCGCTGGAATTTCTAATCAACGAGGGTCTGGCGCATCGAGTCGACTCACTTAACGCGTACATCGCCTGTGGGGATCCAATATCGGGCACACACAATCTCATCGCAATCTGCCCCAACTGCCATGTGGTCGCCGAGATAAACGACATTAGGATTGCGCACACATTGGTCAATTGTTTGCGGAAAATTAAATTTGAGCCGACTGGGAGCGCACTAGAAATTCAAGCGCTTTGTGAACTGTGTCGTGACAAGAAAACCGAAGATATGATCGACCAACGCAATTGAAGGTTGCAGAGAATGCGAGGGGCCAGAGCCCATTGCCTTTCCTAAAATTCGCCCACCCTTGGTCCAGCGACTGCATATTTCTATGCGATTGCCTTTACACAGAGCGCTCGACGACTTGTTACTCGGCATAGGGTACCGAACTATCCTACGCGCGGATAAGTAAAACCGACGCAACCAATAGAACTGCTCCATACACTCGGTCAACGGGGTTATGGAACGTTTTAATGGGCGAGATTCCCCAAATACTATGGCCGACCTGCACTCAATTCTTCAGCGCAAACACTACCGAATTAAGATAATCGCATCCGCGAGGAATCATTCACACCGCCCCGTCTACGTCCGATTTTTGGATTGGGGATCTTTTTTAAAAACACCTCGGATATTCATGATCAGGAAATAAGGTTTGCAGCATTCCCAAAGGGGTACGCACCGCCGTGCGTGCCCGAAGCGAACCACAGTGTGAATTTGCGGGCGATTGAGGCCAGTGATTCGCGGCCTAATGCGGCCATTTTGGTGTGACGTTTTACGGTCTTGGACTGGGTTGTTTTTAGCCTGTTTTTTGGTCTTTTGCAACCGGTCATTTTCAACTGTGCAGTGGTTGTCCACGGCGGACGCCAGCGCGCTTCTATTGCTGGCGGGTCGCCGAGTGTTGGGAACCCGTTTTCGAAGCGCTGCGGCTGGGCTCAGAGGCTTGTGCGTCAGGTCTGGGTCTGCGTTTCGTGTCTCCATCGAGAACGATACGGTAGGCGCCGTCGCGCAGGCGATCGATAGTCGCGGCCCCCATCAGTTTGTTGGGAAACGCAGCGCCCCATTCGACGAAGTCTAAATTTGACGTCACGAGTGTGGTCTTTCTTTCATACCTCTCGGCGATGAGCTCGTGGAAATCTTCATCCTGGGGCGAGCGCATGGGACGCAGTCCGAAGTCGTCTATGGCAATCACATCGATCTTGGCGAGTTGCATGAGCTTCTTCTCGTACGTATTGGTCGCCTTGGCCGCGTGGAGCTGCGCGAGCAGCTTGTTGTGCGTGATAAAGAGCACGTCGTAGCCGGCCCGCAGCGCGCAGTGACCGAGGGCTTGAACGAGATGCGACTTGCCGGTGCCAATGGGCCCTGCGATGAGCACCGGGGCGTGCTCGGTGATGAAGCGGCATGTGCTGAGTTCTGCGATCAGCGCGTGGTTCACGGATGGGCTGTGCGAGTAGTCGAAGCGCTCAAGAGTTTTGTCGCCATTGACCTGAGCTTTGCGCAGGCGCTGACCGAAATGGTGCTGGTCGCGACGGGCCACTTCATCCTGGATCAGAAGTGCCAGGAAGTCGGTGTAGGCTAGCTTGGATTCGATCGCCTGGTGGTTTCGCGTGGCGAGCGAATCGAGGATGCCGGAGAGGCGCAATTGCTTGAGCATCGGTTCGAGTTGAGGCATGGGATTCATACATTCTCCATAGGTTTTGTGGCGGCTATTGCTGGGAATCGGTGCCTTGAATCAGCACGGACGGGTTAATGCAAGAGGTCGCTGGGATTGCGGTTGAATCGGCCAGCACCCCGGTATGGCGCCTCGAGTTCTGCAGTCTCGATCAGGTCGGGTTGCTGGTCCAGACGTTGTGCGAGGATTTGCTTGACCGTGCGGTACTGGGGCGCACCGAACGCCAGTGCGCGTGCGCACGCAGACTCGAGCCTGCGACGGCCGTATTGGTCACTCAGCCGGAGCAGCCCCTGGGCGGCCCGCAGGTGATCGAGTACGCGATTGCCAAACAGAATCTCGACGAGTGCCAGACAGGCCGGACCGATGTCCTGGGCCTGCTTCAGGCACCACTGCGGGTTGCGCATCAGGTAGGCCTGTGCGTCGGGCGGTAGGTGGTCATTGATGGTCGAATGGTCACCGTGCTTGAACAGCCGTGGATGGATCGCAACGAGTTCGTGATCCCGATAGATGCGCAGTACGTGCGGCGTGATCTCTAGCCACAGGTCCTGACCGATCAGGCGAAAGGGTGCCGAGTAGGTGCAATATTCGAATTGGACATGGCCGTTCGGATGCAGTTTGGCTTTGGCCCAGATCGCGCACTCCGGCGCCGTAGCTGGCAACGCCTGCAACAGCGGCTGCTCGGTATCGGTGAACAGCTTCAGCGGCCGTTCACGTGTGCTGCCGTGGATACGATTTCCGGCTTCATCCATGACCCACTCGCGCAGCAGGTCATTCGCATGCGTGACACTATGGAATTCACGCAGGGGTACAAAGTTATTCTTGACGTATTTGACTCCCGATTCGACGCGGCCCTTCTTCTGTGGATCTTCGACCGGACACGGGTCAATGAGAAACGAGTAACCGAGCGCCAGGTCAGCATAGGAACGCTGTACGGTGGGCTCGTAGTAGCAGGCCTTGGTGATGGCCGCCTTGAGGTTATCAATTCGTACCTTCTTCGGTACACCGTTGAACCACTCGAATGCGTGTCGGTGACACGCAAGCCACGTCTCGATGGACTGGTTGCGCACGATCTCGGCGTACTGGTGACGGCTCCAGGCGAGCGTGCATACGAAGATCCACGTCTTGAAGCTCTCGCCGCTCTTGCGGTCGGTGATGCCCGGGCCCATGCCGAAATCGACCTGCATCATCTCGGCCACCGCAAACTCGAGTTTGATGGTGGCTTCCAGCCGATCCGGCAATTCTCGATTGAGAAAGCGATAGATCGAGTGCACGCTGCCGCTGTAGCCGTGTTTCTCGTGAAGAGCGCGCCGCATCGTCGTGGCGTTGATGCCGCGCGAGTGCCATTCCAGAAGTTCCACGCGATAGGCATCGACGCTGGAAATCTGGCGCGGCGACACAGATGCGACTTTCATCATCGATGCAACGGCGACGTCGTCCGGCATCGCCACGAGTGGATCAAGCCAGCCTTGCTCCATCGCACGAACGCGGATCGACGCGACAGTATCACGGCCCACACGTTGAGAACGCGCGACTTGACGGTCAGACTCGCCGAGCCTCAACCGCAGAATGATCTGCTTGATTTCGAACATCTCGAACCTCCTGTTAGCCATCGCGTTCCTTCGGGCAAATCCCTGAAGGTAACGCGATCAAGAAGTCCAAAACCGTCAAATCATCGTGTCACTGGCCTGATTAGCCCGCAATTCGCGTGGCCCTATTAAGCCGCAAATCGCGTGGCCTTATTAAGCCGCGAATCGCGTGGCCTTATTAAGCCTCTAGGAGTCTGCGCGGCAGAAGGAGAAACGAGGTCATCTAAAAGGGCGGCTGGTGCGTTGAAGAAAGATGACGACAAGCTATCTACCGTATGAGCCAGGGCAGCAGCAATTGTTGCCGAATGCGCTGCAGGACTGGCTGCCCGAGGGGCATCTGGCGTACTACATCAATGACGTGGTGGACACGCTCGACTTGAGCGCGTTCCACGCACGCTACGGCGGTGGCGGAGCACGCAACCAGCCGTTCCACCCGGCGATGATGGTGAAGATCCTGGTGTACGGTTATGCGACGGGAGTGTTCTCGTCGCGCAAGATGGCGCGCAAGCTGCACGAAGACGTGGCGTTCCGGGTGTTGGCGGCGAGCAACTATCCGAAGCATCGGACCATCTGCGACTTCCGGGCGCTGCACCTGAAGGAGTTGTCGGAATTGTTTGTGCAGGTGGTCCAGCTGGCGCGCGAATGCGGACTGGTGAAGCTGGGCACGATTGCGGTGGACGGCACCAAGATCAAGGCGAATGCGTCGCGCCACAAGGCGATGAGTTACGAGCGCATGAAGCGGGCTGAAGCGGAGCTCAAGGCGCAGATCGACGTGCTGCTGAGCCGGGCCAGGGCGGCCGACGAAGCCGAGCAGAACGAGCCGGAGCTGGACATTCCGGCCGAGATCGAGCGGCGCACGGAGCGCCTGGCGGTGATCCGGGCGGCGCGTGCGCGCCTCGAGGAGCGGCAACGCGAAGCGGATACGGCACGTGGCCGATCGGCTGGGGATGAACGCCGGCCGCGCGATGGCGATGGCCATCCGAAGAATGGCTCGCTCTATGCGCGGGAGTTTGGCGAACCCAAGCCTAAGGCGCAGGAGAACTTTACTGACCCCGAGAGCCGCATTATGAAACAGGCCGG